>JACCDO010184314.1_pt1 | contig 12465 bp, 11 predicted proteins | sample 7446101 | NCBI WGS metagenome assembly JACCDO01 (sample SAMN15323440, study PRJNA562643) | freshwater metagenome | isolation source: river surface water | place: USA:Blue River Watershed | collected 2017-08-16 | reverse complement strand
GCCGCTTCTTGAAGAAGGGCAAGTTCGCCACCCGTGTTGGTGCTGGTGCCCCCGTGTACCTTGCATCCATCTTGGAGTACCTCACTGCTGAGATCCTCGAACTCGCTGGTAATGCTGCCCGCGACAACAAGAAGACCCGCATTGTGCCCCGCCACATTCAGTTGGCTGTCCGCAACGACGAGGAATTGAACAAGCTGTTCGGTGGTGTCACCATCGCCTCCGGCGGTGTGCTCCCCAACATCCACTCTGTACTCATCCCCAAGGGTGTGAAGAAGGATGCTGCTCCTGCTCCTGCAAAAGGCAAGTCTGGAAAGAAGGCCCATGCATCCAGCAGCCAGGAATACTAAACGTCCTTGCTAAATCTTAAACTGATAACAAGAAACAATTATTTCATGTAATATGTGTAAAACAAAGTGAACTAGTGCAATCTTTTTAAATTTGAACACAATTACGACGTTAATTCAACTATTAATGGCCAAAAGTCTCAGAGATGATTGCACATCCGAATGCAGACATCAAATAAATCAATATAATTTACGCATGGATACAAGTGATACACATCACAATATCTGCATTTCGAATTCGAATTAGCGTTTACGAGCGGCGACTTCTCCTTGTTCCTCGTCTTCGATTGCAGCCGAGGAAAACCTACTGCGCTTTCGGCCTACCTGAACACTTGTTGATACTTGAGGTGTTAAATGCTCAACTTTAATTTGAATAGACGGATTTGCAGTTGCTTTAACTACATTATCTTGAGGCGTAGATACGCCTACGTTTCCACTTCCTTTATTCCCAGACTCTTGTTTCAGAAGGCGTTGCGGAACCTGTTGAGCATGCTGCTGCTCGAGTTGGAATGCCATTCGCTTCCATTTGTGCTCGCACAAGCAATATCCATAAATCTCTCATGAATTTAGTTGACTACGACTGTAAAAACCCTGCGATTTAGACCTGTATGCGCTTGGCATCATGGAAGGTCCACACATTATTGCATTCACCATATTCTGGTCGCAGCAACTTAAAAATGGTAGAATTCACAACATCGTCTTCTCTACCTAACAACTCAGTAACTTTGACTGAAATCCAATGTTCCAACCAAGCTGCATTGATTTTTGCCATATTTACTTTTGCATAAACTTAACTTAACCCCTCTCTCTCTAGCTTCAAAATGAGTTTTTTGTCTGCACTTTGAAAGAGACTGTCCTGTTCAGCACTTGCACCTCTGTTAGCTCTTCCAGACATTATTTGATAGAGAGAGCTTGAACTGATCTGGTTTTGTGTTGCTTTGATAGAGAGTGAAAAAGATTCACTCCGACTTAAAAAAAATTCCAGAATACAAAATGAAGAAAGGAAGCTTCTTTGTTTAAAGAGAACAAAAAAGATGCATTCAGTGACGAGTATATTTCAAAAGCGCAATGTCTTTGTTTTGACTATTGGCTTTATATTAGGAGCTTTATTCTATGCAGCGTACAATGGTCATAGTGCAAGCGGGAATGCAAAACAAGGCCTTCTTCCAGACGAGGATATGAGCATTGAAATACCAATGCTACCTTACCCGGAGAAACCTTGGCGAACATCTGCTACAATCTCTGCACGCACTGTTGCCTCCACTCCTTTCAGCCGATTCGAGATTCACCGCGTACGTACTGAAGATGGTCACATTGTAAATGACTGGTTATGGCAAGATGAACGAAGTCACGTGAACATTATGGTTCACTTAAAAGAAGAAAATAAGTATTTAATCTTTAAGCAGCGCAAATATGGCTTCGAAGGACCAAGATTAGCTATAGTGGGAGGACTCTTTAATGCTGGAGATACCCCTCAAGAGTGTGCAGAAAGGGAGCTGCTTGAGGAAACGGGCCTTCAGGCAGGAGAGATGATTGAGCTTGGTGCATATCGTGTACAAGCAAATAGGGGCGGGGGTATCCTGCATGCTTTTTTAGCTAGAGACTGTGTAAAGTCTTCACATCAAGCAGGCAAGTTCGAAGCCGACTACGAGCAGCAGACAGTGATCAAATTAACATATGCGCAATTGCGAAAGGAATTGATGGCGCAGAAGTTTGGGGAGGCGCAACATATGGGTGTGGTGGCAATGGCCTTACTTCACGATCAAGAGCGCCAATCGGGGTAGGCTGCCTGCACAATTTTCCCTAATTATTTGTATCGTTTTGTAAATAGCGTTTTTTACAGGTATGATTTAAAGCACACAACAAATAATTTCAGGTATCATAGACAGCATCTACTTAGCCTAGTCCTCTGTGACCTGACCGTGCACCACGCCAGCTTTACTGCCGTCTTCCTCCCAGCGGAAATACTCTGCTTGAATGACACCTGCCAGCATGGGGGCGATGCCTACCTGCACCACTTTGTCACTTGCATTTTTCTTAAGAGGCAAAGAGTCAGTGACTACTACCTTTTTTAGTACTTGACTGTTTTGAATGAGATCCATCGATGAAGACGTGAACAGCCCATGAGATGCAGCGACATATACATTACGTGCGCCGGCTAATTCCAGCTTCTTAGACAAGCTTGACAATGTACCCGCTGTGTCGATCATGTCATCTACGATAATGACATCAGCGCCTTCAATTTTGACATTATTACCAACAAGTTGCAGCTCTACTGCTTCTTTGTTTTTGACCGGCCCTGAGCCCGTGTCCTGCGGGAAGAAGGCTGCGAGCTTGACCTCTTGGCCGATACCCTTCTCCAGCTCCAGCTGAAACTTGCGCGCTTTTTTAAAGCATTCTGCATTTGGTGTGACCACTACGACGTTTCTTAATGGGACGTGATCCACGAAATGCTTAACCAGAAGATCCATCGTGACCACAACTTCTAGCGGCACAGTCACATCAAAGAAACAGGCTTCTTGCCCCTGACCAGGCCGCTGCAGATCAACAGCAATTACACGATCTACCCCCATTTCTTGTAGCATTTTAGCAAAATCGATGGCAGCAGAAGCTAAAAATCTACTTTGATGTTTAGTAGAAATTTGAGCAGCCCGCCTATGATGCTTATAGCCGAAATATGGTACGACAGCAACAACCCGTCTAGCTCCTGCACGCCTAGCACATGATACTGTTAGAAGAAGCTCCATAACATTATCATTTACAGGATACGCGCAAGACTGAAGCACAAACACATCTTTCCCACGAATATTTTCATTGAATTGCACAAGACACTCTCCATCGCTAAACCGCTGGACACTGGTATGAGCTATAGGCACCCCTATAAGTGCGGCAACTTCTTTTGAGAGTGCTAGGTGACCATGTCCTGCCACTAGGCATAAATCCTCAAGATTTTGATGACCGAAGTTGTCATCGTCAAATTGGTCGTCCTGGTTCCGTTTGGTCGTAGAATTTCTAACATTAGGAGGCCGCGAAACCTGAGCAGCACAAAAAACTCTGTCCTCTTTACCAAAGAAGCGTTGTTGCTGCGCAATTGTTGCTATGCTGGCGAAAATAAGACCTGATGCTCGGCGCAGCACAGCCGATGCTCGAAAAGCGCTCATGAAAATATCAATTGATCAGATAAAAATACGATCAATATTTATATACCTTATGTATGTCCCTGCAGCTCGCTCGGATTTTCTAAAAATGGTTCTCTGATATCCAAGACCTCGGTCCATTTGTCAACACATGTAATTTTTTGGTAGTCGACCATAGACTTCTTACTTACATTTGCCCTGAAGCTTTAGAGTAGCATTACTTTTAGGACGCGAAATAATAATGGGAAACGAGGCTTCATCTGAATCCTCTCCGGAGAAATACTTCGGTTATCGCGTGCTTGGCGTCCAAGCATCATCTCCTGCAAGTAAAGTCGGTCTAGTGTCTTTTTTTGATTTCATCGTTGAAGCGAATGGGGTACCCTTATATAGCAAAGAAATTTCATATTTTGTTAATTTGATACGGGAATTTTCTGATAAAGAGCTTCCCTTACTCGTATATAATTGTAAAATGCACACAACGAGGGAGGTTGTATTGGTACCCACAACCAATTGGCCTGGTGAGGGTTATTTAGGTGTGGCAATACGGTTTGACTCCTATCTTGATGCAGAAGAGCATTTGTGCCACGTGCTAGAGGTAGAACCAGACTCTCCTGCCGAATTAGCCGGGCTGCAAGCATCAACAGATTATTTACTAGGCACTTCCAATCTGGTATTTAATGATACTGATATACTCTTCGAAGAGCTGTCTCTGCATATTGACCGTACATGTGAGTTCTATGTGTACAGTTCCGTGACAGACGAAGTTCGTGTGGTCGTAATTATGCCAAATACGCAGTGGGGGGGTGAGGGTATTTTGGGCGCTCATATAGCGCACGGTTATTTGCACGGACTGCCATCCAAATGCTGTCAAACCATTGGCCATAGCACGGAAATGGCATTGCAACCAGCTCTGCAATTGCGAATGCAATCTCAAGCATTGGCACAGGAAATGACCCTGAATACTGGGGTTGAGGCTTCGTCGACGTAATCTCCAGGTTGGCGCCCCATCTGCATTCAAAGGCTCTATTCATGAAGCAGATCCTATACAAATCAGCATGTTTGAATAACTCTTACTTGCAATGTTTAGATTTTTGAGAAGTAGGGTCGGGAATGAGTCATACATGAAGACTCGGACACGGGCTCTGCATTTTGACCGAACATGTGAGTTCTATGTGTACAGTTCCGTCACAGACGAAGTTCGTGTGGTCGTAATTATGCTAAATGTTATCTCTTGTATATATAGTTAATGAAGTTGTACATATAAAGTTGCACAGCATTTATGCTAACTTCTTTGTTCACCACGAACAAGCTTTACCATGGCTTGAAATAAACGCCATGGTTGCTTGTAGGTCTGATAATTTCTCTTCTGAATACTGGTTAGTGTGCTTACACTGTCTATATGAACTTGTTAATTTAAAGAAGTTAAAATACAACCCCTGGGTTATGCAGGTCACACGTTACACATTTTCCAGACGGTCTCATCGTCTCTCCAATGCAGCACATGTAGCCCCTGACATACTCATTACAATAGTATAAATTACTTGCGAATGTATGTACGATGATGTTTATCGTTGATATCAGAGAGGTAGTACGTGCCCGTGGCGATGTGCGTGATCTCTCCATCAGGAGACATGGGTGCTTTCCCATATTTAGCTGCACGAAGGTCCAAAGCTGCATTGAATTCAGCCACAGAGCAACGTGTACGCTTCTCCAAGCGCTCTTTCATTGCAGTAGTGGCCTGAATCGCGGCCAGTGAGAAGCGTGCGTCCGACGATTTACGTCCTTTGAAGCACCACATCGACGCGATGGAGCCCGATCCATACGAAAACATCATGATGCGCTTTCCATCGAGAGATTCACCTCTCTCGGTAACAGATGACAGAAGGGAAGAATATACACTACCCGTGTAACAATTACCAATATTTTGGTTGATGACGCAACAGGGCAAGACGCGCGCCTTGAAAACAGGGTCAGCCACTGCCCTCAAGCTTGTCTCCAGCTCTCTGCTCTCATAAGTGTCCTGCAGAGGGAGGGCAATGAATGGCTTTACGCTATCAGAGGCTTGATCTCCGGCACTGCGTGCATCCATGAATGCCAAGCGCATGAACCCTTTCTGCACGAGCTTGTTGTATGGCGAGTGAAAGGCGAATAGGTCGAAGCTATCCATGGTGATCGCGGAGCCCCCAAATTTCGCAGCATACTTCTCTTTATATCGGCTATAGCACATATCAACGCTATTAAGGTAGGCCCATTGGCTCAGCTTACCGTCCACGGAAGCGTATTCAGAATGATTTGGTTTGTAAAAGTCATATACATCAAGAACATGAGTGCTCCTGGTACCCGTTTCCATAGCAATAGGTGCATCAAAGCCAAGAAGCATAGCAAGCGCTCCACACCCGCCAGTGGGACGCGCAGGTCCAGCTTCATAGACCGCAATGTCACCGCATACAACAAGTGCATACTTGCCATTCCATTCACTCGATTCCAGCCACGCAAGAGAATTAAAGAGAGCAGCAGTACCGCCATAGCAAGCATTAACATTAGTAACACCCTCCATGGCGACATTGTCGCCGAATAATCGCATGAGGGTAGTCTTGACACTCTTGCTCTTATCAGTCAAGGTTTCTGTGCCAACTTCAAGACGACCAATTTCGGAAGGATGAATACCGTACTTTTCCAATAAATTGTGCACGACTGTTAGAAATATCGATCCAATATCTTCACGGTCATCCGTAAATGCAAGGTTCTTTTGCCCAAGGCCGACGGTGTACTTTCCTTGGCACCCATCTGCGACCTCCAAATCTTCTTGGGATACATAACGCGTGGGAATATACATCTCCATGGCCAATATGCCCACATTTTGTGAGGAATGTGCACTCATTGTAGATGATTTCTGGGAAGAGATGAACAAGCGTCCCTAAGTCGGAGACAGATTGGACGACCCCAAAATCACGACCTCGAAATCCTAAATCAAAAGTTAGGGTTAGGTTAAAAAAAAGTCCTACTTTCCCAAAAGTGTTTAACTAAGTTATGAGATATATCATATTATAATAGACAAAATAATGGCAGCATCTGTTTTTAATGCCCAAATTGCTCATCAGGTGCCCTTAGTACTGATGACCGACCTAGACAGGAAGGAGTGCAATTCTTTGCACGAAGATATCACTACGATGCTCGAGAGCTTTATTCATCCACGCCACATTGCGAAATGGCAACATCTGCTGAAAATTTTTAGTTCAGTGCTTTATTACGGCATACCTTTATTATCATTGTCTCAAAGCACGCCCGGACAAGATTTCTGCAATTTGACCATGATTACTGAAAACGCTAAGAGCGGTTCTGGCCAGACAGATTCTTATTCAAAAATATCTAAAACGCGGTGTGCTATGGTGGCAGTTTTAATGGCTCTATTACCACACGTGGACGGACTATGGACTGCGTATGCTACTGAAATAGAAAACCTCTTTGCGACTTTGACAGCCGACGATTTTGATGCCGTTCGTCGCCCGAGCATATCACCTGCTGATCAAGAGGTATTGATAGAACTTTCTTCTCAGACCGCTGTGGACACACATGAAGGAGGTCAACTCTCAACACTGGAGCAATGGTTGGATAGAATGCGGAAACGAATACTGGGGGGCCTGCAACACGCTGCTTTTTCTTTAAAAGCAACATATACCGAAATATGCATGCAGCTTGATTCAGACAATAGTAGATTTGCACAGCTCAATGGAGTGAAATACATTATGTCCCTTTTATGCGATGTACACCATCTGCTCTTTCTTATCTGGGGCGTATACTATAACCCTGCACTGCGCTTAGCGGGAGTGAAATTAATGCAGAAAACTGCTAACACACGCTCAATATCCTTGCGAGTGCTGAGCTGGATCTTGGGATTCCGACTGACTTTGCTTTCTGCGAACGCTCTGCTGCTTTTTGGCAAGCACTTTCGGAACACTCGACAGCAGGCTAGTGAGGCACCGCCAAAAGTAGAAGCAGCGGGTGATGTGCCTTCTGAAGAAGGCGCCATTGCAGACAGCGGATTTCATGTTGCTGGTATGGAAGGCAGGTCGTGTCCACTATGCATGGAGGTCTTGCAGCATCCTGCTGTGACGCCTTGCGGGCATGTGTATTGCTGGAGTTGTATACAAGGATTGTGCATACGAAGTGCATTAGCTACTCGTCACCGAGGGTTCACATCACAAATGACACAAAGTTTCATTACTAAAAGCAAGTGTCCAGTATGTAGAACTGAGTTTCATGCACAATCCGTTCGTGCGGTGCTCGGCAGAATTCAGCCCCGTGCGCTGAAAACCGCGCCTCCGGTGCAGAACAAGGCTTTTTAATATTCCATTGAGTATTGAATCGCGCAAACTCTCATTGTTTTTTTATTCATATGTAGCTATTGTACTATTTTTAACATATATATATCTACATCACATGGCTTCTATCTCACAAAACTTACACAAATGAAAGAGGTGCATCGTCGCACGACGATTGCCTTCCTGCCAACTCACACGCTGTCCGTGCCACCTCGCGGCGAGGCGAGTAATTCCACTCCACTGCCACTACCTCGTGCTTCGCCTTGCTCTGCATTGTTTGCACCGGCTTCAGGAGGCTGAAAGATAGCTTTCCGGCAAGTAGGGCAGGTGGCGTTGACGTGCAGCCATTCGTCTACGCACGCACGGTGGAACAAATGCTTGCATGTCAACAGCCGAGCTTCATCGCCAATTTGCAGATCAGTTAGACAAATTGGACAAGCTTGAGCTTCTATCGCTGAATTGTTGTTGTTGGTACCCACTCGAGGCGTTGCGAGCTCACCGCCTTCTGCACCGCAACCTCTGCGCAGAACCTCTTCTGTGATGACCACAACTGGCAGGGAGTGGATGCTGGCATCTGATGCTCCGCGGGATGCGCCTAGCTGACCGCCATGCAGCCTTGCCACCAGTCGAATGAGACAGGGCATGCAGAAACAGAAGATTGGAATGAGAACGATGGCAACGAGGCAAGGAAGACAAATCTGCAAGTAATTGATCACCAGCATAGCAACTGCAAGGCGATATGTAGGCGAGCGTCCGGGATGTGGACAGAGTTCGACGACGGCATCGCTTGCACCACGACCTTGCTCTCCGAATAACCACATGTTCCCTACAACGAACCAAATTAATTGAAATAGCTCCACGACATTCTTCAAGTTCGTCGTTCGGGACAGTATCCTCGGCCGTGCCTCCAACCATTCCTTCCAATTGTTTAACATATACATACATACAGACTGCACTGCAATGCGCAGAACTGATAGGGCAGACCATATGATCCATCGGGTCACGTGATCTTGATCACAATGAGATTGAACTGTCCCGGGCCAGGACTGCGGCAAAATAATTAATGCAGCGATGATCTGCGGTATGTTAACAGTAATAACAAAACACATCTCTATGCGCTGAGTATATAACTCATTTAGACGTTGTTGTTGATGGTTTATCTGTATCATTTCTTGAAATCCATCTGCGCGCGTCGCTGCACCAGTATCTCTGTCTCCTACATTTGTCATAAGCCCTTCATCCTCGCTACCTGAAATGGATGTTCCTAAATGCCGAATACCGCCACTATACGTTCCCATGGGATTGCTTGTCGTGCCTCGACGCTGTATAAGCAGGTTGTTACCAATATCCTCCGCTTGTAGACGTCTGGCGAACTCCAAATCAGATTCACCTGGATGAGCTACTAATGACATGACGGACACAATACAGATTTATGTATAAAAAAGAACTTTTTCTTCTTTTCTTTTCCAACATATTTTTTGAACTAACAAATTTTACACAGGGCCAAAAACACTGCAAACTGCGGATTTTTGCAAACTTAAGAAAAATCTAAGCCCTAAAAAAGACAAACAAATCTAAATAGCATTATATAATTTTACAATAACATCAATTGTCTGATCCCATCCGCAGCGGCACCGTCGAGCCGCCGAGCACTGTGCAAGCCAAAGCTCCTGCTTCACAACCAGCTTGCAGCGCAGCTATCACCTGTGTTTCCGTAAACGGCAGGTGAAAGATCTGCCGCTCTTCGCTTTCAGCACTCGTGGCATGCAGGGCACCGATGAATGCTCCAGTAAAAGCGTCCCCAGCTCCTGTGGTGTCAACTATAGCGCTGTCAAGACGACGCCCTACAACTTCTAGCTCCACAACAAACAGAGCATCCTGTTTGGCCACACTCCTTGTACTTGTAATCGAACCTCTCCTGCGAGACACGCCTCCTGCTCCAGGACTGTGCGGAGGTTGGGGCGAAAAATCTTCGTCCGTCGTGCGGTAAAAAGCAGTTGCTCCGCGACTTCCCAGCGTAGCAACCACACATCCGCAGCCCCAGCTGAGTAGCCTGGCTGCTGCTTTACTCAAGCTAGATGTACGAGGTTCCAACGAAGGATCTCGTTCATTGCTATTCGCGATTTGCAAGACTTCTTCTTCATTGGCAATCAGAAGGTCTAAAACTGGGGCCACATTTCTTATGCCGTTCCAGAGACCCATCGAGTCACTCTGCGGGTTCAGAGATGTAGGCAAGCCTTGTTCCTTTGCTTTGGATAACGCTTCTCGCAGACCACCTGCAATTCTGAGCTGTACGAGATTGTAATATCCACTAACGTGGAAATGACAGGCGGGTGACTTGTACAGGGTCGAGTCCTCGCGTAAAAACAAAGGAAGTGCCAATTCATCACTAATACATGCTGCGTCTGTTACAAAAGAGCGCTCTAACCCGGAAGATAGCACAATGCACGATCCAGTTTTGTTGCCATGCTTTGAAACACATACCCCTTCGGTGTCAACGCCAGCTTCCCGAAGCTTATCCAAGCACAGTTTTCCATGTAAGTCATCACCCACGCAGCTAAACATAGCAACTCTTTTAGTTGCACTCGAACTTTTGGATGAGGCGTTTCGCCATTTTAGGTACGCTGCCATGTGAACACAAACATTGAGACCACTGCCTCCAGCCATAACATTAATCTTAGACAGAGTGTCCCCCCCGACTTTAAAGCCGGATGCAGGAATAAGAGCTAGTATATCTGTGAAAATGTCACCCAAAATTTGTATGACGGGTTCTTGGATTGAGGAAGTCTCATCACGAGACCGCTTTTGAGATCTATGATCTTGGCAAATCATGGATTTTAATTGCAATTAATAGCACTATTAAAAAAATTCGAGCAATTATATATCCTAATCCCTTTCGATTAGTCGATTATCGGAAACATTAGCTTGATATTTTCTTCTTAACCCTAACCTAAGCCTAATGACCCCAAGTCATTTTGACGACCGTGATGCCGTCTTCACATGGGAACTTGGGGCCCTTAGAAACGCCCATCTGCCTATAGTTCGTTATTGCCTATTGTGAGTAATAGCAGTACTTGTTGAATATTTCAACCACACAATCTGATAATAAATCTACTTAATATAAAATGGCTGACGAAGATGCCCCACAGTGCAAGGTAACTTATACAGATAAGGAGGAGCCTGAAGAGACTAATTGGATTAGACGCGCAGGCACAGCTGAAGTTGTTTACCCCAATGGACACACTTTCAAAGGCACCTTTGATTCTGAAAAGGTTAAGCAGGGACCAGGAGTCTATGTTTGGATGGCTCCTGCTGGAGATGAAGGAGAATTGGTTGAGAAGTCCCGCTATGAAGGAAACTACAAGAACGGAATGCGTGATGGTTTTGGAACTATGAAATTCCCCAATAAAGACGTATATGAAGGCGAGTGGAGCGAGAATAAGATGCACGGAGAAGGCACTTATACTTACAACAGCAAGGCTAAGAAGGGGGGCGCACCAGACATTTACAGTGGAAGCTTCGTGAACGGTAAGAAGTCAGGACAGGGCCGCTATGAATTCGGTGAGGACCAGAGCATGTTCTCAGGTATATGGGTTGATGGGGAGATGAGCACCGGAAAGTGGGAGCTTAAGGGTGCGGCCGTATACACGGGTAATTTCAAGCTCTCCCGTCCTGTTGGGGAAGGTCAGTTTGACTTCGCATCCGGTTTAACGCTAACAGGATCTTACAATATCCAGCCACTGGCTGAAGGCGAGGAAGCTCCTGATGCTTCTGTTCCTCCCGCGGTTAGCTGGAAAGGCAACAACATTGTAGCCTTTTAAGCCAGTTGTAGTGCTAGCTCGCTACCAACGATGGCCCGATACAATGATTTCATCTTCAGCCAGTAGTATAGATAGAGTACCAAAAGACAACTTAACTTCGCACTAATTAATATATCACTCTATTAATGACTGTTTCTTTTTTATTGTATTATAATAATAACACTCATAATTATACTACACTCGACAGTCGTAACTCGGAAGTGCGGCATTCCGAATGGTTATCACCATTTTACATAAGTTAACATTATCTTTTCACTCTTAATATGAAATTATGACACATATATAATGTATAGTATCCATGAACTTAGACAATTGAGCGACATGATGCTTGCTCTCATAAGAAAGTTACATTATTAACAAAAGAAGTTTGCACTACATGCTAATGTGCTACAGCAATTTACTGAGCATCATTATAAAAAAATTCTCACACTTCCAACATACTGCATGCACAATGAGCATAGCATATTCAACCTCATGCCATATGAACGCGTACTGAAGGATAATGCCGATAAACTTTGCTCGTGTTTTGACATAAAATACTGGGTGTTAGAATCCCTTTGCCAAGACAAGGAAGGCTTCTGCTTCTGAGGTCAATTGGCGATTGGCTCGGAACTGTAACGTCATGTTTGCCAATCTTTGTCGCAAATGAACTACTGCTTGGGAACAGGTCTTACATTTGCTCAAGCGTGCGTCCCGCTGTAAATCCACGCCTGCATGGGCCGCAGGATTGGCTGCAGCGCACGTGCTGCGTATTAGTTCCCCAAAAGAACCTAAGAGACAAAGCAAAGCTTTCAAAACTGCACGTAAAATGTGTTCCGAAGCCGGTGCAATAGTACCAGAT
>JACCDO011753435.1_pt1 | contig 12467 bp, 1 predicted proteins | sample 7446101 | NCBI WGS metagenome assembly JACCDO01 (sample SAMN15323440, study PRJNA562643) | freshwater metagenome | isolation source: river surface water | place: USA:Blue River Watershed | collected 2017-08-16 | reverse complement strand
ATCAAACGACTGATCAAATATATAATACTCAGAATATTTCAAATACAGAAAATATTCAAAATATCACCAATGAGCAAATTCTCAATCAAAATATAACAAATAATCAAACTGTCAATAACAGTACTTTAAATGAGACTAATAGCTCTATAGTTAATAACGAAGAATCATTAAATACAGAGTACTATGATACATTTGTTTCTAATGATAATTCAATCAATTCTGAAACAACTAATAACAACAATGAGTTCAATAGCGTTAATCAGAATTTAAATACATCTAGTGAAAATACAAATGTAACTGAAAATAATTCTTCCAACATAGTAAATAATTCAGAAAATATTTTGAATACTTCTGATAGCCAAAGCATTGACATAAACATAACTGAAACTATCATTGAGGAAGAAACTTTAAATACAGAGCAATATGAATCAAATTATTCTAATGATCAATTTAATTCTGTAGATAATTCTGTTAATAATTTTGACAATACTGAAATAAACCAATCAGTAAATAATAGTGAATCAAATTCTGTAATCAATAAATCTGAATCTTCTAACATTTCTAATAACACAATTGAAGATGGTAGTACGACGATAAATAATTCTTCTTTGGCTGAGGAAATTTTAAATACAGAAAATTATTACGCAGAAGATAATGATAGCATACAAAATATTACTAATACAAGTAGCTCTGAAAATGTAGAGAATTTACAAATATCTAATGTTCAAGAAGATAAATCCTCCAACACTCAATCAGAAACAAACAATTCTCAGACTACAAATAACATAAATGATTCGACTAGCTATAATAATGTTCAAAATAACAATGAGATTAATGTTGAATCTAAAAATATAAATAACCAAAATGATTATAGTAATGAAACTATAAATCATGAATTATTGGATAATTCTAAAGTAGAAAATTCATTTGCTGAAAATAATCTTGAAAAAACTAATCAAATCAATATTAATAATCAAGATTCTTTAAATATCACAGAGGAAAAATTATCCACAGAAACATATTCATCCGAAGCTAATTATTCTGAAAATTATATTGAAAATAATAATGTCAATGTAAATACAGAAAGTGCAAGTAATACAACTAATAATACAAACATTTCAAATAATGAAAATAATATCAATAATATAAACAATGAATCTTCAAGCTCATCTGTTTCAAATATTACTCAAAAAAATCAGAATAATTCATCTATCAACTTAAATGAATATGACGAAGTAAACAATTCGTCTGATATAAACAATACAAATATTAGCTCTACAGAAATAATTAATCAAGAAGCTTCAGATAGTCAATATAACTCTTCTTCTACAAATGAAAATTATGATAATACTCAAACAAATATTTCATCTGAAGAAACAAATATTAACAATTTGCAGACTAATGAATTTTTTGAAGAAACCTTAAATACAGAAAACTATTCTGAAAATAATGCTAGTCAAACTAATAATATAAATGTTGACAATCAAAATATTGCCACATCTATAAACAATTCTTCAAGTCAAAATACTGATATCAATAATTCAAATACAATTGACTCTACAGTTGAGAATAATTCATCATATCAGACTAATCATGAAGATAATATTGCTAATTCCACTACAAATATTGAAAACAATCAATCTTCAAATAATGTAGAAAATAACAACACTATAAATAATAATTCTTCATCTAGTTCTAATAACACTAATAATGCAGAATATCAAAGCAATGAATATAGTAATCTTGACACTGAAAATTTTGAATCTAATACAACTTTAGTTAATCAGGAAACTCTTAACACAGAAAATTATAGTTCTTCAGAAAATCAAACATTTATATCTGAAAATACATCCACAGAAAATACAATTAATCAAAATGTTTCAGATAATAGTTCTTCATCTTTTAATACAACTGAAGAGTCTACATCTGTTACAAATAATACTCAAAATTCAAATGTTGTCCAAAATCAAACTGAAAATAACACATCATTTTCTTCCAACGAAAATATTACAAACAATAGTGACAATTTAACTAATAATGAATTTATAGCTAATGAATCGTCCAGCTTAAATGAGACAAATATATCGAAAAATGTCTCTAATTTAAATTCTGAAACAATTATAAACTCTCAAGAAACATTAAACACGGAAAATTATGCTTCTAATTTAAATCAAGAAAATTATGAAAATATTAGCAATTTAGAAGTAACAAATAATAGTTCTAATGAAAATAATGCTACATCTAATCAAAATGTAAATAATCAATTTAATACAACTAATAATACTGACAATAATGTTTCCAATAATAATATTGAGAATAACTTAAGTCAAAATAATGTTAATGAATTTAGCCAATATAACCAAGAGAATAATGAAAACCAAACAAATATAGACAATTATTCGAACTCATTAAATGTAAAAAATGAAGATTCTACAATAAACCAAGACAAATCTCAGGAATTTAATACTGAAAATTCTCAGTCTGAAATCAACAACCTTGAAACATTGGTGACAGAAAATTACACAGATAATCTCAATGTAAATAATGTCAATAATGAAAACTCAAGCTCCACAGTATCTTCTGAAAATAACAGCTCAACTAATTATCAAGAGCAAAACTTTAGCCAAGAAACCTTAAATACTGAAACATATAATAGTTCAGAAAATATCTATAATTCATCTTCTGATTCGCAAAGTAATATTACAACTAATAACGTCAACAATAATGAAGAAAATATATCCAGTTTTTATGAGACATCTTCGGAAACTTATAATCAAAATTCAAGCCAAGAAGAAAACAATGTCAATAATGTTTCAAATATCTCAAATAATACTTCAGTTCAAAATGCTGGATCTAATGTTGAAACTAATCTAAGTGAAACAAACACAAGCTTTGAAAATGTTGAGTCGATTAGTTCAGAGCAAAATTTCAACAGCGAAAATACAAATAATGAAAATAAGTATGAGAATGTTAATAACCAAGAAACTTTAAATACGGAAAATTACTTGTCTGAAGAAAATATTAATAGTTCAAACGTTATCAATAATCAAACTAACAATGTAAATAATGATTCAAGTTTCAGCCAAGATAATACAATCAATCAAGAAACTTTAAATACTGAAAACTATACAAACCAAGAATTTAACCAATCTAATAGTAATACAGACATTAATCAATCCCATGAAGATATAAACTATTCATCTTCTAGTAATACTGTTAACAATTCTCAATCTGTAGTAAATTCGAATAGTCAAAGCTCAAGCGAATCAAATGTTAATGAATCCACTTCTTATGATCAAACAGATATTTATAACCAAAGTCAAAATATCCAGCAAAACAACACGATAAATGAACAAAATGTAGAGAATAATAACAGCAGTAGTCAATCTTATAATAATGAAGAAAATAGCTCGTTTATTGACCAAAAAGATACTGTAATTCAAAATAATCAAGAGACATTAAATACAGAAAACTACACTCAAGAAGATATAAATAATCAGAATATAAATAATACTCAGAATTCAACTAACATGAATTTTGAGACAATAAGTAACAATTCTGATCAAAACATAATTAATCAAGAAACTTTAAATACAGAGAACTATTCATCATCTGAAAATTTCAATAATATCCAGAATAATATTTCATCAGAGACAAATGCTGTTTATAATGAAACATCTAATTCTGAAAGCACCGTAAGTAATAAGAATGTTAATTTGAATGAAAATAAGAGTTTCAATCAAACTAATAATACTAATTCAAATGTTCAGCAAGATTCTTATAGTTCAGAAAATAATCAAGAGTTTTTTAATACCGAAGAATCAACCACTAACCAAATTGATGTCCAAAACAATACAGAAACCAATAGTAATAATTCTGTAACAAATAACAATACATCAACAAGTTATAATTCAACCGATTCTACTGTTAATAATCAAGAGACCTTAAACACAGAACAATATAATGTAAATAATTCTGAATCAAATTTACAATTTACAAATCAAGATAGCTACACTCAAACTGAAACAAATAATGTAAATTCCACAAACATTAATGGATATAGTTCTGAAGTTAATAATGTTTATAATAGTTCATCTGAAGAATCTAATAATCAAAATGTTTCGAATGAATACAACGAAGAAAATTTAGATATCAAAAACAATAATTCTTCTATCTCTATTGATAATCAAACTACTTTACAAACTGAAGAATATTATGAAGGCAATACTGAAAATTTAAGTGTTAGCAATACTGAAAATCAAAATTCAAATTCTGTTGTAAACAATGAAACTAATAACTCTCAGGAATATGTAAACTTGGAGTCTAATAGCTCAAGTATTCAAAACAATAACTTAAATACTAATTCTCAGTCCAACGTATTAAATAATATAAATGAATTTAATTCTAATAATGTAATAAATTCATCTGAACAGCTTTTGACCGAAAACTATAGCTCACAAGATACTATAAATACTGATAATATTCACAATGATCAAAATATTTCAAATGTAAATGTTTCTAATCAAAATGTAGAAGGCAATACAACAAACAATCAGAGCATTAATTCATCGTACAATAATGTCTCTAATGAAGGCCAGAGTAATATATATAATTCTGAAAATTCTACTTTTGATAATCAGATATTAAATACAAACTCGACTGAAGAGCAAGTTATTTTAGAAACAGAGGAATATTATCAAAGCGATTCTTACAATAATTCAAGTACAGAAAATAATGAATATAATAACCAAACTTCAAATGTAAATAATGAATCCTCCAATGTTTATAACCAGGAAACTTTAAATACTCAAAACTATTCAGAAAATAACACTTCTTCTAATCAAACATTTAACAATCAGAATGTTGTGGGAGATACGACATCTACTTCAGTTACAAATAATACAACAAATAGAAAAAATAAAAGAAAAGTTATCAACGTAAACAATAATTTTAATAAGGATAGTTTTGACTCTCATTTATCAAGATATCAAAATAGCGTTAATGTCACAGAAAATAAAACTGTAAATTTTGTAGACTTGAAATCTGACGTGAATGAATTCTTTAGTTCTGACAACTTACATACTGAAACTTATTATGACATGGCACAAAATGAATATAATGAGACAAATGATATCCAGAACAATAAGAACTTCACTGAATATAATCAAGAACAGGCTAATTTCTCGAATGTATACAATAATTCAAATCCAGTAATCTCTCAAGAACAGCTCAGAATTGACAAACTTACTGGAAAGTACTATTCACCTGTTAAGCCTAATAACACTGTAACTCCAAGGTCTTCAAATAACGTTTATAATCAACAGAATTCATATGTAAATAATAGTCTTCTAGAGACAATTAGATATGATCAAAGTCAATCCTATACAAATTCAGTTTTACCATATGGTGATGCACAAGATCAAATTATCTTAGGTTCTTTGGATAAGTATGTAGATCTTATTAAATCTGAGACAATAAATAATTACTCTTCTAACAATTATGGAAGTGGAAAATCTCCATTTAGTAAAAAACAAGATAATATAACAAATAATAACATTGAATCTGAAGAATATGTTGAAAATATTTTGATGCAAGGTATTAACAGACTCTTTGAAAAGAATGATACTTTTATGAGCCAGATTATTTCAAAATCTGGTGACAGTAACTTCAATACTACATTTATGAATTCAACTATTAATAATCAAAAAGAAGTTGAAAGAGTTATGCAGATTGTTGATAATATAATTGAGCAAAAGATTAAAGAGAATAATGACAAGCATGCAGAACAATTCATTACAAAGAATCAACTTAAAGTCTATAAAGAAACTATCATTCAAGAGATAGAGAAAAAGACAAATATTAAGTTGGAAGTTTTGTCATCAGATGTAAACAAGAGAATACTTAACAATATTCAAGAATCAATCAATAGACTTTTGAGATCTTAAAATGCCTTACGAAAATCCTAAAAGAAAACCTTATTTGGGTAATTTTACTTGGTATCCAACTACTTTGGCTACTGGAGCTTCTGTTCCTACGGGTTTCTTATCATTAGGATTGGAAAATGGCAAATTTAGAAACGATGTTGTAGAAAAAACTGTCAAAGTTTCTTATAAAGGTGAATTGAAATCAAGTAAGAATTCATATGATTTTCCTTTTGTAAATGCATTTAGATTATTAGCAAACCCAGCATCATTTACAAAGTTTGCTACAAATACTCCATTTACAGTCGATGGCACTAGTGCATTATATTCTATTGATTTAAATGCAAAATCAAGATTGTCAGCTATAAAAATAGTTTATACGCTTTCTATATCTCCTTTTGATCCAAATTTAGCATCTATTGTTGACGCAGCTGATTATCAAGAAATTATTAATAATAGAAATAATCTTGATGCATCATTTAACGTCGATATGAATAAATATATTCTAGCTAAAGTGTTAGTTGATGGCAAAGAATATCCTGATCCTACAATAGACTCGAATAAAGATAAAATTGAATTAAAGGCTACAGGTATTAGAAATTCGGATGCAACTATTCTAACACAAAGAGAAACTACTATAAAATTTGGAAGTGGAGTAGTCTCAACTGATTTTTCAGAAGTTTCAAATATACAAATTAAAGTTATTGGTAATGCTCCTTCTGTAAGATTATCACTTTATAAAATTTATATATTTGATGCACAGAAGGTTAACTTAAGGGATGAGCAAGTTCCATGTAATGTTTTGAGTTATGCTTTTCCAGCTTTATTTAATTATAATCCAACTACAAGATCGCTTTATTTCCCAACTTCCATAGATTTCAAGCGCCCTAATTTACATTTAAAATTATTTGATCCTACAGAAACTTATAACAGTCCAGGTTTTGCTCATTCTATTGGATTAAGATTTCTGATATTTTCATGGCCTGTTACAATTTTAGACCCTTTGGCAATTTTAAGCATGGGGCAGTTATCTGGATCTGGATTATACTTTACAAGAATTATTTCCACTATAGCCGAAGATAAACAATTAAATTTATCTTTTTTAAATCAAAATGTCTCAGCTGCTAAAACAAGAATTTTATCATTACCTAAGTTGAATATCAAAGATGAATGGGGATCTATACAAATTCAGGTTGCTCCAAAAGATAGTGATGAGTGGTCTTTAGTTCATACAATAACAACAACCTTAGGAAATACTGAAAACTTTGTAGCTCCTTATATATATAGATTTCAAAATAATACAGGTTTTAATTTTGATGATATAAAATTTAGAGTTTTTGTAAGATATCCTGATGGGTCTACATATCAAGAAGCAATCATACCTGAATTAGATCATTATACTGCATCTTTGATCATGAATGAAGAAACTACATATACATCTACAAATTCTTCAGAACATTCAGGCAAACCACTTTTAACTAATCCAAACAAGCCTAATGATTATAGTATGAGTGCTATAAATGCTTTGGATCCTATTTTATTCTTTGTAAGTGACACTTCTTTTAGTTATAGTCCATCTATCTCTGCTGCTCAAGGTGCGTACACATTCAAAGTGACAGCCAAAGTTATTGATAAACTTAATATGGCCAACACTCATATTATTGCTAGAACATGGTTTGTGCCATCTGATTTTGTACCTACAAGTTCTAATTATCATCAATATAGAGACTCCAATGAGATTATTTTTAAATATGGCAATGATATAACTCAAGCACAAATTGGAAGGCCATCTTCTCTTGATGAGGTTTTTGTTTCATCTTCTATTTCTTCTGATTTCACTTTTATTGATTTAGTTAGATATTCTGCTGCAGTAAAAGCTTTTGAAGTAACTGGGTCTACATCATATAAGCTTTGTGTTGGTATTTATGCTATTTCAACTTTAAATGATGAGTATAAAAACAAACAATTTAGTGAAAAGGAACTTCTCTACACTCCTACAATTATATTTGATCTTTCTTCGACAAATGATGGAATACAGACACCAATTCAAAGAAAGCAAACAAGTACTTTATATCCTAAAAAAGCTTCTGAATTTGACAGTGCTAAGTATACAAAATTATCTGAACCATTCATTGTTTCTAAAAATCTTGTGAACGGCACAGAAGTTGGAGAATTTATTTTATATAGGGGAATTTCAAAAACCAATTCTGACAATGCATTTCAAGACTTACTTATAATGCAGAATGAAGTTAATACAAGACCTCTAGTGAGATTGTATTTTGATTCATTTTCAGAGTCTTTTAATCCCGATAATGTTTTTGTTTTTGATTTCTGTACTTTAATTAGACCTTTAAACTCAGCCAAAATAGATCTTGGTACATGGCAAATTTCAATTAAAACATCTAACTTAGGAAGTAAGATTGAAACTCTTTTGAATTTTCAAATTACATATGAAGTCTTTGCAATTTCTTTGGACGGAAATATCGTTGAAAGAATTTATAAATCAGGATATCTTACAAAAGTTTATGATTTAAAATTTGATATTGGATTTCCATTCCTCACTGGTAATAACAATTCTCAATTAATCTTAAGGATAAGCTTATTTCCATATGCTCTACAACCTGACAAATCTTTAGGTGACATTAGAACTGATTTTGGCTACACGGAATTATTTTATGAGTTAGAGTCAATTGAAATAACTTCTCATACAGTTAAGTTTTTAGATCTTGATGCTGCAGATTCAAAGCTAGGATCACCTGGGTTTTATGAGGATTTAAGCTTAGTGCCAGATATAGCTTTTGACGATTCTAATTTCTGGTTTATTTTAGATGATGATTTAACAAACACCATGATCACCACAATTACAGATGGTTTAAATGTAAGTGGTTGTTTATATTCACCTACATGGCAACTATCAATGCCTAATTCTACTGAGGTACGTGCAGGAGCTTTAGGTTACACAAATAAAGATTTTTGGTTTAGAACTGTTCCAGGAGATATTGAAATTGGAGAAATAGCTGTTGCAGCTGTTGAGGATAATTTGTCATTTTCAACACATGTTGCATTTGATGATCCTTCTACAGCTATAACTTTTTCAGATGGAAGAAATTATATTAAATATTTCTCAACTAACTCTAATGAATTGAATTTTTTCACTAAAACAAATTTAGCTGGCATGGATGGTAGTGCTACAGTTGAAATTAAGGGTAATAATCCTCAATTATTTACCATGAATAATAATAATCATGAATTGAATGGAAATAAATCCTTAGGTCTTTTACTAGGACAAACTGGAGAAGAAGTTAATTCTGTTGACGGTTATTATAATTTTGCAACTGGTAGAGAACGAAACTGGTCCAGGATAGGATTTGATTCTGAAGACAATTCATTTAATAATTCTTCTAAGATTTTAAATAATTTAAATTTTGCAAGCACTGCTAATAATTCAAATAATGATTTATTACATGTAGTAGGAATTTTAGATAACAATAAGGTTGTGTATAGTTTGGCTAATCCAACAGTTGTCTTTTCAAATGGTGTTTCAGAAAATAGATTTGTTTGGGTAGCAGGAGTGAAAACATCTGAAAATTCAAATTTCATGATACATGCTGATTCGCAAGATTCTGATACACCTGAAAACACATTTGCTGGAATTGCTTTAGATAAATATGGAAGTGTTTTTATCTGTTATGCTTCTGTTAGCACCCCTGGTTCTATTTATGCTAAAACTATTAATAATGAAATTCCATCTGAACAATTTCCTATACTTGAAATGAAAAATAGTGGCGTAATGATACCTTCAACATTAAAAATTAAAGGTTTGAATTTACAATATAATCATTTTGAGAATTGTTATTGTTTAGCTTTTTGGTGTGCAGGTAGAATATTTGTGACTGTACTTAATCCAACTCATGATTTTGCACATGGAGCACAAGAAATTATTTCAATTTCACCAATTTTATATCTTGTGGCAGGTAGTAGAACTTTCGACACGGCAAATAATACTTCAGATAGTGTCCTTCAAGCTATGGTAAATCAAGGCTATATATCTGTCAAACAATCTGGAGAAGTAGAGACAAACGTTCCTTCTCAAAAACCTGGATTATTAATTTCAAACAATCCTGGTAAACAAGGTGAATTGCATATTTGGTATAAAGATTCACAGGATAAATTAAAATCCAGAATATTATTTGCTGACGGGAATGTTAACAATTCGATAGGATATGCATAATGCCACTTTTAGATGATACAAGAGAGTTAAAAATTAGTTGTACTGTTTCGGCATTATACTATCCTCAAGACGGTACATATCCTGGTGGCAACGTATCGGCAGTTTTTGATGGTGGAGAAAAATTTGTACTTGGTAGAAAATCTTCTTATGCTATAGACAATAAAGGTAATAGGAAGATTGCCACTACTGGTTTGGTTTATAGTAATTCCAATGCTGGTACTTATATGCCATCTATAAATACAAATATTGGTGCTCCTGAATGCACTTTTGTTTATGGCGCAATAGTTCCTGAAGAAGTACATCCCGTATTTAATTTAATCAAGGGTCCAGCATATTCTGTTGATTATTCATCTGATTTAGATTTAACCGCAAGATATTCAAGTATTTACACAGATACTCTTCAGATTAATGAAGTTACAGATATTCCTACAATATTAACTCGTATAAATTCAAAATTTGCTGATGTTACAAATGCAGTAACAAGTCATAACATTTGGTATCAAGATGGGGTTACTTCATCGTCTGATGTTCAGATAATTAAATATCATGGATATAAATATGGTCCTACTTATAAAGGTTCTTCTGTAAGACAAGTTTATACCAATGACGGCTCTGCTAAGATATATGTATCTGCAATTAATTCTTCATGTATATTAACTAGATTGTTTTCAGTCAAACAAGATTTAGCGAATAATGGTGCTAAACTTTCTTACAGTGCTCTATGGAATGATGGCCAAGTCTATCGAAGATCAGAATCGATTAATACAAGTGGATTTAGTGGATGTACATTAACTTTTGATAGATCAGCTAGCTCTAAAAATAACAATCCAAATTCTGTAAGTTCTGTTTCTGGAATTGTAGTTGAACTTGGTGACATTACAATTTCGAGTAAACTACCTGTGATATCGTTTTATAGAATCGAAATAGTGGAAGATAAAATTGTTTTAAAATATTATCATCCATTAATCGAGGGTATTGTGGAAGCTCCGCCATTAAATTTCTCTGCTAAAGGAAACTTAGTTAAGATTCACATGTATTTTGTTGGGTCTAATTTAATGATAGGAACAGATGATGATCCAGCAAAATGGGACACTATGTTTCCTTTAAATATATCTCCAGATTCAAATTATAATGAAAAAATAATTCATTCTGCTGATAAAATTAATAATATAAAAGTGCAGTTTAGTAATATTAACTGCTCTTTTACATATGCTCCAATAGCATTTAAAAATTTTGACACAGATTCATTTGTTAAAAGTAAAACATTAAATTTTGATGCTTTAAAAAATAAATATAAGTTCTCATTCAAGGGTACTGAAGCTCAATATTTAGAATCATTTAATGCTGAAAAAGTCAATGAAGCATTTAATAGGCACAAATATAGAGATTTAGAACAATATTCAGAAATTACAGATCAATTCTCAGATACTCAAGCATTTATTGATAAGAGAAGTAGTGATTTTGATACGCTAAAATACTATGAGTTATCCAAAACAACAAATGATAAAAAAGGTGTAATTACTGTAACTGGATACTTTCAATGGAATACAACTATTGAAGGACCTTGTTTGCGGAAAATAGTTCTTAATTCTCCTGTGTCTGAAATTAAAGATTCAGGCATTGTTGATTTAAATTGGGGAGATCTAAGTCCGTATTTTGACAGAATTGATATAAATTATTCAAACAAAAATCAAAATTTTAGTATGATATCGGCTTCTGCCATCTTAATGCTTAAAAATTTAGATACCAGCGATAGAGGTGCTAGAATTTTAGAAGCTATTGAAAATAATGTACTTCTATTCACTATCAAAGCTGGATATGATGAATTATATACTTATTATCAAGGCATTAATGAAAATGTTACAGTAGTTAGATCTGCTACTGGTTCATCAATACAAATTTCTCTTAAGGATATGACCTCTATATTGGAAGAAACTCGTTTTACTATTCCATATATAGAATTTGGTGGAATGCAGTACATAGATATCATAAAAAGAATTATTTTATCTGCAGGATTCCAAAATCAATTCTCAATACAAGAAACTTCTGAAGATCCAGTGTTCGCAGAATATCTTTTAGCATTTAGAAATCAAGTTTCTTATGGGCAGTATAGTGTTCCAGATGCAGGGAATTTTAGTGCAAGAAGTGATGAATTTATTCTGCCAAAAATTAATAGCATTTTGAATCAGTGTTTAAATTATCGAGGATTTCCGTCTTTTGCTTGGAATCCTGAATTAAGATATTTTCAACTTACTTGGAGATATGAACCATCATTTAGTGATGTACTTTATTTTATTGGCGAAAGAGAAACTTTT
>JACCDO011524813.1_pt1 | contig 12468 bp, 8 predicted proteins | sample 7446101 | NCBI WGS metagenome assembly JACCDO01 (sample SAMN15323440, study PRJNA562643) | freshwater metagenome | isolation source: river surface water | place: USA:Blue River Watershed | collected 2017-08-16 | reverse complement strand
TGGTTTTGTGATCATTGGCAAGCATTGGCAAAGAAACTCGACTCTTTTAATCTCTCTAGATTTAAAGAAAAAAGTGATTATTTCTTGTGTGCAGGTGCATTGACAGGTTTACCACCGCTGAATGTGATGTCTATCCTTGCCCCAAAAGTAGGTGTGCCCTTTTATAAAATCAGCATGATTACCTTTTCATTTCGTTTGCTTAGGTATCTCATTCTTGCTGGTATTCCTCAATTTTTTGCCCCTTATCTCAATTTAGAAGCTTTACCTGCTTGGTTAAATCCTTAAAAACTCAAAAAATCCTTAAAAATGTATAGTTAGTATTCAATCTTTTTGAAATTTTGCTTATGATTATGCAAAAGAGATGTACTTTTTGGTCATTCAATTAGCAATTACAAGAAACGGCTACTATGCGATTCAATCCTTTATCATTTACCCCAAGTCTTGGGGATAGTTATGCAGTACAGACTTTTAGCAAAATTGTCTATTGCCTATCTTTTCTAGTTTTTAGTGTAGCATGTGATGAAAACGATCAACCAACAGAACAACAAATCATCGAACAAATCAGACGATGTGTACCTACCGATCCTGATTGTGCATTAGAAGATACAGATGGTGATCAAATTTTAAATCAAATCGATGATTTTCCCCTTGATCCTCGCTGTTCTAAACTCTCTAATGAAAATTGCTTAGCTTGTGGTTCAGGTTGTACAAGTGGTTATTTCTGTGCAAAGAATATTGAAAATGGGATTTTTACAGGTGGGATATGCCAACTCTCTCAAATCGAAATTTGTAATGGTTTAGATGATGATGGTGATGGCAATGTAGATAATGGCCCACCTTCCGAAAATCAAAAAGGTGTTTGTGGTGGTAGTCGTAAAATCTGTGGCCCAAGAGGTGGATTTATCGAACCAAACTATGAAACAATTCCCACTTATGTTTTAGGTGGTGAACTTTGTGATGGTTTAGATAATGATTGCGATGGCATCAGCGATGAAGCCCCAGATGCATCTAAAAATCAAGGTGTTTGCCAAGGTCTTAAACAAATTTGCGATCTCTCAAGTGGCTCCTTTAAGGAACCTGACTATGCAAGCATTGAAGGTTATGCTTCTGCTGAAATTTGCGATGGTTTAGATAATGATTGTAATGGTATAGAAGATGATCAAATCCCAGGTGATGGCGATGCTTGTCGTGCAGGGATTGGTGCTTGTGAAGAAGAAGGCTTAATGCGATGCGATCCTGTGGCTCAAAAACTATACTGTAATTTCGATGGGGGCATACCTAGAGCCGAAAGTTGCAATGGTAAAGATGATGATTGTGATGGTCGCCTAGATGAAGGTTTAGCCAATGTAGGCATGACTTGCTCTGTTGGACAAGGTATTTGTGCTGTACAAGGTAGAACCATTTGTGCAGATGCAACAGGTACAATCACTTGTGATGCCATTCCTAATTTACCTACAACAGAAGCTTGTAATGGTTTAGATGATGACTGTGATGGTACTTCAGATGAAGATGCGATGGGTGTTGGCCTTGGTTGTTCCGTCGGTACAGGTGCTTGTATCCGTCAAGGGATCTATGTATGTGATGCCCAAACCAATCAATTGATTTGTTCTCAAGAACCATCTGAAGCCGTACCTGAAACCTGTAATGGTGTAGATGATGACTGTGATGGTAATGTAGATGAAACCTTAGCAGGCGCTGGTGTAGGTTGTAGCATTGGACAAGGTTTATGCACAAGCAATGGTGTGATGGCTTGTGATGCCACATCTGGACAAATGATCTGTAATGCAGAAATCAAACAACCTGAAATTGAAACTTGTAACGGTGTAGATGATGATTGTGATGGTAGCTTAGATGAAGAAGCGATTGGCACAAATCAACCTTGTACTGTAGGTGTAGGTGCTTGTGCGCAAGAATCGGTTTACCGTTGTGATTCAGCAAGACGTGAATTGGTTTGTGATGCTCAATCAGCTTTAGGTGTCGTTGAAAGATGTAACACTGTAGATGATGATTGTGATGGCGTAGTTGATGAAGGTTCTCTCATCCGAAGAGATGAAAGAGGACTTGATTGGGTTTGTGTTACCACAGGTGATTATATGATGGGTTGGAATGATGGTGTTAATTTCAATCAATTGCCTTTACATCCCGTTAATATCCCTACTTTTGAAATGACCAAAACAGAGATCACCGTTGGGCAATATTTCTTATGTGTCAATGAGAATCAATGCAATATCCCCGCAGATCCTACTTCTAATTGGAATATCTTAAATCGCAGTGAACACCCAATCAATATGATCACTTGGCAAGAATCTGTAGATTTTGCAAACTGGGCAAGCGCTAGATTACCAAGCGAAGCTGAATGGGAATTTGTCGCAAGAAATCGTGGGCTAAACCAAAGATTTGCTTGGGGCGACAATACAGCTAATTGTACTTTAGCTGTTATGAATGATTCAAGATTAGGCGATTCTTGTGGACTTGGCCAACAAACTCAAGCTGTTTGTAGTAGACCAAATGGTAATAATAGCCTTGGCATTTGTGATCTCAATGGGAATGTTTGGGAATGGGTATCTGATGTTTACCATGACAATTATATTAATGCACCTCGCAATGGCTCCGCTTGGATCGATAGTAGCAATGCTGATCGTGTGATTCGTGGTGGTGCTTGGAATGGCTTAAGTAGCACTGTGACTAGTGTTTACCGTGTGGCTTACTCTCCTGCAATTCGCAATACTTTGGTGGGATTTAGATTGGCTCGTACTGTGAGCGCTGAAGATTAAAAAATTGGGATAAAATTGGGATAAAATAGATTAATCTTCAATTGGATAAAATACATCAATCTTCAATCAATCTTGTTTTTTTGTTTTAGAATAAAATCAATCATTTAACTAAAAAAATCAGCTTTTGAGCACGATAAAGGGATCTACTTTCATTGACTTAGAAAGATTCTTATCATAAGATAATTACTTGTATCAATCATTTAAATCATCCCAAGAAAATTTTAAATCATGAGCGATTTCAAGATATTATCAAATCTATTGATCTCTATATTGATGATCAATGCCTGTACTCAACCGGATGCGACTCAAGTGGCTACAAGTTGTACAGAAACAGAACTAAGTTCTCTTTGTCCACTGAATAGCACACCAAAACTAGAAGCCAATGCAAGCAGTGATTGTAGCAATAGCACCAATGTAGATGGTGAGTTGAATTTGATCACAGAATCCGGCTCAGGTAGTGTTGCTGTTTCCCAAGTTTGTGCTGGCACAGGGAATTGTAAAGTGGTATGTGAACTCAACACACCTTGTATGTATGGGATCAAAGAATTGTCCAAAGAATCGGTGATTTGTCACGATAAACCCATTGAAGCAACTTGTGGTGATGGAATTTGTACTGCACCAGAAAATGTAAGTACCTGTCCCATTGATTGCACAGGTAATTTAACTTGTATGAGTGGCACTTCTCGTTGTAATGGTGATCGTTTGCAAACTTGTAATCTCCAAAGCCAATGGGATGATCCTTTGCCTTGTCCAAGAGGTCAAAATTGTATGGCTCAAAATAATGCACAAGCAGCTTGTGTACAATCAACCATTCCTGTTGGAGGTAGCCAAGGCGGTATGCAAGGAGGCTCAACAGCTGGTTTTTATGAAGGTGGAAGTGTGGGCTCAGATGATGCTTATGTACCATTAGATCTTCAGATTTTACCTGATCAAGCGATCGACCAAGCTTGTATGCCACCTTTGCTTGATCAAATGGTAGAGGTTTCAAGACAAGCACCTTGTGGGGCGAATTGTCCTAACTTAGAGATGATTCCGATTTTAGCAGGACAAATGATTCGTGGTTCTATGAGACAGCCCAATGAACAACCCGTGCGAACTTTGCAGATTTCAAGAAATTTCTATATCAGTAAAACTGAAATCACTGTGGCACAATATCAAGCTTGTGTAGATGCTAGAAGTTGTGTGTCCTCCATAACACATCAAAGTAATCCGATTTGTAACTTGAATAAACCAGGTGCATTTGATCAACCAATGAATTGTGTAAATTGGAATGAAGCTAGAGATTTTGCGAGATGGATAGGAGGTGATTTACCAACAGAAACCCAATGGGAATATGTAGCCAAAGGTGGTGCTTGTGAAAACCGTACTTATCCTTGGGGAGAAAGAGCACCTTCTTGTCTTTTAGCAAATTATAATAGTCCTTATGGTCGAGGTTATGATGACTTATGTAATCCAGATGTTCTCAATGTTTGTTCTTTAACTCAAGGCAATTCAAAAGATGGTGTTTGTGATCTTTTAGGCAATGTATCAGAATGGGTACTTGATGAGTATGCTGATAGTTATGTTGGATTACCTTTAAATGAATCACCAAGATGTTCAGATGCTCCAAATTGTGATGTTGGTGCTATTCGTGTAGTTAGGGGAGGTGCTTTAAGAGATGCGATTCAAACGACAACAACTAGAGTTGGTGCTGAAACTATAACTTATAATGGTTCTATTGGTTTTAGAGTGGTAAAAGCTTGGTAATCGCTTAACTAGCAATTGCAGAATAATACGCATTCCCCTCAATACGCTTCTTTAGTTCTTCGTACTGTCCACGAAAAGTCTCCACCTTTCCATGGTTGTGAAAACCTAGGTAAATGAGGTTTTCCACAAGTAGAGCATTTTTCAGCTCAAACTCCATATACTTAAGGTGAAAGCGAGCAGCCACTTTCTTTGGGTCGAGGTAATACAAAACCTCACCTTCCAAAGCTAAATAGTTTAAATCGTCTTCTCTCACCCTTGCCTTTGTATGCACTTGAGTGCTTACCATTTTGACAACATGTGTCAAAATACCGGTTTCATCGCTGACAGGTTGTGTAATCAAGCAAATCGTTTCACCGATTTCACTTGCCACAAGCTTGTTAAAGTCTTTGGTGAAATTGTGGTTTTGGTAAAGTTCAGTATAACGCTCAGTGAGTCTGTGTTTAGCATAAAGCAGGTGTTTATCATTAGGGTTAACAAGTTGTCTTTCTCTTGGGTACTGACGTTGTTGAACATCATGTAAATAGCTAAAGAAAGGAGTAGGGTGTTGAATGGATTTAATATAAATCGCCATATCCAACCTTTGGTTTGAGTAAAATATCACATGCGCAAAAGGACGGATGTGAAATGAGTAATCAAACTAACCGGGATTTTTAAAATTCATTGCTTTGATTTTCATTTAAAATTCAATTTTTTGACCACACGAAATCCCCCATTATTAGGATATTCAGGTTGAATTGCCATCGACCGATTTCGATGTGTGACCCGCACACCATGATAAAATGGATTGCCCCAACTACCACCTCTAATTGAAACAAATCGATCTTCAATGATCTCACAATTCAAAGTATCACACCAAGGAGCTTGAGTAGTAGGCGCTTGTTCATAGCTTGGATGATAGTGATCTAGCATAAATTCAGATACATTCCCTGCCATATCACATAAGCCAAGTTGTGTGTTGCCTTGTGGTAAAGCACAAACAGGTGTTGTGCTTTGAAAACAAGGTTGATCATAATTTAAACGATCACAATTAGGATCATCATCTCCCCAAGGAAAGATCACATCAAGCCCCTTACTTCTCCCTGCATATTCCCATTCTGCTTCTGATGGTAATTCTCCCCCTATCCAATGTGCAAAAGTTCTTGCTTGTAGCCAATTCACACAATTGATTGGATGTTGATCAATATCAACTTGATCCCAATTACAACCTTGAAGGCTTTGGGGTAGCGTACAAACACCTGCTTGAACGCATGCTTTGTATTGTGCTACTGTCACTTCAGTTTTTCCAATCCAAAATGAATCTTGAATTGTGACAAGTCGCAGTGGAAACTCTTCAGGATATTCATTTACTGTTGTCCCTTTTGTTGGTCCCATCATAAATGAACCAGATTCAATGAAAATCCAATCAATCATTGGCATTTCAATACGGACTTGCATATCAATGAAAAGATTCATATCAAACCCAGTCATCATATCATTCATCTTGTTTGGATTTGATAAATCTTGATTGATATAGACATCATTTGTATTGATATAGACATCATTTGTATTGATATAGACATCACTTGCATTGATATAGGCATCACTTGCATTGATCATTTGATCTGAATGATATTGATTTTCTGAAACTTTAAAACGATCACTGACACAAGATAAACAGAGTAGGCAAGTGAAAGTCCAATATATCAATGATCTAATCATAGATCATATTCTTCCATAATTTAACAATCAGATTCAGCACATTCTTGATTTAAACAAGCACTGAAACATCCCTTAAATACAAATTGATTTCTCCAATTCCCTGACCATTGACCATTCTTGAGTTGATCAACAGTTTGATCACCATTGAGATCACCAGGTTCAAATGAGCCAGTCATCATCAAATCGCTTGCACTGAAGTTTAAATTAGAAATTTGAGCTTCAAGCACACGGGTTAAGGCATTGATGATCAAAGTATCACAAATGGTAGAATCAGGAGAAAGGCCTACACCTTCATTGATTCTAGCACATACTTCAGTATCTCTTAGAAAATCTTGTAAGGTGATTGGATCTGTAGAGCCATAATAGCTAGGTAAAATCCAGTTTTCAAGTAAGCCAAGCAAGATATCCCCATAACGAATTTCAAATGAATGTTCAAGGATATTGACATGATCGCCTTCTACTTGAGCATCAAATACACCTGCGATTGGACGCATTGCATTGCGATCACCAAGTTGACCTAAAGTTAATTCTTGACGACTACCTTGCCAATCAAATCTAATTTTTTGCCAACGATTATCATTGCTACGCATCATCCCCATTGCATCTGGGCTAGAGGTAAATTGGAGTTCACCTACAAAAGTAAGTCCTGCTGCAATGTTAAGGATATCGCCTACAATATTTAATATTCTTCTCACTTCTTCAGGTAGATATTGCAAGATCGCTCCACCTACTAGTTCACTTAGAAAATCGCTAGCAAAGCCACAAGTTGTGGGTGAAAGTTCAGCAAGATCACATACGAGATCAATCACGCCAGAACCAACATCTTGGGCATTACCACCAAGTAAGCGAACAAGTTCTAAGATATCTGCTAATTTTTTGAAGTTATCATTATTGCTTGCTCTTAAAGATTCAATCAAATTGAACTTATGAACGGCAGTAAATGTACCTTTGTTGTAGGATAAAGCTAGATCCTTAGCGACAATTTTTACCAAAGAGGTTTGAGCAGCAGTGATTTGTACTTTATCACAACCAAAAGCAACAACTGTGCCATTGCGATTGAGCAAAGTAGCCACGACTGTAAAACGAACATCTTTAGGTAATGCACTTGCACTTGTCACATGATCTACATCATTGAATGGCATAATGGGCGCAAGTTCTAAGAAAGCACCTGTTAAATTAGGCAAACGACCTTCAACTACAGAACATTCTACATTTTCAAATAAGCGAACTTCTGCAGATGAGAATTGAGAGTAGTTTAGACGACCATTCATCAAATCATAAGAGACATCTACAGTAATCCCACCTTCTGTGGCACTTGCAACATTGATATTCCAAGTGACAAATGGTGTGCTTGGATTGCCAGCTTCAGAGGCTCTTACCTTGAATGAAGTGCCAATCATCCCTGTATTGAGTTGTACAGAAGCTTCTCCAATTGCATTGGTAACAGCATTTTGACTAGAAAGACCAGAACCTTCAATCCCTTGAGGAGATTCTTGTCCTTGTGCATTCAACATTGTAAATGAAATTCTGCTATTGGGAATGGGCATACTGCCTCCCGCAAACAAACGCACTTTCAAAGGTACTTGAGAATTAATCGGTGCAAATAAATTGACATCACCAATGATTTGCAATTCTCTCCCATTTTGTACCATAGAACCCGCAGGTGTACCACCCGATGGAATCGACATATCTACAACAGGAATACCACCTGTCATCACCATCATATCTTGAGGATTAACCTGTGTACCTGGTGTACTTGCATCTGCACAAGCAAATAATAAGCCTATCAAAGGCATAAGGATTGTGCTTAATAACTGATTTTTCATAAATCACCCTAACTGAAATCTTAAATTGATCATTCAAAAAAAGCATGTTAATCTTGTGATATATCACAAAGATCAAGATGAGTTCAATAGAAATCCTTGATTAAACAAAGAGATAGCTAAAAGAAAGCAAAGAAAGCAAAGAAAGCAAAGAAAGCAAATACAATGACAACACAAACAAACATTAAAGTATATGGTGGCACTCAAAACAGAGGCTTTAGAATTTATTGGTTACTAGAAGAACTAGGATTAAGCTATGAAGGATATGATGTGAAACTCTTTGAAGGCCAACAACTTCAACCCACATTTCTCAAACTAAATCCACATGCAAAAGTACCTGTGATTGTAGATGGTGATTTTGTTTTATCTGAATCAGGTGCCATTCTGAATTATATTGCAAGCCAATATGGCAAGGATTTTTTACCTGCACAAGGCACAAAAGCAAGAGCTGAATATGATCAATGGTTTTGCTTTTGTCTCACAGAATTAGAACCTCCCATTTGGACTGCATCTAAACACAGCTATATCTATAAAGCAGATCGTAGGGTAAGTGCGATTGTTGATTCTTCTAAGTTTGAATTTAAGAGGGCTTGTCAGAAAATCGCTTTGCAATTGGGTGATCAAGAATATGTACTTGGTTCATTCTCTAATATCGATATTCTCGTAGGACAGATGCTCATTTGGGCAAGTGCTTTATTAGGATTTGAAATCCCAGATGCAAGTTTAGTGAAATATCTTGCAAGAATTCAAGCACGTGATGGTTTCAAACGGGCAAGTCAGAAAGAACTTAAACATTTTGAATAAAGAGATAAAGAGACTTATCCATGAGAAAAAAGAGCAAAAACCCTCCCTGTCCTAAATGCACTTCAACCAATACCATTCCGATTGAGTATGGTTATCCTATTCCAGAATTAATGGAAGCCTCTGAAAAAGGTAAGGTGAAATTAGGTGGTTGTGTGATTTCTAATGACATGTGTGATTATTATTGTAAAACCTGTAAACATGAATGGGACTCTACAAACGGCGATTTGAGTTGATTCTGAACTAAACAAACATAAATTGATTGAAATATTCACCTAAGCATCATAAGATTAGAATTGATACCTAACTTTATGATTAAAAGGCAATCAATATGAAAATGCTCAAAAAAAGAATTCTAAAAGTGATTTCATTATTCAATCAACTTGATGAAACACATCCTTTAAAAGCAATATATATGGATATGTTCACACAAACTGAAGATCTCTTAAAAACCAATAATCGTTTAGAAGATGTATTGGATGTTGCAAAAAAATTAAATGATACAATTTCATCAAAAATTGATCTTTCTCAACAGAACATTCGGGAAGTTTTCTTAAAAAAGCTCAAAAAAACATTTGAAATTTGGTTTGATCAAGTGAAAACCGATATCATTTATTGTTTGTCTCTACAACCACCTTTATTAGAATTGAGAGCACTTACAAATCATGAATATGATCCAGAAGCTCCATTTTGGCAGACATCAACACCAGCTTGGGGACTTGTTCTAAACAATCCTAAAAAATTGATTGAAGGCTCATTTAGTCAAATAGAACCTATCTCTAAAGTTATCAATCAACCGCAATTTAAAAAAAAATTAAATCTTGATCATTTGGAAGATTTCAATTTTTGGAAAAATGCTTTGGATGAAATCGATCAAAAATCACTAGATCTTTATTTTCAAGCTTCAAGAAAATCTTTTAAAGATTTAAGTGATGAAGATGAGGCTGATCATTGGCCTAAATGGCCAAAAAATAAAAATAAGCTTCCCAAAAAAGTCTTAATTTATTTTTATGAAAACCAAGAAGATGCGATTGATGATGATGATTATATTGATGACTTAGAATATCAAGCAAAAGATATATATAAAATATTTAGCAAAATGATATTCAAGGCATTAGCTGCAAAAGCAAATGAATTTTTAACACAAAAATATGGCAATCAATTACAATCCAATCATGTTGAATGCCAATTAATGATTGAATATAAAAAACTAAAAAAATTAATCAAAAAATACAAATAAATCAACCAAACATTCACACATCAAATCAAGATTTAATAAACCTCAGCTTCATCCTCTGTTTCCATCGCTTCTTCCACATAATGATCTTGATAGCGATGTGTTTCTTCCTTGAGCATATCAAAGATTTGATCGGCATTGATCAAAGTTGAGCTCTCGCTACCTTCCAAGATCGCATCTGCCAAATCCTTCTTAGATTGATGCAATGCTACGATTTGTTCTTCAATGGTATCCTTAGCAACCAAACGATAGACGGTCACAGGTTTATCTTGACCAATACGGTGTGCACGATCTGAAGCTTGATCTTCCACAGCTGGATTCCACCATGGATCCATATGGATCACATAATCAGCTGCAGTTAAATTGATCCCCACGCCACCTGCTTTAAGGCTGATCAAGAAAACATCGCCAATCCCTTGTTGGAAAGCTTCAACCCTTTGTTGTCTTTCATTGGTTGAGGTTTCCCCTACAAGATATTGATAAGAGATATTCATGGTTTCAAGGCTTCGTTTCAAAATGTCGAGATGTCTGACGAATTGGCTGAATACCAATACTTTGTGGCCATTTTCAATCAAACGACGAACAAGTCCTTCAAATGCATTGAGCTTTGCGCTTTGAATATCCATATCGGGCAAGACCAATCGAGAATTACAACAAACTTGTCTGAGTTGGGTAAGCAAGGCAAAGAGTTTCATGCGAGCCTTTTGATCACCCATCGCAAGCATATTTTGAATTTCTTCCATTCTCTCGCTCTTTAGGCCTTCATACACTTGTCTTTCCTTATCTGAAAGATGAACTGAAAGGGTGATTTCAGTGATAGGTGGTAAGTCTTTGAGTACATTTTCTTTGGTTCTACGAAGAATAAATGGACTGATCAAGCGATTGAGTTTTTGTCTTGCATCTAAATCATTGCTTTTTTCAATCGGATTCGCATAACGATCTCTAAATACTTTGTGAGATTTAAGGATTGCAGGATTTAAGAATTGGAATAAACTCCAAAGTTCATTGAGATTATTTTCAATAGGTGTACCTGTGGTTGCAAATCTAAAATCAGCTTTGAGTTTAAGTGCTGCTTGAGCGGACTTTGTGGTATGATTTTTGATATTTTGAGCTTCATCTAAAATCACATTAGACCAGTTGGGTTGGCCGATTAAATCGATTTCATATTTAAGCAAACCATAAGTACAAACCACAACATCACGAATGCCTAAATCTTCAATTTGTTTGATACGATTGGCACGATTACCACCAAATCTAATCATATTGAGCTCAGGCGCATATTTAGCTGCTTGACTCATCCAGTTATGAACAACAGAAGTTGGGGCAATGACCAAAGATGGGCCATATTTCGCACGAGACAAAAGCAAAGCTAAAGATTGAACAGTTTTCCCAAGCCCCATATCATCTGCTAGACACACACCAAGTCTGAGTTGAGCATTGACAAAAAGCCACTTAAAACCTTCATATTGATAGTCACGCAATTCTGTTTTAAGTCCACTAGGTACAGGGATTTCATTGGATTGATCCATGCTTTTAAGTTGTGTTCTAATGCTTTTCCAATATCGATCCGATTGGGTGATTTCATTGAGATTACCAAGAGCCGAAATCACGGGTGAAGCAAAGCTTTCCATAAAGCGAATGCCTGTACTTGAACTTTCTGAGACTTCAGAAAGATGATCAATTAAGGTCAGTACTTCATCGCTTAAAGCTACAAAAGCACCTGATTCTAATGGAATAAATCTACCCACTCTTTCTTTTTCAAGCAAATCCCTAAGGCTCATTTTGATCTGATCATTGATCATGATATCACCATCGATTTGGAACCAATTATTATTGGTGCGATTGATGGTAATGCTCTTAAATTGGCTATATTCAACCGCTTTCTTTTCGATTTTCAATTGTTGTTTTTCTGTCCACTGAATAGCAACAAAATCTTCAAATCCTTGGAGTTGATAAACCAAATCAAGATAAATTTCTTTGTTTTCAATTAACCAATCACCTGCAGGTAAAGCTTTCAGTTTAGAGAAAGCCCTACATTCTTCTGTGAGGCGTTTTTGATTGTTGATTTCTGCATTTAAATCACGCTCAATACGCACCCTACGGCCACCGATTGTCATCGATAAACTCTTACCACCTTCACCCACTCTCAGCAAGTTTGGACTTTGCTTGATGGGTTGGATTCTGAGTTGTAAGCGTAGGCCATCATCTGTAGGTAAGAACAAAGCCACAAGATTTGAACTCGCTTCAATGATTTCAACCATATCTTCTAAATTACCCACATCTGATTGTACAGAGACATAACTAGAGATTTGATCGATGGTTTGATTGAGTAGCATTTCTTCTGATCTTGGGATTTTGACTTCTTGTTTGATCATTTCTGCGATTTTTC
>JACCDO011249671.1_pt1 | contig 12469 bp, 10 predicted proteins | sample 7446101 | NCBI WGS metagenome assembly JACCDO01 (sample SAMN15323440, study PRJNA562643) | freshwater metagenome | isolation source: river surface water | place: USA:Blue River Watershed | collected 2017-08-16 | reverse complement strand
GGCATAGAAGCCCGTGTCGGCGGCGGGGAGCTGATTCAGTGCAAATAGCACCCCGTTACCAAATGCTTCACGCGCAATAGACTCGTGGCGCATGCGCACCGTTTGATAAGGAAAACCAAAAATAATCTCGTGGGTGCCGACGATGCCCCCGGCGCGTATGGTTTTGATCTGCTCATGCTCCACGCCCACCGCCGACGCCAAGACCTTGGCGGTACCCGATACTTCCCGTTTGCCCTTGAAATGCTCTTCCACGACTTCCACATCCACTTGCGGGACAATGCCCCGCAGCACTTTGGATGCCAGCAGTAAAAAGTTAACGCCCAAGGTAATGTTTGGCGAATAAATAACCTTAGTCTGCGCGCTCAACTCTTCAAGAAACGCTAGCGTTTGCGCCGGGTAGTGCGACACCGCCGACAAAATACTGATGCCCCGTTGCGCAGCCGCAGCACCGTAGTAATACACACCGTCTGCGGACGAAAAATCCACAATCACATCAACGGGATGCTGATCCAACAACGCCCCGGCAGTGTATTCAGCGATAGAGTAAATCGTGCCTCGATCTTGACCTTCTAGGCCTAAAAACTCGGTCAGCGACCGATGGGCCAAACGGTCTGAGCGACGTAATACCCATTCCACACTATGCTGCGGCGACTCCAACAATACCGTCGCAACGGCACGGCCAGTGCGGCCTAAACCGATCAATCCAATTCTCATTATTCATCTCCTCACCCCCCATATGGCACGACTTGGTTTATAAAATTATCATTTACATTTACACCAATATAATTTATATCATACTATGTAAAAAATTACTCATATTCCCATACAAAAATAATGGACACTTCCCCCGATACTAATGCTCTTTCCATGCAAACACTGCGCAAGTTCCGCTTAATTTTTGGTTCGGTGCGCCAACATTTCCGCGATGTAGAAAGCCGTTGTGGCATTTCCGGCTCCCAAATGTGGTTGCTCAAAGAAATCGCGACCACGCCCCAGATTGGCGTGTCTGAACTGGCGGCGCGGCTGGCCATTCACCAATCCACATGCAGCCAATTAGTGGAAAAACTGGTGACTAAGGCATTGATCGGCAAAGAACGGAGCAGCAGTGACCAGCGCCGAGTGGGCTTAGTCATCACCACAGCAGGCCGCCAGCTACTAGAACAAGCCCCCGGCCCGGCAGAAGGCATTTTGCATGAGGCGCTCAATGCCTTGCCGCCGGAGAGCTTGGCCCACCTAGATCAAAATTTGGCCGACGTGATTGCGCAACTCAGCGTCTATAACGACAAGCTAGCCGATAAGCCGCTCGCTGACTTATAGGACGAAATCATGCGCACCTTTGGTTCCCTGAGAAAAAGCCTGCACATGCAACGCTGGCGCATGCGCTTAACCCTATGGCTGGCGGCGGCCAGTGCAGCGGGCATCGTGGTGGTGTTCGAAAAAAGCACCACCATGGCTTTGGAATTGTTTTTCCACATCTACACCTGCCAGTGGTGGCTGCCGTTTGTGCTCACCCCCAGTCTTGGCATGCTGTGTGTTTGGCTAACCAACCGTTATTTCCCTGGCAGTCAAGGCAGTGGCATTCCACAAGTCATCGCCGCCACACGGCTCGTGGCCCAAGGCAAAGCCGTGTCTAAGCTGGTGTCACTGCGTATTGCCTTGGGCAAAGTGGCGGTGGGCTCCCTGGCGCTAGTGGGTGGTTTTTCCGCAGGCCGAGAGGGGCCATCGGTGCAAGTCTCGGCGTCAATCGTGCATTTTTTCCATCGTTTTCTGCCGGTATCGAAAGCCATTCGGGAATCGGACTTGATTCTGGCTGGAGGTGCCGCAGGGATCGCCGCCGCCTTTAACACCCCCTTGGCCGGGATTGTGTTTGCGGTGGAAGAAATGGGGCGCCGCTTAGAAACCCGTACCAGTGGCGTGCTGTTGAGCACCATCATCGTGGCCGGTCTGGTGTCTATGAGCCTATTGGGCAATTACAACTACTTCGGCCATTTGCACGTTGGCCCGTTTAGCTACGGAGTGTTGTGGCAAATCTCGGCCTGCGGACTGGCCTGTGGTCTGGCGGGTGGCGCGTTTAGTCGCTTTATGCTCTTGCCCATGCAGCACAAGCAACACGCGCTCTGGCAATGGCGCAGCCTGCATCCGGTGTGGTTTGCCGGACTCTGCGGGCTCTTGGTGGCGGCCATCGGTTGGGCCAGCGGCGGGCTGTCCTTCGGCAGTGGCTATAGCGTAACCAGCCGTGCCGTCGCCGGAGAAATCGAACTGCCCTGGACGGTGGCCGTGGCGCGCTTTACAGCCACATTATTGACCTACTTTTCTGGGATTCCCGGCGGCGTGTTTGCCCCCTCGCTGGCGGTGGGGGCGGCTATTGGCTCCAGCATGGCCAGTGCCTTTGCCGATCCACAGGCCATCAGCCTAATCATCGCTTTTTGCATGGCGGGCTTTCTGGCAGCGGCCACCCAATCGCCCATTACCTCCGCCATCATCGTGATGGAAATGGTGGACAGCCACGAGATCGTCATCAGTCTGATGGCCGTGGCCTTAATCGCTAAGGTAGTCAGTGCCAGCATGGGGCCGGAACTGTATCAACAGCTGGCCCTTGGCTTTGAAAGAGCACATGCGCCCCCAAAGCCCCACGCGCAGTGATGGCGTTTCCAGAGCCGGGTGAGTTCCCGGCTCCATCCTCGCCATGGCCTGACACGACGAGCACGGGCTTAATTGCGCGCATGGGAAATCTGAAAACTTTCTATGCCTTCAAAGGCGCTCAGGTGTTTAGCAATATCCGCCACGGAAAAGCCTAAGCGTTGATTGACCACCACCGCCACAAAGCGCCATTCCACCCGGTCTTTGTTGTATTCGATAGACAAGGTGCCGGTGGCGAGCTGATAACCGTGGTCGCGGGCAAACTGCATCATGGTGTGCTCTCCCGGTTGGTAATTGGGCTCAAAGCGCAGCACAAACGCCACCGCCTGATGGGCCGGGAGCCAGGATTCAAAGCGGGACATCCACATCATCAGCGAGGCGGATAGCAGCGTCACCAACATTGCCGCCGCATAAAAACCCACCCCCACCAACACACCAATGGCACTGGTGGCCCAAATCGAGGCTGCCGTGGTCAAGCCGCTGATATTAAAGCCCTCTTTCATAATCACCCCGGCGCCTAAAAAGCCGATGCCGGTGACAATGCCCTGAATGACGCGGGTGGGATCGGGGGCTAGACCTTCCACCACATGGCCGCCAAACCACGCCTCTGGAAACCCTGCCACCACCGTCAGCGATGCCGAAGCCATGCACACCAAGCCATAGGTGCGCATGCCCGCCGCCCGACCGTGGTAAGCCCGCTCATAGCCCACCACCAAACCCAAGAGCAAGGCCCCGAAGATGTGCACGAACACCAAGATATTGGTCACGACCTCATCCTTCGACCAATAATCCATCAATATGTCATGAATTAGCGTGTTCATAGCCCAGCTCCCAAGGGATTGCGAATGTGACAGCTTAAGCCAATCCACAAGGCAAATCGAAGCTTTTCCCTGTGGCCCTACCCCACGGCGTCCCGGAAAAAATTTACGACTTCTTTACGCTTGAAATGGGAAGCTGCTGCCATGTAGTCAGGCCCGGCGGCACAGTGGCGGCCCGGTAGGCCTGATAGCTCGCCCGTAACCTATTGACTCGACGAAGTAATTCGTCGCGACCGTCAAGCCTAGTGAGGTCTTCATGATGAACACACTATGGAAAAAATTAGGGCCGTTTGCGACGGCCAGCCTGGCTTGCATCGCGGTCACGGCGCTGATGCGCCCAATCCATGACGTGCTCGACCAAGCCAATGTGGTGATGTGCTATTTGCTGGTGGTGTTTTTGGCGGCTTTGCGTTTGGGCCGTGGCCCAGCCACCTGGGCGGCGCTGTTGTCGGTGGCCTTGTTCGATTTCTTTTTTGTGCTGCCCTACTTTTCCTTCGCGGTGGCGGACGCCCAATATCTGCTTACCTTCGCGGTGATGCTGGTGGTGGCGCTCGTCACCACTCACCTCACCGCCCGCATCCAAGAACAAGCGGAAACCGCCCTGGGGCGGGAGCAAGAAAGCCGCCGCCTTTACCAATTGGCCTTGGATTTGGCGCAATTGGCGGAGGGTTCGCGCCTGGATCAGGCTTTGCAAACCTATTTGCAGGGCAGCCCTTTAGAAGCCCAAGTCCATTTGCTGGACGCCCACGAACACTTCCCCTCCCTGAGCCGCTACAACATGACCGAACGACTGGCCCATCTGGCGGTGATGCAGGGGCGGATTTTGGAAGACGCGGACTTTTTAATCGGTGATAAGCCCACCTTGGTCTTGCCCATCCGGGGTAGCGAACGGGGCTGGGGGGTGCTGCTGGTGAGTTGCCCAGACAAAGAACGCCTGGAAGCGGAGCAAGACCGGCTGGCCACGGTGGCTTCGGTGATCGGTTTGACCGTGGAACGCCTGCACTACGCCCATAAATCCCAACGCCACGAATTGCAGATTCAGGCGGAGCAATTGCGTAGCTCGCTGCTTTCGGCCCTGTCCCACGATTTGCGCACACCGTTGACTGCCTTGGTGGGGCTGGCGGAACAGCTCTGTAGCAGTAAAGAGCCCCTGCCCGACCCGGCCCGGCTGCAAGCCCAACAAGTACGGGAACAGGCCCAAGGCCTGCATCACCTGATGAGCAATGTGCTGGACATGGCGCGCTTACAGGCCGGGGGCCTGACCCTGCGCAAGGAATGGCAGCTTTTTGAAGATGTAGTGGGGGCCAGCATCAAGCTCATGCGCGGCGCCCTAAGCCAGCACAAGTTAGACGTGAGCATGGCCCCAGACTTGCCGCTGGTGGAATTCGACGCGGTGCTGCTGGAACGGGCTTTGTGTAATTTGCTGGATAACGCCGCCAAATTCGCCCCCGCCGCCAGCGTGATTCAGATTCGCGCTTGGGTAACGCCGCAGGAAGCCTGCTTGGCGGTACTCGACCAAGGCCCCGGCATCCCGGAGGGCCAGCAAGAGCGTTTGATGGCTTTGTTTGAGCGCGGTGTCCATGAATCCGCCTTGCCGGGCGTGGGGCTGGGCCTGTCCATCACCCGCTCCATCATCAGCGCCCACAGCGGTCAGCTCAGCCTAGAAAACCGCCCCGACGGCGGCACCCAAGCCACCCTGCATCTGCCCCTGGGCACACCACCGAGTATTAGTCAGGAATGAACCCTAAAAACCTCATTTTGAACCGCAGAGACGCAGGGGCGCAGAGGAAAATCCTTAAAACATCCCCGCCAGTAGCGAGTGCATGACTGAAGGACAAGGTTTTGATTTCTCTGCTTCTCTGCGCCTCTGCGGTGAAAAAGTTGTTTATGAATACGAGGTAATACCATGAACCCCGCAGTAACTGTACTGGTGGTGGAAGACGAGCCCCATATTCGCCAGTTTATTGAGGACGTGTTGCTCAATGAGGGCTGCAAAGTGTGCTGTGCGGAAAATGGCCAGCGGGCTTTGATCGAAGCAGGCAGCCGTCGCCCGGACATTTTGATCCTGGATTTAGGCCTGCCAGACATGGACGGGCTGGAGGTCATTAAAGCCTTCCGCACGTGGTCGCAAGCGCCGGTGCTGATTTTGTCCGCCCGTAGCGACGAGCAAGACAAAGTGGCGGCCCTGGATTGTGGCGCGGACGATTATCTGACCAAGCCTTTCGGCGTGGCGGAATTGCTGGCGCGGCTGCGGGCCTTGCTACGCCGCCGTTTCCAGGCCCAAGACAGCGGCCCGGACGTGCATTTCGGCGATGTGCACGTGGATTTGGCCCGGCGCACCGTGAGCCGCGCCGGAGACGCGGTGCATCTCACGCCCATCGAGTACCGGCTGCTGAGCGTGCTCTTGGCCCAGCCGGACAAAGTGCTGACCCACCGCAGCTTGATGCGCGAAGTGTGGGGGCCGAACCACAGCGAAAGTGGCCACTACCTACGCATCTACATGAGCCATTTGCGCCAGAAACTAGAACTCGATCCCACCCAGCCCCAGCATTTCCTCACCGAAACCGGCGTGGGTTATCGGTTTTGCCTATAACAAACCCTGTAGGGGCGAATTTATTCGCCCCTAACCTATTGGCGTATCAAATAAATTCGTCCACAGATTGGATTTTTCATGAAACACGAAACGCGAACGTCTAGCTTGGCTTTGGCCGCTTTGGGGGTGGTGTTTGGCGACATTGGCACCAGCCCGCTGTACACCATGAAGGAAATTTTTGGTGGCGCGCACCATCCGGTGCCCATCACGCCGGAACACATCTTGGGCATTTTGTCGGTGATTTTCTGGTCGCTGATTGTGGTGGTGACGCTCAAATACGTGAGCTTCATCATGCGCGCCGACAACAAAGGCGAAGGCGGGATCATGGCGCTCATGGCCTTGGTGCTCCATGGGGTGGAAAACCGGGGCCAAGCGGCGTTTCTCATGCTCTTGGGCCTGTTTGGCGCGGCTTTGTTTTACGGCGATAGCGTGCTGACCCCGGCTATTTCGGTGCTCTCCGCCATCGAAGGCTTGGAAGTCGCCACCCCCGCCTTGAAAAGCTTGGTGGTGCCGCTGTCGCTGCTGGTGTTGGTGGGACTCTTTCTGGTGCAAAGGCGCGGCACGGCAGAAGTGGGGCGCTGGTTCGGCCCGGTGATCGTGCTGTGGTTTTTGAGCTTAGGCGTCATGGGCATCGCGCAAATCGCCGCCAATCCGGTGGTGCTCAACGCGCTTTTGCCCAGCTATGCGCTGATTTTCTTCCAGCACGATCCCATGCTGGCCTTTTTCGCCTTGGGTGCCACGGTGCTGGCTTTGACCGGGGGCGAAGCCTTGTACGCGGACATGGGCCATTTTGGCCGCCGTCCCATTCAACTGGCGTGGTTCGCCATCGTCCTGCCCGGCTTGGTGCTGAACTACTTCGGCCAAGGCGCCCTGCTGTTAGCCCACCCGGAGGCCATCCAAAACCCGTTTTATCTCATGGCCCCGGATTGGGCGCTGCTGCCTTTGGTGGGCCTGTCCACCGCTGCCACGGTGATTGCCTCCCAAGCGGTGATTTCTGGCGCCTATTCCATGACTCGCCAAGCCATACAACTGGGCTACGCCCCGCGCCTGGAAGTGCTGCACACCTCCTCCCATGAAATCGGCCAAATCTACCTGCCCGGTATCAATTGGGCGCTCATGGTGGCGGTAGCGGTGTTGGTGCTGGCCTTCGGCTCGTCCTCTGCCCTGGCGGCAGCCTACGGTATCGCCGTCACGGGCACTATGGTGATTACCACCATCCTGGCCATGATCGTGGTGCGGCGGGTGTGGCATTGGCACCCGGCTGTGATCGCGCTGGTGATCGGCAGCGTGCTGGTGGTGGACTTGGCCTACTTCAGCGCCAACGCCGTGAAAATTCACCAAGGCGGCTGGTTTCCCTTGGCTCTGGGCGCGGTGGTGTTTCTCGCCATGACCACTTGGAAACGGGGGCGGCAACTGCTCAACGCCCGTTTGCTGGAAGAAAGCATTCCGCTGGACGTGATCATTGCCGACAGCGACAACCTACCGCAAATCCCCGGCACCGCCGTATTCATGACGCCCAACCCCAAAGCCACGCCCCATGCCCTGCTACACAGCTTGAAGCATTACAAGAGCCTGCATGAGCGAGTGGTGATTTTGACCGTAGCGGTCTTGGATGAACCCCATGCCCACGAGGCCGAGCGCCTCGCCATCACGCCTTTGAGCGAGCGCTTTTTCCGGGTGCATCTCAACTTCGGCTTTATGGAAACGCCCAACCTGCCTTTGGCCCTGGAGGCCTGCGCCCAGCAGGGCTTGAACCTGGAGCTGATGGACACCTCCTTTTTCCTCGGTCGGGAAACCGTCATTCCCCAGCCCAATTCCGGCATGAGCCTGTGGCGAGAAAAGCTGTTCGTCACCCTGTTCCGCAACGCTGGCAGCGCCGCCAGCTATTTCCACCTCCCCCCCAATCGCGTCATTGAACTGGGCACACAAGTGGTGCTGTAAGGCGCCCAGCCCAGAATGCCCGTTTGCACTCAGTCGTCCTCATTTAAAAACCGCCACAGAGATAGCTGCCTTTTGTAGCCCGGAGGAGGCCATAGGCCGAGTCCGGGGACGGCGCCAGACGAGCGAAAAAGGCTCCCGGACTCGCTTTGCTCCTCCAGGCTACGACTATCCCTACGCGTCTCAGCCTTTAAATGAGAACCGCTGGTTTGCGCGCCCCGGCTTTCCATAAAAAGCCGGTTGCGGGTATCCTTCCGCGCTTTCTGGGGTAGGCCGCGATGAAGTTCGAGCATTTGATAGAGATTAATAGTGCCAATCTGCCTATGGCGGCCATGAGCCGCGAGCAGTTGTGGGCGGGTTTGGTGTTGCGGGCCGAAAAGCCGGAAATGTCCTTGGTGGGCCTGGATCAGTGTGTAATCACAGAGCGCAGCAACGCAGGGATGAGCCGGGAGCTGCATTTCGGCCAGTTCGTGGTGCGGGATCGCGTGAGCTTTCACGCCATGACATCCGTGGTGTACGACGTGGAGGCCACCGAAAACACCGGCCCCAGCCGCTTGGTGATGAGCATCGAAGAGCCGGACGCCGGGCATTTGTTTGTGCGCTTTGCCTATCACCGCCCGCTGCCCCCCGGCAGCCCGGCCCCAGATCCATTCTATTTAGACCATATCAAGCAGGCCTATTACCAAGCCGACTTGGATACGGTGCAAACCATCCGCCGTTTGGCCCACGAAGGGGCTTTGGATCATCCCCTCCAGTAGCGCCGTGCATCACCATCATCTCCCCAAAGACCAATACGAGTTACTGGCCGGTCGCACCGTTATCTACGATGCGGTAGACGACAACCAGCCCCTGTTCGATGCCGCATGGCGGCGCGTTACCCTCATGGCGGTGCTGCTGGTGGGCTGGCTGCTGTATTGGTATTGGGACACGGCCCGCAGTTTGGTGGAGGTCTGGGGACGAGCGGGGCCGTATTACTACGGCTTTGTGCTGCCTTGGGTGTCTTTGTGGCTGCTGGTGGAAAAGCGCCGCTACATGAAATCGTTCTGCCCGCGCCCTTCCTTGCTGGCCTTGTTTGGCCTAGCGGCAGCGGGCGGCTTATGGCTATTCGGGGCCAGCAGCGCCATGAACAGCCCCAGTCATTGGGGCTGGATCGGCATGTTCGTGGCGCTGGCACCGGTGCTGGTGGGCTGGCGCATTGCCCGCATTCTGGCGTTTCCCCTGCTCTACTTGCTGTTGGCCGTACCCGTGGGCGACGAGGTATTACCGCCCTTGATGAGCCTGTGCGCGTCCATCACCGTGGGCCTGCTCAATATGCTCTCGGTGCCCTTGCTGCGAGATGGGCCACTGTTGGTACTGCCGTCCGGGGCCTGGGCTGTATCCGATGCTTTTAGCGGTATCCGCTATCTATTGGCGCTGTTGGCGTTCAGCGTGTTTTACGCCTACCGCCATTTCTACACCGTCGGCACGCGCTTGGGCTTTGTGCTCACGTCGTTATTGGTGCTGCTGGGTTGCAATACTTTAGGCGCGCTCTTAATCGTGATGGCGGCCCACAGCACCGAAACCGCCCTGGTCAACATCGTCGATCACAAGGTCTATAACTGGGGCCTGCTGCTATTGGAATGCTTACTGCTGATGGGCATTACCGCCCTCTGGAAAGACAAAAACCGCCCTCCCCGGCCCACACCCCACCGGGAATTTGATGCCAAAACCGGCCCCGGTAGTTTTTACTTGAGCTTCATTTTTCTGCTGGCCGGGGGCATCAGCGCTGCCCCCATGCTGTGGCTAGAGGCTCAAAAGGCCCCAGCCACCACGCCCGTGCGCACCACGGCGCCGCTGCGTTTGCCACCCGTGCAGCTCTTGCAATGGCAAGCCTCCGAACCCAATACCACTTGGCAACCCCACTACCCCGGCGCCTCCGACCAATTGTTTCAGATGTTCCGCTACGGCCCTTATAGCGCCGGGCTGTGCATCGCCTATTACCGTCAGCAAAGCGGCGATAACAAGCTGATTAGCAATGACAATAGTCTGGTGCGCCCCTATGAAAAAAGCTGGCTGATCCGCCCCTATGGCGACCAAACCATCCTATACACCGGCCAAAACCAAGAGCTGGACGTGAACCGCGTGGAGCTGTTTAACCCCGGCACCGAACAAGTACTCACCGTTTGGCAGTGGTATTGGCTGGATGGCTACCTGACCAACAGCGAGCTGATCGCCAAGCTATACACCGCCTGGACACGCATCAGCGGCGGCAAAAACCAAGCCGCCTCGGTCATGGTATTCACCACCAACATCCCCGGCCAAAGCCCCGACACCGTACTCTCCGCCTTCAGCACCCAAGCAGGCCCCAGCATCGAACAGGTGTTACATCAGGCGGAAGCACTGCCCTAGGTGCCCATGCGCTATGCCTCGTTATTGCCCGAAAGACGCGCAGGGCTGCGCCGTGCCCCGAGCTTTCTTGATAGGATCATTCCGTAGCAAAACGGGAGGCTTCGAAAATGATGAGTGCTGCAACACAACAAATTGCCAATAAGCCTGATCCGGCTTGGGTCTTGAGCAAAGCCGTAGCACGGGCAGCTGAGCATTTAGCGGTTTCCCGTTCCCTACTGGCCACTATTTTGGGTCTGAGCCCACCTACGATCACCCGCCTGTGCAATGGCACATACAAGCTGGACGAACGCCGTAAGGAGTGGGAGTTCGCCTTGCTATTTGTGCGGGTGTTCCGCTCGCTGGACTCGATTGTGGGTAACGAACACTCGGCGCGCCAATGGTTGTTAAGCGAAAACCAGGGGCTCAATGGCCGTCCTATTGATCTGATGCGGCAAACGGAAGGATTAGTACGTGTCGTTCACTACTTGGACGCCTCTCGCGCTCTCGTCTGAGACCTCAGCATGGCGCGGTCCCGTATGGCGCCTAGTGGAATCGCAACACATCGCGGCCACAATGAAGCTGGTGGACAGTTTGGACGAACAAGAGGTGCTGGAATCCCTGCTGGATGCCAGTAAACCCGCCCCCGCACCCAACACGGATACGCTGGATTACCTACTGTCCACACCCTTCCGCTATAGCCCACTCAAAAGTGGCTCACGCTTTCGTGGGGCCACAGATCCCGGTGTCTTTTACGGAGCAGAAACCCTCCGCACAGCAGGGGCCGAATTAGGCTATTGGCGCAGGAAGTTTCTCCGCGATGCACAGGACTTAACCCGCATCGACCCCGTAGCCCATACCGCCTTTCGGGTGGACATTGCCACCTCGGTGCTCGATCTCCAATCCCCGCCTTGGGTGGATCAGGCCGCACTCTGGCAACACCCTACCGATTACCGTGCCACGCAACAGCTCGCCCGCGCTGCCCGTGCAGCAGGCGTGGGGGGAATTTTGTACCGATCCGTGCGGGATACCCTGCCCGCATGGTGCCTCGCACTACTCACTCCAGCGGGGTTCGCCCAGTCCAAGCCCCATCCAGAACGGCAAACGTGGTATCTGACAGTCACGCGCAATGAAGTCAGCTTACGGCGCGACCACGAGGCCATAGCCTTTGCCACTTCCGCTTGGTAGCCCCTGTTAACTAGGCGGGCGCGTGTGGCTGTTGCCTGTCTGTGCTTTTCACGTATGATGCCCCGCCCTATTTTTTCCTTGCCTACTTGCCATGTCTGACTTAACTGCCCATCTGAATCCTGAGCAATTGGCTGCGGTCACGCTCGCTCCGGAACATGCTTTGATTTTGGCTGGTGCGGGTTCGGGTAAGACGCGGGTGTTAACGACACGATTGGCATGGCTCTTACAAAATGGGCAAGTCTCTTTGCATGGGGTGCTGGCTGTTACCTTTACCAACAAGGCGGCCAAAGAAATGCAAACTCGCTTGGCGGCCATGTTGCCCATTAATGCCCGTGCTATGTGGATCGGCACCTTCCACGGCTTGTGCAATCGCCTGCTGCGGGCTCACCACCGGGATGCGGGCCTCCCGGCCTTGTTCCAGATTTTGGACAGTGGCGACCAGCTTTCTGCCATTAAGCGCTTGCTGAAATCCCTAAACCTGGATGATGAAAAGTTCCCGCCTCGGGAGTTGCAGCACTTTATTAATGGCCAAAAAGAAGCGGGGCTGCGCGCCAGTGCGGTGGAGGCGTGGGACGATTACACCCGGCGCCGGGTGGAGATTTATGCCGCCTATGATGCCCAGTGCCAAAAAGAAGGCGTGGTGGATTTTGCGGAATTGCTGCTGCGCTGTTATGAGCTGCTGCGCAATAACCAGGCGCTGCGTGCCCATTACCAAAGTCGCTTTAAGCATATTTTGGTGGATGAGTTCCAAGACACGAACAAGCTGCAATACGCTTGGCTCAAGCTGTTAGCCGGTCACGATGGTCATGGCGGCAGCACAGGTGTGATCTTTGCCGTGGGCGATGACGACCAATCAATTTATGCCTTCCGAGGGGCGGAAGTGGGCAATATGCGCGCTTTCGAGCGAGAATTTCAGGTCAAGCACATC
>JACCDO010688233.1_pt1 | contig 12471 bp, 19 predicted proteins | sample 7446101 | NCBI WGS metagenome assembly JACCDO01 (sample SAMN15323440, study PRJNA562643) | freshwater metagenome | isolation source: river surface water | place: USA:Blue River Watershed | collected 2017-08-16 | reverse complement strand
GGAACATTCGTTGGTAATGCGCTCGGCTCAGCTGAAGGTATACGCGATGGGATATGTGATGGTGCAGACGACGGAAGCGCAGTAGGGATGGCTGTTGGTAATGCGCTCGGCTCAGCTGAAGGTATGCGGGATGGGATTTGACTGGGCTCGATGGACGGCACCAGAGTTGGAGACTTGGATGGAACAGTCGTTGGTAATGCGCTCGGCTCGGCTGAAGGTATACGGGATGGGATATGTGATGGTGTAGTCGACGGGATGGCTGTTGGTAATGCGCTCGGCACAACTGACGGTATACGGGATGGGATATGTGATGGTGCAGTCGGAAGCGCAGTAGGGATGGCTGTTGGTAATGCGCTCGGCTCAACTGAAGGTACACTGGATGGGATTTGACTGGGCTCGATGGACGGCACTCTTGTTGGAGACTTGGATGGCACTAAAGTTGGTTGTGGTCTTCTACTTGGTGGCACTGTCGATTGGATAGTTGTTGGAAATATACTAGGTGCGAAAGTTTGCGTCAGCACTTCATTGATAGAACAACATGCCAGCACCAGCAGTAGTGCGGTGACACACATATTGCCTACTGTTGAAAGAACTTCCTTTCTTTCTTCTCCTGGGATGAGACCTGGGAACTTTCTTGAAATTCCGGAAGGATTCCACATCCCTTAAAAGAGCTCGATAGACAGTTAATAATAATACAGTATAGTGCGTGAATGTCATATACTACTACATGCTGCTTTTCTTAATATAAAATATGCTTTTTTAAAAATGAGATAAAATTAATAACTTTTAATAGCAATTCAAGTATTGCAGCAAACTTCGGTGGCTAGCTCCCACCTTGCAGTGCTGCTAACACAGTTATTTACCTACTTCTAGAGTTGCACTACCTCGGTAGGGCCGCGCTCGTTCGAGAACAAAACATCACTCAGTTGCAAAAAGATTCGTTCCTTCCTTTGTTTTCACCTCACACCTATCCCTCGAGTAATCTTACAAAATGTCAACAACAAAATGCTATGCTGCCATGGAGCCTAGTGGAAAATTAGTTCCATATGAAATTAAGAGACGTCCATGTGGTGATGATGATGTTGTTATCGCTATTCGTTATGCAGGTATTTGTCACTCAGATATTCATCAAGTTAAGAATGAATGGTTTCCAGGAACATTTCCTATGGTCCCAGGGCATGAAATTGCTGGTCCAGTTATTGAAGTAGGAAAGAATGTTACTAATATCAAAATTGGCGATTTAGGTGGTGTTGGCTGCTTGGTTGATAGTTGTCGCACTTGCTGTAATTGTGTTTCTCATGAACAACAATACTGTTTGAGTGGAGGTGTCTTTACTTATAACGGGCAATACAAGTATGATCACTGCAAAGGGGAGGTAAAAGACTCTCCAACCTATGGTGGTTATTCGAAGCAAATTGTTGTTGATAAAAGTTATGTATTAAAAATGCCAACAAACTTAGATTTAGCTGCTGCTACACCATTATTGTGTGCTGGAATTACTTGCTTCTCGCCATTAATGAAATTCAACTTACGTCCAAATCATAAATTCGCTGTTTGTGGTCTTGGTGGCTTAGGTACGCTTTCTCTTACTTCTTTCATTTGCATTGTTTTTTACTTCTTGATACCTAGGTCATATGGCCGTTAAGTTTGGTAAAGCATTTGGTTGCCATGTAACTGTTATCTCTCGTGGTACTGCAAAACGTGATAGTGCATTGAATACCTTGGGTGCAAATGCATACCTTGACTCAACTGACAAGGCTGCTATGGATGCAGCTGTCAAGTCATTTGATTTTATTCTTGATGCAATTTCTGCTCAACATTCTATTGAAGACTATTTAAGATTGTTAACATTAGATGGGAAATTAGTCATTGTTGGTGTACCACCAGCGCCATACGCACTCAATGCGGGATCATTAATTTTCAACCGCAACAGTGTTTCTGGCTCATTAATTGGCGGTATTAAGGAAACCCAAGAAATGTTGGACTTTTGTGGTCGCAACAACATTGTGTGTGATGTGGAAATGTGCAATGCTTCTTACATCAACGAGGCCTACGAGAGAACCATCAATGGAGACGTCAAGTATCGCTTCGTTATTGATTGCGATACTATTTAAATTGAATCTTTTTTTCATTACAAAGTAATAAATATACATATTCTTACAGTTTATTTTGAAGTTGCACTTACTGTCACATTACTTCCACACACCTAGTAATTATCAACTGCTTCCGCTTCTAACTACGTTCAGTCTACACTTAATGTGGTGCTATTTATAAATGGCTGGTTACTAAGTTTACTATTACTTACTTCCACCTATTAGAAAAAAATGATTCTGAAGGCAGTAAAGAATGCAATAAGAATTGTCAAAAGCAAAACATATGAATAAAGTTCTAATTCGTCATCAAATACAAAGCAAGGCGGATAACTTCAAACATGAAAATCTAGAGAACAATTCCAATCAGACTAGAACAACCAAAAACAAAACCTACTAAAGGTAATCTATACATCTCTATATAGATTACCTCTAATTGATTTTGATTTTGGTTTTGGTTTTGTTCTGATTGTTCTGGATTTGATGATTGAGGTGACACTCTTTGTTTGGTATTGAAGAATTAGAACTTGATGTGTTAAGTATTTGACGATTGTTATTGGATTCTTCATGGTCCTCATAATCATTCCAATAAGTGTTGTTCTCTCTTGTGCAACAACAAGTAGGTTAGGGCAGAGGAATAAGTACCAGACAAAAATATAAAAAAAAAGAAGAGAATGGCACTTCGCGTGTTATCCAAGTCGCTTTTCCGGTACGTATCTTGTCTTCTGCATGGGTCACTTGTGTTCATAGTAGTTTGTCTATTCAATCTCTCTTATTTACTCACTCACTTCATGCAATCCTACTCTAATTAATTTTACTTAACGTGCACGTTAAACCTTCCTGTTTACCTTACATACGCGTTTTCACAGTCATATATTCTTCTCGTGTGTCATTTTTATCTTATTTATTAACTTATTCACTTGTTCATATTCATTTGCTTGCATTTTCTTACTTCTTTATATTTATAGTAAATCGGTAGCAGCAACATGCAGAACACTCAGTACTGCACCTCCAGCAGCAGCTAAGCCAGCGGAACCTGCAATGACTAAGATATATGGTATTCTTAACCTTATCTTGTTAACTCTTTCAGTCTCACTCATTACTTTATTTCTTCACAGGTGGTCTTAAGGATCAAGATCGTATATTCACAAATTTATATGGTGAAAAAGATTGGAGAATAAAAGAAGCCATGCTTCGAGGCGATTGGTACAAGACCAAGGAGCTTATGTGGCAAGGACCTGATTGGATAATTCAAGAAATTAAAGATTCTGGATTACGTGGTCGTGGTGGTGCAGGATTTCCATCAGGATTAAAATATTCCTTTATGCCAAAGAAAAGTGATGGAAGACCATCCTTTTTAGTTGTGAATGCTGATGAATCCGAGCCAGGTACTCACTCACTCACTCATACTCGTTGAACTAAATCATACTTACTTAATCCCTCTTTACAAGGCACATGTAAAGATCGTGAAATCATGCGTAAAGATCCTCACAAATTGATTGAAGGATGTTTGTTAGTCGGATTAGCCATGCGTGCAAGAGCTGGGTACATATATATTAGAGGCGAGTACTTCAACGAGCACGTTATCTTGCAAGAAGCAATTCATGAAGCATATAAAGCTGGTTATTTAGGTAAAAATGCATGTGGTTCAGGTTATGATTATGATTTATATCTACATAAAGGCGCTGGTGCATATATTTGTGGTGAAGAGACTGCTCTTATTGAGTCATTAGAAGGTACTGCCTCAACTCACTCACTCACTCACTCATTCATTCACTTATTCACTCACTTACTCACGCAGGTAAACAAGGAAAGCCTCGTTTAAAGCCACCATTTCCAGCTAACATTGGTCTATTCGGATGCCCAACAACTGTAACAAACGTTGAGACCGTCGCCGTTTGTCCAACAATATTACGTCGTGGTGCATCGTGGTTCTCATCCTTCGGTAGACCTAATAATCGTGGTACTAAGTTATTTGGTATCTCTGGTCACGTCAACAACCCAATAGTAGTAGAAGAAGAGATGAGTATCACTCTGCGTGAGTTGTTAGAAAAACATTGTGGAGGTGTTCGTGGTGGCTGGAATAACTTACAAGCTGTCATTCCAGGTACACAACTCACTCACCTACTCACTTACTCACTCACTTACTTACTTACTTACTCACTTACTTACTTACTTACTTACTTACTCATTAGGTGGCTCATCTGTTCCTGTGTTGGATTTCAATGATTGTCAACAAGTACACATGGATTTTGATGATTTACGTGCGAAAGGATCTGGTTTAGGTACTGCTGCGGTAACAGTTTTCGATAAATCCGTTGACATGGTGGCGGCAATCCGTCGTTTATCCCACTTCTATAAGCATGAATCTTGTGGTCAATGCACACCTTGTCGTGAAGGCACCGGTTGGATGGAACAAATATTAGAAAAAATGGAAGTAGGTGATGCAGATATTCGTGAAATTCCTATGTTGGAAGAAATTTCTCGCTCCATCGAGGGTCACACAATCTGTGCCTTGGGAGATGCCGCCGCTTGGCCAGTGCAAGGTTTAATAAGACGATTTAAACACGTTATGGAAGATCGTATTAAAAACCCACAAAATTATGATGCGGAAAAATATTTTCAACGTGCTTGGTCAGGTGAGAAATTCAGTAACCATGAGTGGGCCAAGGCCCACGGAGACTCCAGGACTTATAAATTGTAAAGGTAATTAGTTATAGTTAACATGTATATAGATTACACATGAGTTACTTGGCTGTATAAAGATAAAGCGACCGTTAAACTGGTGCAGCGAGGACGCAGCGATACACTACTTTTTGGTTGGACATGATGCTCTCCTTCATGGTGAAGGTCCCGCTTGCGGCGTCAATATTCTTGGAGTTTAAGAATATTCTAGAGAATGCTTGATTGGCGTACGAGTTGAAGTTGCTGTTGGGTACCTTTTCCTCGTCATCGTAACGGTATAACACGTATGTTTTACTTGCATCTAGCTCACTTACTGTTACCGTTAACTCTAGGGCCATGGCCTCTGGACGCACTTCACTTAAACGACCTATTTGAGGAAATTCGTAGTTTTTATCCGTTGCAACAGTGATAGGGAAGCATTCGTTATTCAAATCAATTATACCAGTTTGTGCAATGCCATAGTTGCGTATAGCAGTTATATTCTTCTCTTTATTCTCAATTGTTCGCTTAGGTAGGGTGTAAATAGGTCCGTTAGGATCGTTAGCTTCTACGCGACCACCAATCCAGTCCTTTGCTACGTAAGAGAAGTAATAAACGGGATCGTACCTAGGTGACCACAAGCCGTGATCAGCCATGGTAATAATATCGTCATCGTGATATAGATCATCATCATAATTACTTTGATATCCGGTGAGGGTCACAATGTGGTCATACTCGGTATAACCTGCGTTTGTATCATTATTGTGATAAAATAAATAATGATTCATGTAAACACATATAGTAACCATGTTTCCTTTACGAATTGATGACTTCATCCAACTAATATAATCTTCAGTAGTAGCATCACGCTTCTCTTCACGAGTATCTGCGAATTCATTAGATAGTAAATGAACCTTTGAAGAGGTTAGTTGATCATTAACACCGATGTTATACCAATGACCACCACTTTGTGGGCGAATAGGATCAAGCACTGCAATATCTCGAATATCATATTGACTGAAGTATGCACCATACCTCATTGAAGCCATTACTAGACTAACCTCCCCACAATATCCGTAGTTGTGAGACCATTGGTACCTATCTGTGCTGGGCACACTCCATGAATAAGTTCTTTCATTATCTTTCAACTCTTTCTTCTGTACTGGTGCTTGAAAATCAAATTCTTTATCAGGTATAGACATCACACCCAACAAAAGGGCTAGTAAGAGATACAACATCTGCTCCATACTTATTCAACGTGAACAAGCAGCCACGCAACGTGAACAAGCAGTGTTTCTACTGATACAAGGAACTCCTTGAACCAAATTTTTCACTGTTATTGGGCCGGTTACTTCATTCATCAATGAGTAAGTTAACCGAAGGTAAAGGTAAAGTAAACTCGCGCAATATACCTGCCAGTTGTATTAGAACTAGTCTATGTTCGTACGAAATATTACCGGAATTATAAATAGATAAAATATCAATTTCATCTACGCGCTTTCCGTCGTGATATACCTCATTCTCTATCTTTGCTTCTTAAGTATAATATCTGCACTCCTTGCGCTCATGTAACCTGTAAAGCATCTATTAGTTGCTAGAGAAAAGGCCTTATTTTGATGTGAAAAAAGCTAAGAGAAAAACACGTACTCGCTCGCAGTAATGAAGCGGCTTGTCCTCATAGCTCTTCTCTTGCATGTATGTGTATGTCATCGCCTAGCTCGAGTAGCGAATGCTAGACGCACTAGCTTGCGAATGGTTAAAGATGATGAATTTATGAAGATTATTGAGTATATGAATCAAGGTACTTGCAGTTTGCTATTACTCAGCGATGAATGAATTACTAATACTTTCTATGCATTCGTTCATGAATTCCTATATCTGTTCTCTTACTCACATTGATTATTGCATATTCATAGGTAAAATAGAGAAATTAAAAGATATGGGAATCAAAATAAATAAGAAAGATAGGTTATTCATTGATTATATAGTTAGTTATTTCTTTACTTACTCACTTACTCGCTCCTTTCTATTCAGTACATTAAAAGATGAGTTAGATGACAAGTTAGGAGATGATGATGTTCGTAATGCTGTATTAGGAACACTTACTACTGAAGAAGAAGAAGTTATAAGATTAATGGAATTACAACAAAATCAATTAAATGCAATAGAAACAAGTGATAACAATATGCTCGAGCCCGAGCTGCTCAACGACATTCTTGGGGACGCAAATAGTTTATTACAAGAAAAATCAAGAATTGGAAGCTTTCTAAGCTCTGCAAGTACAGCAGATGATGGAAGCTTTAATAGTTTGTATGTATATGAGAACAATAATGTAGATATATTGAGGCAAGTCGATGAACAGAAATTGGCTGACTCACCTCCAGGTACTTACTCACTCACTCGCTTACTCACTCACTTACTCACTCGCTCGCTTACTCACTTACTCACTTACTTACTTACTTACTTACTTACTTGCTTCCAGCTGGATATGGTGTATTTGAAGTAGAGGAGCTTGAAGAAGGTAGTGATAATCGTGGTGATGACCAAGATGATAGTGCTGTTACGTCCACGGGATCGAATGAGAAAGTCTTTGCAGAGTTATTAAAGGCAACAATGGAAGCATCTGAAGAAGCAGCTGCTTCAAGTCCCGATGAAGTAGTACAACAGACATTGAATGCAGTGAATATGGGTGATTTAAGTCAATTAGACCTGCAGTCAGTGCTTGGTGATGCGTTGAAATCCCTCACTGATCAGTTGGATATTGACATCAGCAAGGAACTAGATAATCCCGCTACCAAGAGGGATTTACAAGCAATTTTAGCAACATCAATGAGTGAATTAGCCACAAATATGAAAGAATTAGACGAGAAAAGCAAAGAGTTATACGGCCAACTAGACAACGTTCGACAGGACTTGCTCAATGCAACGGCTACTTTCGACGAGCAAAAAACGGAAGAATTAGATAAAATTTTGTTTGAACAAGCTAAATTGCAGCAAGAATTAGCTCTTTCCGCTGCGGCCGTCAAGGTAACGCTCACTCACTCACTCACTCACTACCTGTTCACTCACTCACTCGCCTACTTACTCACTTACTCACTCACTCACTCACTCACTCACTCACTTACTTACTCACTCACTCACTCACTCACCTACTCACTCACTCACTCGCTCACTCGTCAAGGATAAAACGGATAATTTGAGCAACCTTTTGAGCGACTACGAGTCCAACGGCGACGCGGTGACTCAACTCGCTTTGTTTCCGTTAAAAAAAACATCCCAAAAAATTGCATTTGTAGTTGGTTTAGCACTTGCATTCAAGGTCCCGTACGACGTGGTCAAGGCCGCGACCTACCACGACTACAGCAACGGCTTCGGCGTCGCCGTGCAGTTCCTGTTAAGCATCACTTTGTTTCACTATTATGGGCTTATCCAGGCATTTTTTCGTGGGAAAAACACGGAGTAATTAAGAGGTGAGTGAGTAAGAGGTGAGTGAGTAAGCAAGTGGTGAGTGAGTAAGCAAGTGGTGAGTAATTAAGAGAGTATTTCTTGTATTCTATACAAAGTATATTGACAAAATTGTATTGTTTCTTCTGTTGCGGGATGTTTCAAGAATTCTTCACTGTTACCGTTGTCGGAGCTGTCGTTACTTACATTGAATCCCGCTGCAAGTAGAACATTTATTGCGCCAGGGATTACAAACACTTTGCTTTGCAGTGCTGGGTTATTGATGCGGATGCTGCGGTACTTGACATCGGTGGGATTATTTACTAAATTACTTAGTAATTTTGATATGGTAGTGAGACAAACATTCACATTTTCACTGCTGTCACTAGCGCCGCTGTCGGCGGATGTCAGCATCAAACTGAACGAGCCATCGAGGTCGTCAACTAAACTTGGGTGCTTGCTACCTATACTGTCGTAGTCAACCACTGGAGTACTATCACCTGATCCATTTACCCGCGGACTGTTGGTTGCATAGCGAGGTGATGATGGTGCATCAGCAGATGTAGTAGTAGATCTGCTGCCACCACTTAAGTTGGACGACAATAACGGCTTGAAGGGGTCGTACCCCAACGTGTTCTTCAGAGCCTGGGAGTGAGTAAGTGAGTAGGTGAGTGAGTAAGTGAGTGAGTGAGTAAGTGGGTGAGTAAGTGGGTGAGTAAGTGGGTGAGTAAGTGAGTGAGTGAGTGAGTGAGTGAGTGAGTGAGTGAGTGAGTGAGTACCTGCTCCTTGCGCTTTGCTGCTTCAATTGTTTTAAGTGTTTCTGGATTTATTGGTTCATTTATTTTATCATTGCTAATATTTCCTTTTTGACTTGTTATTCTATTCTTTGCTGATCTTTCTAGCCGTTTGTCCCATGAAGACTGGCGCTCGTTGGCGGCTTTGATCATTGCTTCTCTTCGTTCATCTTTTTCTTTTTCACTTAATGGGACACTTTTACCACTGCTATTACTAGCACTTATCATATTCTTTTTTGTAGTATCACGATATAGTTTGAGTCGTACTGGTCGTCCTAATGCTGGCACGATTGTCATAAAATCGTCGTATGATGAGATAGTATTACCATCAATACCTACTATAAAATCAAGTCGTTCTATGCCTAATTTAGATGCTTGTCCTCCTGCAATAACATCAGTTATCAATGCTTTACCCTCACAATCATTCACTATTAATCCTAGTGATCCTATTAACAGAACGAATGAGTAAGCTAGTTGGTTTGTGAGTAAGTTGGTTAAATAAGTTACCTTCTTCCTTAAATTCGACATCATATTCATAAGGAAAATCAGTCAATATATCTTGCTCATTATCAACAACCAAATCATTACCGCCAAGTCGGTGCCCAGCAGATTGCTTTGAATTCTGCTTCTGCAGACCTAAAGTCGACTTGATTTTGTCAAATATCGACATTTAATTTTCTTTTTTTCTAGATATTTGGAAACTTTCGACTTTGGAGGGCCGCATGGTGCTGAAGAAGAAAAGAGCGCGTTAACTGGAAGTAAGCGCGCTGAAACTACGAGTTGCTTGCATCACTCGCTCTTTCTTTAGTTAATAGACGGCGCTTTACCAACAAAAAGTTTTCGCAACCCGTTGGCTGCTTTTCGATACAAAACAGGAGACTATTCAGCAATCCAACTGCAATCCAACTAGAATAGTCTCCTATTTTGTATCGAAAAGCAGCCAACGGGTTGTGAAAACTTTAATTTTAACAAGATCTTACTGAATACGGGCCGGGCCGGAGGTCCTGAGTCATTTCCCGGAAATCCTCTGATGACTCACAGCGGTGATGAGTAAGTGTGTAAGTGAGTTGGTGAGTGAGTGAGTGAGTAAGTTAGTGAGTGGATACTTGTGCCCAACAATCCTCCGCAATAATTAGATTGTTGACTTAATTTCTTGTTCTTACTTTTGGAAAATAACAGAATAAATGAAGCTATTGTTCTTGTTTCTACTCATGATGCATGTTCTGCATGTTTACTCCCAAATATACAAAACAACAATATTGAAAACGCCAATATTTAAACTTTTTAATTTTCATAAATTGATTTTGGTAGAAAATAGTAGAGAACAATATCTGATTGACTTCGCACCAGTAATAGACATAACAAAACCTGGTAATATGATAAAGTTAATATCAAATCAAAACGTAGAAGGAAAAATATATGTTTATAAATATGATTCTGTAGATGAACATAATTACAGAAAAAGTATTAAACAAATCAACGACAAAATAAACGATGAGATTGTCAGCGACATAGTAAGGGATTTCAGTACATCATTCAATTTTTACAGCAACAATTGTTGTCATTTTTGCAGTTATTGTGAAGAATCAATCGATAAAATCAACAACATGGCGCCATCCAACTTACTGTGTGAAGAAAGTTGAACCAACTTATAATCGTAAGGTGTAATGCAATTGATATGTGCATTTGTTACTAGTTATAAAAGGTAATAAGTTACTCGTCCTGCAGCTGTTTGTGCTCGTGGCTGGTTTCAAGGAAAAGAGCAAAGTCGTTAGTTGAATGAATCATTCTTGAGAATACTCACGTTTCTCATTTGGCTTCATTGAAACATTTAAAAATAAAACCACCTAGTTACAGTAGCGAAGGCTGACCAAATGCCGTTATTTTTAATCAAAATGCCGTTATTGGCGAGATTATTGACGCGCATGCACTAATCTGCAGGTGTGGTTACCATGCAGCACCTTATGGTACTGAAGATGGAGCATTAATGCGCGGAATCGCTGGATCAGCCAGTCACAAATCGTTTGAACATTGCAATGCAGTATTAAGGCCATTCAGAGCCAAAGGCAGACTTTATATGCTGTTAGTTGCGGGAAAACCTATTCGTAATAGTGACGAAACAGTCGCTGATTATGGCAACGACTATATTTTCGATGATGGTGAACCGGTAGTTCATGCACAACATCGCACGGAATAAGTACCAAGTAGTATCTTTGTAAATAGCTATGTCTAAAAGTCCTCCTAACTTTTTATATGTTTCACATGATTGACACTATGTAGAAGTGCCTCCTTACTCTGAAACCGGTTTTGAAGATCGGCCTTTTGATCGGGAAGCTGTGGGTGTGAGTACTCGAGTACCAGTGATATCACTCACAAAGGATACAGTAACACTCTATACGGGGGATCTATTTGTATGAAGCGAGCCACTCTCTATCTGCTCTACCTGCTGTTTATATTACTTGCGTACGTAAGTGCTTGGATTGGTTATTATTATTGCAAACAACACGAGATTACTGGAATAAATCAAGATATATACTTGTGGTATTTACAAGTAGCTCCACTGTACACATTAGTAGCCATTGGTAGTGTCTTATTAGGTAAATTAGGTTGGGATTTGATAAGATTCAACGATTATCCTGACGAAATAAAGAAATTAGAAGAAGATATTGCATTAGCTCGAAAAGATTTAACTAAGAGAGGATTTAAGTTCAAGTAAATTAATTATAATGGAAACGCGTATTCCATACCAGCATCCTTTCCATAAGCATCCTGTTGTCATACGATACGAGCGTGATACACGTTCATTAACTACTAAAATTCTCGATGATACTACTGCAATATACAACATTAATAAAGATAAACAGAGTAAACCCATGGTAAAACCTGCTGATGAAGTCACTGCTAGTATGATAGTGCCAAGAGAAGCAGCTACTAAAACAGCATTAAAATCACTGAAAATTGAAGAAAGTTATAAGTGTCGTGATGCAAATTGCAATGAAACCTTTAACATGGTGTTCAAACTCATCATACATGAGAACCAGGCACACAATTTGAGGATAGGGGCCAAGGGGTTGAAGAAAACCCACTAGCTGCTTCTTGTGCATCTACTAGTCGAGTAGTGGTTGTAGATGTCAAAGACAGCTATTTAGGGGAGTGTATTCATGTACTTATTGTAACATAATAACTTTTTGACGAAGATTTTACTTTCAGTTTTGTTCCTCGAGTCTTATAGGGGTGAACAGTGGTTCATTGAAGATACGTGCAGGGTTCTGACTATAGTTGTGTGGTGCTAAAGAGAGACATACGTTAAACAACGTTATCAAATGAAACACTCACTTCTCCACACCCTTTGCATGAGTGAAAAAAAAAGGAAAAGTGACGTCAATCATTCGATGCATTGTTTGTGTTTATTGGTGCTTGTAGTGGTCATGTTCAGTGCGCATATTACATCTTATAGTCGTCTTTCACTTTGCTCTAAG
>JACCDO011975576.1_pt1 | contig 12474 bp, 11 predicted proteins | sample 7446101 | NCBI WGS metagenome assembly JACCDO01 (sample SAMN15323440, study PRJNA562643) | freshwater metagenome | isolation source: river surface water | place: USA:Blue River Watershed | collected 2017-08-16 | reverse complement strand
ATCTTCAATACTTAATCTTTCATAGCATAATCTAATAAATATATCTGATTGTAAATTATTATATCTAGTATTTTTAATTATTAATTCATGTTGTGGAAAGTCAGAAACTTCTAAAATAGATAAATATGACCTACAAAAAGTATTAGTTATACCATAACTATTTTCATTATGACATATTTTTTTCTTTAAATTATTAAATAATACAGTATCATCTAAATTATTATCAAATGCAGATATATATTTATTTATATCTTTACCTAACTTATCAGCATTTAATGTTTTAACTTTATTTAAATTAAAATTACTTGCTAATTTAGAAATTATACCTAATGTAATAACTAATAATACAGGTGTTATACCATAAAACATTTCAATAGTCGGATTGGTAGCTTTTCCGCTATATAAATCATCATTTGTTAGATTAATACCAAAAAGACTCAATATTTTTTTATAATAATCAACCGCTACATTTTTATACATATATGTATCTGCAACATCTTTACCTGTAGCGTCTACAATTAAATTATATTCATCCTGATTTCCAGGATTTATTATTCCAGAATGTCGTTCCCATTTACCGGTTATAGGATTTATAAACCAGCCACGAGATCCATTATCTTGGATATCAGTAATAGCCATTTCGGTTATTCTTGCATTGTTTTTATTCATGTTCCACATTGTTAACCCCGATATAAATAAACTAAAATGAGCTAATAAAAAAGTCATACTTAAAAATTTATTACCAATAATTGGATTTAACCATCCAAAAAAACCGGATTTAATAACTGAAGTATCAAAATATTTATCTTCAAATATTTTTTTATTAAATGGTAATAGAGTTTTACCAGATACGAGATTTATTATATATATGATATCAAATTCATCCTGATAAAATGGAGTTCCTGTTAAGAAAAGTATTTTTTCAAATTCATATAATTTTTTATAAATTTTTGATTGTTCGTCTTCATTATAATTATTTCTTAATTCATAAATAAAATTATGTCCTTCATCAAATACAATTATTGAATCTACAAATGACTTAATATTTAAAAACGCATCAATATTATTATATGTGTAAAATGATATATTTAAATTTGAACCCAATTTCTCATTTTCACTTTTCCAAGTATTAATAAGATATTCTGGACAAATAACATATAAATTATATTCTTTATATGTATTTAAAAAATGTAAGCCTGTAAATGTTTTACCTGTTCCCATTAAATGATTAATTAATAATCCTTTTTGAGAAGGTTCGATTTTTTTTAAATAATATGTTGGAAATAATTGATACGGTTTTAAATCAATATTATATTTTATAGTATTTATTTTTTCAGTTACATTTTTAATATCTTTTTTACTAGGACCAAATATAGCACCACCTTTTTTATTTAATTTAGATTCATATTGAATAACTTTTTTAAATTGAATTGGTAAATCACATTTAAAATTATTATTTTTATTATAACATGTTTCTATTGAATATTGATTAATTGATTCATTAAATTCATTATATAATTCTTGTGTTCTATTTTGTCTTTCTAAAATAATACTATCAGGAGATAAATCTTCATCAAAAGATGTTAATTTTTTCCAAAAAATAACTTGGGGTGAGAATTTTTTCCAAGCATCATATTTAGCAATCATATGTTTAAAAATTGAATAAACTTTTGATACCCATAAATATATCTCTACTTTACGTTCTTTTAAAGGTAAATGAGTATGAGAGTTTTTACGGATAACACGATATTGTAATTGTTCAAACTTTGAATAATTTAATAATGGTTCTAAAATATGTAGTTGATTTGCACCAATTATACTTAGACCTTCTGTAAAATCCGGGTGTAATAATAAATATTGATATTTTTTATCTTTAAAATTCAATAATATTTTTTGTTGCTCTTGATAAGTCTGGGATGGTATTATAAAATTAAATTTTTTATTTTCTTCTTTTAAATATTTTGCAAATAAAATTAAACCTTTTTCATAAAAATTAGAGTAAATTACAGTTTGTTTATTACCTGATATTTTTAATATTTTTTCAAACTTTGCTGGAACAATATCATTATTATTAATTCTTAATGTTAAATTACTAATAGCTCGACCATAATTTAGAAATTGGTCATTATCTAATGAATTAAATAATTTAGAATTATCTATTGTTTTTGATATTCCTAAATCATATATATCATAAGGAGTTAAACGATTATAACAAGCTCTCATAAATAAATCCATTTGAGCTTCATTATATTCGATAGTATTTACAAATAATTCTCTTGATGGAAAATCTGATTTATATAAATCATTTAAATAGCTTTCACAAAAATGATTTAAAAAATAATTATCTGAATCAGAATGACATTTTTTTATTTTTAATTCTCTTAATAATACTTTTGTTTCTTCAATTTTATAAATTGAAATATAATCTTTTATTACCTTACCTAATTTAATACTATCTAATTTTTTTAATTTATTTAGATTAAATCTATTAAATAATTCTGTTATTATTAGTAATATTAAAATTAATCCCATAACACTAACAGATAATATTATTGGAACTACCCACGACTCATACATTCCGGGCATTTTTACACCAAATTTATCTAAAAAACTTTTTAAATACTTATATCCTATACTATTTTCTCTTTTATTTAATACATCTATATCATAATCTGCATTACTTGCTCCTAATGATAATTCCATTTCTTTGAAACCAGTTGTCTTATTAAATACTTCATAATTTCTATATCCAGTTTCTGGATTTATAAACTCTGTATAACTATATCGATTTGTATCCGTTATTATTTTATCACGAATATTAATATCTTGTTCTGCTATTGTTGGGCCTCCTCTATATATACTACTATCTGATAATGCTGCATTTCCTTGTGTAATGAATCCATCAATAACTAAGCCAAAATGAACCATAATAAAAGCTAATGAAGGTAAAGGATTATTTAATATCTTATTCATCCATCCATAAAACCCAGATTTAATTTTTGATGTTGTAAAAAATTTATCTTCAAATAATTGTTTATTAAAAGGTAATAAATCCTCACCAGATACTAAATTCATTATATAAATTATATCATATTCATCCTGATAAAATGAAGTTCCAGTTAAAAATAATATTTTATTATATTTTTTAAAATTTGTATATAATTTATGCATTGTATCTTCATTATATTCATTTCTAATTTTATTAATCAAGTTATGACCTTCATCTATTACTAATATACTATTTTTATAATCAATATCCCTATCTATAAATTTTATTACTTCATTCATACCTATATATTCAATATCTATATCTAAATTTAATTTATTCTTTTCTATATTCCAAGTATTTATTAAATATTCTGGACAAATAACATATGGTTTATATATTTTAAATTCATTTATAAAATTTAATCCTGTAAATGTTTTACCTGTTCCCATTAAATGATTTACTAATAAACCTTTTTGTTCAGGTTTTAAATGTTTTAAATAAAATGCTGGATATAATTGATACGAATTTAAATGTAATGTATAAGTCTTATTTTGTATATTTTCTAAAATTTCCGATTCTTTTTGAGTATTTCTAGAAAATATACCACCTCCATTTATTTTATTAGACATTTATATATAATAAATTTATATTTTTTATGTTATAAAAAAACTATGATTATATTAATACGATATAATAATGGAAATTGATACAAAATTATTAAAAGAATTATGTATGATACCATCACCATCTAATAACGAAGGTGGTGTTGTTAAATTCTTAGAGGAATTACCTATTAAAAATTTCAAATTTAAAAAATCAAAGAAAAATGCAGCTTGTTTTAGTATAGATAAGGGTTATGATAAAACCATTTTATTAGATGCACATATTGACCAAGTTCATTTAAGAGTATTGAGAACTACCGAGGATGGACATGTTGTAGCAAGTCCAGTCGGTTTTGAACCAATTGTATTAGATGGTGATACTGTAATACATTTTGAGAGTGGTATTAAAGGTTCAGTAATGACACTTCCACCACATTTAGATATTGAAGATAGACCAGCTGAAGAAGTATATATAGATTTTGGTATGAATGGTCGCGAAATTAAAAAAGCAATTAAAGTCGGTGATATTATCATATTTAATACAGATTTTTACATAATGAATAAAAAAAATATTGTTTGTTCTGGATTAGATAATAAAGCCGGTGCATTTGTATTAATTGAATTATTACGTTATTTTGACAAAAATATAGATAAACTTGACTGTAATTTAGTCTTGCATTTTTCATCTAGAGAAGAAACAGGGATGGGGTCATTCGCTAATATTATGCATATGAAAATAGATGAGATTATAGTTTTAGATACTGATTTCGTTACTAGTTCGAATTTAATTGACCCTGATTTGGTCGGAATAATTGAATCTGAAAAAGGTCCAATCATTACTCGTAATTATGAAGATGATGTATCAATGAGTAAGAAATTTATGGAAATTGCTAAGAAAAATCGTATTCCATATCAATTAAGTTATTCATCTAAATTTGGTGGAAGTAATAATTCATTTTATACTCAATTTTTTGATTCTCTAACCCAATTTATAGGTATTCCACTCAAAAATATGCATAGTCCTAATGAAATAGTTAATATTAATGATTTAAAATATACATTTAAATTATTAGCAAAATATATTAGTAAATGATTATAAATTCAAATATATTAATATCTTTATTATCTGGATTTGGTATTTATTTAGTTATATTTGCAATTTATTTAGAATTAGCACCAGGAATTGGTAATGTATGGTATCGAGTTGGCGTCGATGGTCTAAAACATATACGTCTTTCTCATTTATTTTCTTTTATTATTAAACCTCTATCAATGATTGAATTGTGGTATCCATCTAACTGGGATTTAAATTATTTTATAGGTGCAGGAATATCAAGTTTTTTATTTTATAATTTAATAAAATTTGACGATATTGCTAATTAAAAATCAATTTATAAAAAAATATAATAATGCTTCTTCGAAATAATAAAGAATTAAAAAAAGTATATTTTAATGAGAACAAAAATGAATATTTTTATATCAATTATAAACCGGATATCGAGATAATCATTACACCTAAGAAAGATTCAGATTTAAAATCAACAATAAATGAAATTGATGAATCAGCAAAAAAAGATATAAAACAAGAACAAACAAAAATAAAATCACTTTATTTAGACTTTATGTTATTTGTATTAATATATATCTTAATTGATTTATTTAGAATGAAAATAAAAGTTTAAAAATATTTATTTTTTTATAAATACAATATAATTAATGTCTCAAGATTATTATAAATTATTAGAAGTTGATAGAAATGCTGATGCAGAAACTTTAAAAAAAGCATTTAGAAAACAATCATTAAAATGGCATCCTGATAGAAATTCTGACAGTAATGCTACTGAAATGTTTCAAAATATTAATGAAGCATATGAAGTCTTATCTGATAATCAAAAAAGACATATTTATGATAATCACGGTATTGAAGGATTAAAAGGTGGTAATAATCATCATCGACAAATGGATCCAAATGAAATTTTTAGTCAAATGTTTGGTCATGGATTTAATCCATTTGGTGGATTCGGTGGAGGTATGCATTTTAATTTTAGTTTTAATAATGCACATAATAGACAAGAACGTCAAAAGGTTGCAAAGGGTCCTTCTCGTAAAACTGAAGTTAAATTGACTATAAATGAAATGATGAATGGTGTTGAAAAACATATTTCTTTTAATCGTAAAGTAAAATGTGTCGATTGTTTAGGTTCAGGTTTAAAGAAAGGATGTGAAGATAATAAATGTAAAGGATGTGATGGTAAAGGTCTAGTAACTAGAATTGCTCAAATTGGACCTGGTATGATTCAACAAAGCACTGTCACATGTAGCGAATGTGGTGGAAAAGGTAAAAAAATTAAATTAGAAGATACATGTTTAACTTGTAAAGGAGTAAAATTTTTAGATGAAACTAGAATGATAACAGTTCATGTTCCAAAAGGAACTAAATCGGGTGAAAATGTTATTTTGAATAATTTATCTGATGATAGTGAAGATGCTCTTGTGGCAGGTGACCATATTATTTTATTTATTGAAGAAACTAATGATACATTAAAAAGAGTTGATTATGATTTAATTATTAAAAAAAATATATTATTATCTGAAGCAATTAGTGGATTATTAATAAATTTTATGCATCCTAATGGTGATAAAATTAAAATAAAGTTTGATGAAGTAATTAAACCTGGTCAAATATTTAAAATTAATGGTTTAGGATTTTGGAACAAAGATATGAATAAAAATGGGGATTTGATATTTGAATTTAATATTATATTTCCAGATAAAATTGAAGATAGACGTAAAGAATTAATTAGAAAATTATTACCAAAACGTAAATCTGATATTCAAGAATTAGAAGAAAATAAAAAAGAATATATTTTAGAAAGAATTTCATCAAATTCTTCAAATGATAAAAAATATGATAAAGTAGATTTTGATGATGATTATTATGAATTATAAAATTTACTGTATTCTTTGATATTAATTATATAATATAATAATTACATTTATTATAATATACAATATTAAGTAAATATAGCCTATTTATCACTATAAATATATGATTATTTAGGCTTAAAATACATTTTTTACACTTATAAGACATAAATTCATACTTCGTATAAGATAATGTCAATTTTGTGTTTTTGATGTTATTGTCGCCTATTTACTAGTATAAACATACGATAATTAAGGCTTATAATATATTATTTCCTATTTTTTAGTCCATTGTATTTCTTCATACGAAAATTGATTTGGTGGATCTAAAATTAAAGAAGCTCTATCATTTGATATTTTTTTTGCAATACAAATAATATAAACAGGAGTATGCGAATTAAAATGGAATGTATTTCTTCCATCTGAATTATTATTTATAATACTTACATCGACCCATTCATGTGGTTCAGTATGTAATTTAGCAACATTAAGAGATAATAATTGCATTCCATATTTAGACTGCATAGTTGAAGCAAATACATCAGGTGAATATTGATAAAAACCATGTCCTGAATAATTATTATTACAAGCAATTGAAACAAATATACCGTTTATATCTAATAAATTAATAATATTTTCAAAAACTTGAGGTAAATTAAAAACATGTTCAATAGTTCCACCATCGACAATTAAATCATACTTTTTATAATGATATGGAATTGGTTTATTTAAATTATGAATAATAGTAGCATTTTCGTATGATGAATAATCAAGTGAATCAATATTATTAAAATTAAAACATTTTAAAAGTTTTTCAGCAAAAGCTTTATTAGGTGATATTTCTTCCCATGGTGTAAAAGGTAGCTCATTTGAAAATACTATACCATACTGTTTCCCTATATGATTCGCAATTTGAAAATTAATATCTAAACCTTGTCTTCCTAATGTTAATGCATTATCAAATTTAGAAACAACTGATAAAGCGCGTAATAGAGAATGAAAACCAACAATATCAATACCCATTTAATTATAAAAATTCCATTATTTTTTATATAAAAATAAATTTGAATATGATAAATAGGATGTATTCTATTAGTTCATTTGATGAAAATATACAAAATTGGTTAATTTATACATATAAAATAACAAAAACTTTAGCAAAAGCATTATCTTATACCAAAAATAATAAAGAATGGTTAATTACTTCTAATTTTATGCCATATGAAGTTAGAAATAATGAATTAATTAAATTTGCAATTTTACTTCGGATACCAATAGAATATACTATAAAATTTAATCATAATGGTTCAACATTTTATAAAACAAAAGATGGATGTATAAAAATTGGTTTAAAAGTTTTTGATTTAATAAATAAATTATATAATGAGTTGTGTAACAGTAGAACTAATTGAAAAATTTATTGTATCAATTCAACAAAAAAATGCATTTTACTTTTATAATACTGAATATATAAATGAAATACCTATTTTTAAAAATAATGATTTAGGTAAATTATATGTAGGAGATTGTAATGTTCCACATTATATACATGATTTAAGTTTAAATCTTATATTATCTTTATTTCCAGTAAATAATGAGATTATATATGATAATTGTATTCGATACGAGTTCGATATTCAAGATAATATAAATCTAGAATCATATGATAAAATGAATGAAATATTAGATGAATGTGTACCAATAATAAATAAAACATTATTAAGTGGTAAAAATGTTGCAGTTCATTGTATGGGTGGTATATCACGTTCAACTACAGTTATATTAGATTATTTATTAACATACAATTTTAATAATAATTTAAATGATATATATTTAGCATTAAGTTATTTAATATTATATAGAAAAGTAGCTAGACCAAATAAAAAGTTTTTAGAATTAATTTTAAATAGACATATGAATAGGATAAAAAGTAATAAATAATATTTATATAATAAAAACTATTAATAATATATAAATATTAAAATGAATAATGATAATTGGGATGAATTATATGAAAATGATATAGATGATAATAATATTGAAGAACAACCAATAATTAAAGCAATAAAAACAGATTCAATTTATAATGAAATTGATAATGAACCAATTAATGAAAAATATACAGAAAATAAATCTGTAATCGAATTAAAAAATATAAATGATACAAATATTGCAGAATTAGATAATAATTTAATTGACAATAATGAAATTGATATGGATAGTTTTGTGGATGAATTACCAATAATTAAAAAAGATAATAATGTATTAGAAGATGTAGATAAATTATATGGTGGAAGTGATAATAAAATTAAAAGACAAATTACAAACGGTTCTCATTCATGTGCATATAAACCAAATATAGCAGGAGATAAATTTAGTGAATCATCTGAATTTTATATATCTAAAATAGTGGATAAAAATGATATAGATGGAAATGATTTTAAGATTGTAAATGAAATGGGATTAAAAAATATAGACCCAAATTTTGCATATTATTTATATCCAATTGTAAAAACAAATTTTAAATTAAGTAATATAAAAAGTAGTGAATTAAAAAAATGTAAATTATTTAAAAATGAAGATAGTTTTGAATTAGATTTAGATTTATTTAAAAATAATCCGGATGAATTTATTAAAGATTTAAATGAAAAATATAATAATTTAATAATGCCAGATGGTAATTTAACATTAAATGATTATAGACAATTATTAGGTAATGATGAAGAAAAGATACAGGATAATTTAATACATTATTTTAATTTAGTAAAAGGTGTATTTTTTTTAAATCATATTAATTATATTCATAGAGATATAAAGCGTGATAATATAACTACAAAGGGAACATTTAAATTAATAGATTTTGGATTAACATGTAATAAAAAAGAAGCATTTATGGATGGTTTATCAAAACAACATTACAGTTATTGGCCTTTTGATTATTATTTATTAGATACAGAAATATATGAAAATTTAAAAAATAAAATAAAAACATCAAGTAGAGATTCGAATGAAAGAATAAGTAATTTAATAATTGAAATAACACAATTATTTAATTTACATATTGATGATACATTAGATGATAGAGATAATTTACCAGAAAAAGTAAAAGAAGAAATATTAATAGATTATATTAATTTTGCAATTGATTTAATTTTAAATGATGAATATGATTTAGATATTTTAAGAGAAGACTGTTTAGATAAATTAGATGTATATTCATTAGGAATAGTTTTACAAATTGAATATTATGAATTAATAAAATATAATAATAGCGATGATGAAATTATAAAGGAATATAAATTGATAATAGACAGTATGATAACAGCAAATCCAGAGTTAAGACCTGATATAGATGAAATATTAATAAAATTTATAAAATTATTAAGAGGATATAGAATATTAACAGAGAAAAATATGGTAAAACATATAGATGAAATAGAAAAGAAGTGTAATTGTAAAATAGAACTTAACTAAAATATAATAAAAATAAAATAAGTAAAAATTATTTTTAATATATAATAAATTTATTTTAAATCAGATAGTAAGACTAATTTACCTTCTTTTGATTTTTTACCTAAAATTTCTGGATTATCAATATTACTAGAATAGACAATATTATTACTATCAATTAGATAATTAATACCATCGATTTGTTCTGTCCAGGTCATAATATACTTATCACAATCATCAATATTATTATCATCTAATTCAATAGTTCCATAACGTTGATTACTAGAATGTTTTCCACAATATTGTGTATCATCTTTCTTTTTACGAGTGCATTGAAGGCCATCGGATTTTTTAGCAATACAAATATCATCTTTAGATTTAACAGGATGTTTTTTATATTTTTTAGTAGGTTTGACAGTATCTTTTGATTCAAAATTAGAATTAAGATAACAGTCGAATAATTCTTGTTGGTCAATATCATATTTTTCAGAAATATTAATTAAAATTGTAGTTAATTTTTCATTGAACATAGATTGTAATCCATTAACAATAGTGTTATTATTTGATATAACTGTATCCATATTAATTTATCTATTATTTAATAAGTAAAATAATTTTATTTAAAAATTAATCAAATTTAAAAAATTTTGATAATATTTTTATTTAAAGGTTATTCAAATATTATAAAATAAATATGTCTATCAATAATTTAACAATCGGTGATAATATTTCAACCAACGATAAAGTCAATACTAAAACTAAATGTGATTGCGTTATAAATGAAAAAATTTGCAACCAATGTAATAATTATTCATATATTGAATCCGGTTTAGATTCGGATACTGGTTCTGAATTAGAATCTGATTCAGATTTAGAAATGTATTGTTATGAATGTAATGATAAAGGTCCTAATTGCAGAAATATGGAATGTGATTTCTTTAATGATAAATATCATGATGTTCTAATTCGTGGTAAATATTTATTTAATAATTGTCAAACATTTGATGATATGATTCAAGTTCTTAAATTTGAAATTAAACATTTAGAATATTTTCGTGATAATGGATGGAAAATTAGAGAATATGGTATGCAAGATGATTATTGTAATATTTATAATGATGATTTTAAAAAATACGATGATTATGAAAATGCTAAAATTGAATAATTATTGAATTTAATAATAATATAAAGAATATTTATTATTTTTTTATATTAATAATATGATGATTTTTAATTCATATGCTATTTTAAATAAAAAAGGAGCTATTATTACTGTATCTACATTAGCTCTTTTATCATTATCAATTTCAATTTACAATTATACAATAAAAACCTGTCCATTTTTTAATAAAAATTTAAAATCTAATGTAAATAATACACCAATTATTACTACTTCTAATATTGAATTAATTGAACCAGAAAATAAAAAAGAAACAGAAATTTCTGAAATTACAAATGAACTTGAAACACAAAATTAGTTATAAATTAATTATTTAACATATAATCTATTATAAATGGACCTATTAATGATTTACCATTTGAATTATTTAATCCAAATGATACATCAGTATTAATACCAGCAATTTTAATAACAGTTTTTTTTATTGTTATTTCAAAATATTCTTTTTCACATTTACATAATTTAAAACCATCTAATGTTTTTTTTATTTGAATAAATTTATTTTCATTAATTTCAGTTAATAAATTAAATAATAACTGTTCCTTGATATTACCTGTTTTTAAATTATCAAAATCGTCCGATTTATATATTTCAGATTGATTTAAATTAGTAGTTGAATTATTACTACTTACTAATTCTTCTAACTTATCATTAATTTGATTTTTAATTTTTGTTATAATATTCTTTATCAATGCTTCATTTTCTATATATGTTGTATGTATTGTATCTAAACTTTCTATTATAGTTTTTTTTTGTTTTACTAATTCAAATTTTGTTCTCGATAAATTATCATATAATATATCTAATTCTTTAATAATATTTATAATTTCACTTGCTTTTTGAAATATTAAATCTTTATTATAATTATTTGAATTACCTAAAATTTCTATATTTGCAATTTTACGCATCATTAATATCGAAATATTAATTAATGATGTTTCAAAAGTTATATTTGGTAAATATAATATATATTTATCTTTATAAGATTCAATTATAAATTTTGGTTTTCCAGTTATTGTTGTCCCAAATGAATAAAATATACCAAATTTAATATTTGTTCTATCTAAATCTGTTTTAAACTTTTCAACTTCTTTTGATGGAACCGGATTTGTATAGTTTTTAGATTCAATTAATATTGTTGGATAATTACTTGAAATTAACTGAATATCTGACTCATGGGCGGTTGATGCAGTTACTTGAACTATGTCATCCGGATATAATTCTTTTAATGTTTGTTCTAAGAAACCTTCCGCGATTTTACCTTTTGTGCTTGATGTATGTATTTTACCAGTTATTTTTTCAATTATTTGATTAAATTTATCTGTATT
>JACCDO011500784.1_pt1 | contig 12474 bp, 6 predicted proteins | sample 7446101 | NCBI WGS metagenome assembly JACCDO01 (sample SAMN15323440, study PRJNA562643) | freshwater metagenome | isolation source: river surface water | place: USA:Blue River Watershed | collected 2017-08-16 | reverse complement strand
TATTTAGATTATGTTACTATTCGACCATTATATTTATGGTGTAAACATCCATTAGAAACATTTTATAATAAATTTGGTTTTGAAATTATTGAATATAGAGAAGATATTTCTATTATGAAAAAATAAATAATAATAAAAAAATTGATCTGGATTAACTTTCCTATAATAAATTGATAGTGAGATAAAAAATCTTAGATTTTTTATCTTTCGCAATCAAAACCCATTTGTGTAGGATAGAAAAACTTAAGTTTTTCTATCCCACAGATAAAAATTGATATTTTATTTAATTATAACAACTAAATAAAATATGTTACTATCATGGAGCTTATGGCAAATGATATCGATAATTACGGACCCTTTCGGAATATTTTTGATATTATTGAAAATAATAGTCAATTATTACCAGATGGAGATTATATTAATCTCATGAGATCTTTATCTCAATTACGCCTTGATTTGAAATCTATAAGAAAATGTTCATGTTCAGGGTATAATTTTTGTTCTAATAATATAGACGCATTTGTATCATGTTCTAATATAGATGTAGTATTAAGTAAAAGTTCTGTATTATATTTGTTACTACCTTTGCATAAAAGAAAACCATCGAACATCAACTTTATTCCAAATATAACTGACATTATTATTGATTATGATTTTTTGGATTTTTCTGATGAATATAATCAATTAATAGATATTCTTCAAAATATAATGGAATTGTTTCATACTATTCATCACGATGTGTCAATTCAAGTGATTTTAATTGTTGCTTTTTTTGATATTATTTCTAAATATTATATATTATTTATACTTCATACTACTGAATTACAATATTTAAATTTTTATAATATGTGCATTATTAAATTAAATGAATATATCAACATTACTGAAGATAAAATGAAACATTTTAATAATATGTTTCATTTTAAAGATAATGTTTTTCATATATTTCTTGAACATTTTCAGAAATTAAAAAAATATTAATTTATATTATAATATAATATAATGGCGGCAGAACCAGCTTCTAAAAAACCTATGGCTGAAATAGAATTATTTTCATCTACATTTATTGATAATATATCAAGATCAATATCATTTGAACATTTAGCAAATATTAAAGGTTTGACTGATAGATATAAAGAAAAATTTCCACCAAATCATAAAATACAAGCAGATAAATATGAGAGACTTTTTTTTACAAGTGATATTCATGCTGATTTTCGTAAATTTGTTCAAATGTTAGTAAATGGTAAATTTATAACTATTCCAGCTGTTGGTGATTTATTTATAGGAGAAAATATTTATAATCCAAGTATTATAAGTGAATGTGAATGGTGTTGTGATAATACATTAATTGTTATTATAGGTGATTTAATTGATGGTAGACGTTTTTATGCAGAATTCCCACCAGAAATAAATCAAGTAGATGATCCTCGAGGATCATTTGAAGTATTATTACATTTATTGATATATAATTTAAATGTTAAAGGTAAACAAAAAAATAATTCAATTGTATTTACATTTGGTAATCATGATATTATGTCATTATTTGTTGAAGATTGTGATAATATATATGATAATTATGTTAATACAACTGCAATAATATATTATGAAAAATCAAATAATGCTATATATAGTGCTGCTAAAATGCCAACTAAAAAATCTTTATTTACATTACGCAAAACAGTATTAAGTTTTTTTTATAGTTTATGTCCATATTTATATGTAGTTTTGCAAACTAGTAAAAATTCACATGAAATTATATGTGTTCATGGGGGTTTGCATCATACTGATTCTACACCTTTTAATATGGATAGATTAGATAGACATCAAACTGAAATTGATACTGATAGAAATAGTTTAAAAAAATTAGCTTCTTTAATTTCACAAGATAATGATTTTTTTCTTTTACCTAAAAATGCAGATATAACTGGTGTATTATGGACAAGATTTTATGATTCATTTGATCCTAAAATGTGTGATAAACTTAAAGAGAGTCCATATCCATTAATAGTTGTAGGTCATTGTCCAACAAGTATTTCAGGTGAAATGGAAAAACTTATGAGTGCTAATCCTGCATTTTATGTCAACTGTAATAATACTCGAAAGATAACAGGTAATGGATGTGTAGTTGTAAATTGTTATCAAAAAGAAAATTATGGAGCACCGCGAATTGCATTAGTTGACACAGGTTTATCAAGAGCTTTTCATGGTTTTGTTGCAGATGAAAATAGAATTGATTATGAGAGAAATAGAAATTTACAAATGTTAGTATTAGTAAATAATAAGACATTAGATGTGCCAAATAGACATTTCAATACTATTTTACAATATCAAATAATTAATAATATGGGTAAACCTTTTGCTGGACCTTTGAATCCATTATTTCCAACAAAAAGTGAAGCAGGCGCAAGTGAAAGTGCAAGTGCAAGTGCAAGTGCAAGTGCAAGTGCAAGTGCAAGTGCAAATGCAAGTGCAAGTGCAAGTGCAAGTGCAAGTGCAAGTGCAAATGCTAAAGCTAAATTAAAATATTTGAAATATAAATTTAAATATTTACAATTAAAACAAAAAAATTAATATGGTTGAGTTTGCAATTATGTTCTATTGCACATTACCCATTTGTATCAAATTTGAACATAAATTAACCCAATTATCCAATTGTTAGCTAATATTTAAATTTATATAATATAATAATTATAATAATAACTATTATTAATAATAATACTGATTTACTTATTTTTTGTCCTTTTTCAGTATTTATAAAAGTTTCTATTTTATTTATTTTATAACATGAACAATTTAAATCTTTTTTATTATTATTTACCATTGAACATTTACATTTAATATTTAATTTAGATTTAATTGTATCAGTTATTTTAGTTATAATAGATGTTGTTTGTTCAGATGATTTTGTTATTTCTACTGATGATGTTGTTTTATTAGAATCACTAGAATATGATGATGTTGTTTTATTAGAATCACTAGAATATGATGATGTTGTTTTATTAGAATCACTAGAATATGATGATGTTGGTTCTAATAATATTGTTGCTGGTATTGTCATATTATCTGGTATACATATTTGATCGCCATTCATATTTAGAAGACAATTGTTATTAATTTTATAATTTATATTATTAAAACCTTCAATAATATTAGCATTTATATTTAAACATAATTTGTAACCATTTTTATTTGTAAAACACATTATTTTATTATTTACATCAGATGTTTCATAATTATTTGAATATGTTAAATATTTATCATACATACTTTTATCTAATTTAACAATAATACTTTGTGTGGTAACTATATCATCATAATATGGAACATTAATTTTTTCACTTGGTAATATTTCTGGAGCAGATTCAGTATATAGAATATCATCTAATAAATAACTTATATTTGTAAAAGTATATGATAATATATTTATTAAAGATGCAATAAAATATGGAGTATTTTGTTTATCAAATATAATTAAATTAAAATTATAATTAATAGGACTATATAATATTTTATATAGTAAATAAATTAATTGTCTATTTTTTTCTAATAGTGGGTTATTTTTTAACTGAAATGTATTAAATTGTGATCCAAATGTTGTTTTTGATTTTATAAAAATGTTAAATAAATTATTTAAATGATTATAAGTAAAATCTGTATTTGATAGTGTAATTGAAATTAATGTATCTTTTACATATATTAAATTATTTTTAAATAATTTTAATACTAAATCATTAAAACTATAATTATTTATAATGATATGAAAATTATTTTTATATATATCATAACTTATTAACAAATAATTAAATATATTATATATATCATCATCATTAAATATATTAAAATCTATATAGGGATTAATATTTTTATAATCTGAAATATATAAAATCATATTATCAGAAAATGTTATAGTTATTTTAATTTTAATATTAAAATTAATATTATTTGAATTAATAGTAATATTATTTAAATTATAATCATTTGAATTATATTCTATATATGTATCATCTAAATTAGTATAATTTAAATTTTTAAATATATCTATATAATTATATAATTTATTTGTATCTGATATATTTATTAATAAATCTTCAGTATTATCATATATTGGCTTATTTATTATTGCTAAATTAGTAATAATTATATTACTTGATGGTTTTGTTTTTTTTATTAATGCTACTAATAAAGGACCATATAAAGAATTTGCATCTATTGTATTATTTAATATTACATTTTTAATACTAGAAAAAGAAGTAATAATTTGATATAAAATATAAATATCTTTAACATTTTTAATACATGTTGTATATGATAAATCAATAGTATGTATATTTAAATAAGAAATATCAATTGAAAATATATAAATTAGATCATCTATTGTTATATTAATTCTATAAAAATTTAATATAATATTTAATGAAATTTCTTGATTTAAATATAATTCATTTCTTCTATTAATTAAAAATAATATACTTTTTAAATTATATATATATTGTTTATCTAATTTATACAAGTTAATATTTAGATGTATAGGTTCCGTTTTAGATAATTGAACATAATTAATCATATCATTGCCAAAATATTTTTGTAAAAGTTGCACAAATTCTAGTTGATTTAATGCTTGAGATGGACTAAAATAAACTAATTTTACTTCAGAATTATTTAAAACATGATATATATCATTATTTATATTATATGTTAAAAAAACATTATTAGATGAAAATTTATTTTTTAATAATTCTCCAAAACTATATGTATTTTGATTATCATTTATAATTAAATCAATTTCATATTTATTTGGATTAGGTATTATATTATAAAGAGTATCAACTAATAATGAATTTTTTTCCAAATTAGAATTATTCTTTAATTCTAAATAATTAAATTGTTTACCAAATATTATATTAGAATTAATAAATTCGCTAAATAAATTTTGTAATTGTAATATATTAATATTACATGTATCAATGCTAATTTTTTGAATTCTGTTCTTTAATTTATCAAAATTTATTATACTATTTATATTAAATTTATAATAATCATCATTAAAATCTATATTACTTATTATAATATAATAATTATAATTAGTTTTATAATATAAGTCAAATATTTTCATTATAAATGTTAAATACATTAGTCTTATACTATTTGTATTATTAAATATATCTAAATTTAAATATAATGGATTTATTAAAGTTAATTTTATTGCTTCAGTAATAATAATAGATCCAATTATTTTAATATTAAAATTTATATTTACATTGCTAATTTTAAAATTATTCAAATTTAATGTATCTGAATTGTAGTATAGTCTAAATCCATTACTTTCTGGGACAAAATCTATATTATGAAAAATATCCATATAATTTATATAATCAAAATCTGCTAAATTTATATCAAAATTTGAATTTGTATATACATCAAAATTATTATATATATCAATTTGTATAGATGAAGTTCTTAATAATGCAGATAATAACGGTATATATGGACTTTTACTATCAACCACACTAAATAAATTTATATTATTTATTCGACCATTAAAAACAGTTATAAGAGAATATAAATATAATACATCTCTTACATTATTTATTAATTTAGAATATGATAAATCTAAATTATATATATATAAATTTGATACATCTATATCAGAAAAAATATATACTAGACGGTCAATTTTATCAAATTGATTACTATATAAAAATAGTGATACAGTAATAGGTAATTCATTATTAGTAGAATTATTTATTTTATTTTTATTATTAATTGCAATTAAATATTTTTTTACTGAATTAATCATTGGTAGTGTATTATCAGCTAACATTATGCTTATTTTATATTTATTATTATCTTGATCAACATTTATAATTAATTTATTATATGTATCTAATGATTTTAATTGATTTATTAATTCCTCATTTGTAAGAGGATTTTGTATATTTGAATTATTATTAGTCATATAATCATTTATGAATTTTGTATCACTACTATCTTTTATATAAAAATTAGGTGTCGTTATTTCATAATACGTAGGCATACATTCAGAAGAACGGGTAAAAACTACACAGAATCCTGTAGCAACTTCATCCCAACCCATATTATATTATATTATATTATATAAATATTTAATATAAATAATATTTATTTTAAATATTTTATAGCTATTAACATAATTAATTATATTTAATTATAACAATAAGAACTATTATTAAAATTATTAATAATATTATATTATTATTTGTATTAGTATTATTAAATTTTTCTATATTTTTAAATTTTTCCATACAAGAACAATCTAATGTATTATTATTATTATTTACATTTGAACATGTGCATTCTAATTTATGTGAATTATTATTTATAATTTCTTTAGTTATTGTTTGATTATCTATGAGAGTATGTATTTTATTTATTATATCTATACTTTTCTCTTTATTATTAGTATCTTGATCTGTATTATTAATTATATTATTATAAAATACATCTACTATTCTATGTATTTCAGATATATTAAAATTATAATCAATTGTATTAAGAGCATTTATTATTGCATCTAAGAAACCTTTTGCTATTATATCATTGTTATATATTTCATTTTTTGCTATAATTTCATTATATATAATAGATAAATATATATCTGTCATTTGTTGTATATCATATTTATTATTTAAATTAGGATTATTAAGACTATTAAGTGCTTCAATAAATGCACTAGAAATAATTATCTTATATTTATTTTCTATCTCTATATCTGACATTTGATTAGAAGTATTATCTATAGAACTCATATATAATATTATATAAAAATATTAATTAATTTATATATTTAATAACTATTATTAAAATAATAATAATAATAATAAATAAAATAAGTAATTTATTAATTTTATTTTGTTTATGTGATTTACTTTTGTTTATATCATTAGTATCTATAAAACCTTCTTTAATTTCACGAATATATATATGATCAAAAGCTTGACCATACCATTTTTCATCACAATATTGTTGATCTATAGCAGGATATCCTACTTTATTAACCATATAATCATATGGATAAACATAAGTATTATAGTTATCAAATCTATTAGCTGTAGCGCATATTAAATTATAATCATAATCATAACTTAAACCAATTATATTATGATTTTTATCCTCTGCTATTTTTTTACATGCTTCAATACTATCTACTTTAGTTCTAGTTTCTGATATAATACGTGCACTATTATTTGTAAATAAAGCATTTAAATTTGGCCAACAACCTTTATGTTCCCAAGGACCATAAGACATTTCTTTAGGTGTTGAAATAGATGTAGTAGTTGTTACTTCTGGTATTACATCGGAAATTACATCAGGTAATGAAATAGTTTCATATAACCATAATTTAGAATCTTCACTTGTTTTACAAAATTGAGGACCATAGTCATCTGGATTATAATCTTTAGTTTGTCCAAATTGGCATTGTATACGAGGTGTTGGAACTAAAATAGGATTATTTAGTTGATTAGATGGATTCCACCATACTTTTCTAGGATGAGACATTGTTGCAATTGCAGTATATATATTAGTATCAACTGATCTTAAACATGAATTAGCTGTATCAACATCTGTGCTAAATATTACACCATTTATACCAGTTGTATCGCTATTATAATCATAAGTTTGATTAACTAATAAAGGTGATTTTGGTAATTTATTTTTAAAACATCCTTTATTTACCCATTTTTTATAATAATTTTTTTTAACTTCTTCTTCGTAAATCCATAATTTAGCATCATCTTCTTTAGTTCCTTTACAGAAATCAGGACTAAAATTATTTAAATCTAATTCTTCTTTTTTATATAATTGACATTGATTACGAGGTCTAATTTGATTATTATAATATTCCGGTGAATATGTTGTTACAAGTGCATTTGTTGGTGTATTAGTATAAGTTTGTTTACAATCTTCTGCATTATAAATATCTGTAGTATAATTAATATTTTGAGCAGTTTCAGGTAAAGGATTTAATTTATCTTTATAACATCCTTTATATATCCATTTGTTTTTATTAATAATAACTTTATCTAATGTCCATATATGTTTTTTATTACTATTAGTATTATAACAATTAGCATAACTATAATCATCATCATTTATTTTTTCTTTTTTAAGTAATAAATTTAATCTTTTATTAGGATCTTTTTCATATGGTGTTGACTCAATTAAAGTTGCATTAATATTTTCAGCAAATTCTTTAATTTCATTTATATTATTATTATTAATTGAAGTAAATTCTGTTAAATATGGTCCATCATTATTTTTATAACAACCTCTATAATTCCATATAGGCATTTCATATGGTGGTATTTCAACTCTAATCCATATAGCTGATTCTGTATATTGACCTAAACCATTATTTAAAGTTCCAGCATCATTACTTCCTAAAGGACATTCATAAATATTTTCAGGTTTATAATTAATTAAATTATTATTAATATCAAAAGGCATACATGTTATTTCATTAGTTGCATTGTTTTTAATTATCATTGCATCATAACCAACTCTTTTAATTAATTTACGACATTCATCAAATGAATTAAAATAATGATTATCTCTATTTTGTCCATATACAAATATTTTTTGCCAATTACTATCCCAATATCCACTACCTGATCTATTATAATTTTCAGGTTTACTTTTGTCATTATAACATCCTAATTTTACCCATACACTAGGATCATTATCTGGAACAAATCTATCTATATTATATGTTAACCATTCTTGAACATCTTGTTCATTTATTATATTATTTTTATTTTTTAATATAAGAGTATGCTTAGTGCCTCTAAATATAAAAAATATATTCATACATGATTCATAATATTTATGAATATTTGTATCCTTTCTTATAATATTGAAATCATCCATTATCTTCCAATCTTCTTCTAATGGATAATATACACAATCTGTAATTTCTACAGTAATAGATGTATTTATATTCTTTAATATTTGTTTTAAAATTCTAATATTATTTAAATCATTGAATAAATTTAAAATATTGTTAAATATAAGAGTTTTAAAATTAGAATTAAATGTAATATCTTTAAATAAATCATATAAATTACCATTATTACTATTTTGTATTTGAAGTTTTTCTAATGTATTATCATTTGTTAATTTTTTAATATATTTATTATACCTACTATAATCATTTATATTATTAAATATAAATACATCTGGTTTTATAAATTTTATTTGTTGGTCATCATTCTTTAAAATAAAATAATTAGGTATTAAGTATGATAAAACACTAAATAATTCTAAATAATTTGAAGATATTTCATTTTTAATATTAATTGGTAAAGTTTGTCTTAGAACTGATAAATTATTATTAGATATATTTAATAATTCATTTTTAATATTATTATAAATATTTAATATTTCAATTAATTTATTTTCTGAAAAAGAAGATAAAATGTTTTTATTATTAATATTTCTATTAAAATATATAAATAATAATAATGTTATATATAACATTTTAATTCTTCTATAAAGTTCTCTTATTTTAGGAGATAAAGTTTCATCATTTTTTTGTAATAATTTATCAATTTCACTAATTAATTTTTGATCATATATATTTTGATTTGGATGTTCTTCTATATATTTTTTTTGATAATTAAATAATTTATTATTTTCAATTATTATACTGTTTGATTTTGTTTCACAATTTTTAATAAGATATTCTATAGTAATGTCATATTTATATATATTATTTAAAACATCTGAAAAATCATACACATAATCCCATATATTAAATGTGTCATTTTTATTTAATGATAATGTTATATTATTTATATATAAAGACCCTGTCGTATCATTTAAAATAGATATTATATTACTTATTGTAAAATTATTACTACCAATAATTAATGATAGTTTAACAAAAATATTATCTTTAATTGATGTTAAAAAGTCTTTAATTATGTTTTCATTACTAATATTACTAAAATCTGCTAAAATATTATTATTATTAATATTAATATTTATCTCTTGCATATAATATTATTTAGATAAAATAATATTTGTGTTATGTGAGTTTAATTTATATAAATATTTATATAAAAATAATATCTTATTAAAAATTAACTATATTAATTAGAACCAAAGGTTCTATTGCACATTACCCATTTGAACTTTACATTACCTATTTGTAGTTTAATACCAATATATTAATATTATTAATAATATTAATAAAATTATAATAATAGTTTTTTTATTTTTTTTATTAGTATTTTTAAATTTTTCTATATTTTTAAATTCTTCCATACATGTGCAATCTAAATTATTTGAATCATTATTTAATTTTGAGCATGTGCATATTAATTTATTAGAATTATTATTTGTTTCAGCTATTTGTTGATTACTCTCTGTTTTATTTGTAAAAGAAGTAGTTGAAGTAACTTGTGTTACTTGATCGTTAGATATTTCAGGGAAATTAAATAAATTATATTTTTGAGATAATATATCTCTTAAATATAATATATCTTCTTTAGATAAATTATCAAGGCTATTGCTTAAATCAATGTATGGTTTATCAATAGCCTCAGATATATAATTAATACTTTTATTTAATATATCAATATCTTGTTTATTTAATAATAAATTTTTATTAAATTGTAATGTTATTACTTCAATATTTGTTAATATAATATTTTTAAATATTTTAGATAAATCATTAGAAGTTATATTACTATAAAATATATCAAAATGAGTAATTATATTTGAACCAATATATAACATTTTATGTATTGTATTAATTATATATGCTGTTATATTTATATAATAAATATATAATCTTATTGTATTTAAATTATTAACATTTAATATTATTTTATAAAATATATATACTAGTTCTTCATTATTTATATTATAAGGATTATTATAACCATCAATATATATAATTGTATCTTTTGGTATATATATTAATATATCAATATTATAATTAAAAATTAAATTATTACCATTTATAATATATTGTGTATTTAATAAATCACTTTTTAATATTAAAAAGAATGGATTTTGTTTATTAGAATCATATTCACTATATAAAAATATATCTAATGCTTCATATATTTTATTGTGATTATATGTAAATGTTATACTATTTGTATAATTATAATTATTATTATTATTTATTATAATAGTTGTTGAATTTATTAATGTTAATAATAATTTAAAATATAATGATTCCTCATTTATAGTGTTTGTTAAATCAATTAACATTATATTAAAATAATTAGTTAATTGACTTAAATATATTATATCTGATATAGATGTTATTAAACTATTATTTGATAGATCTAATTTAAATGGAATATTTATATTTTTATTTAAATTAAATATATCAAGTAATGTATTAATTTTCAGATTATTAAATGATGAAAAATTTAATATAATATATTTTATTGGAGTATTTATATTAATTAAAAAAATTTTTAATTTACTAATAAATAAATCATAATTTTGTATAATTTCAGAAGAATTAAAATTTATTGATATTATTTTACCAACTATATTAGATATATTTTCTAATGCATCTAAACTATTAATCACTATTGTTGCCATATAAATATTATATAAATTAAATTATTTATATTAAATAATTTAATTTATTTTTTATAAGTAACTAATAAAATAATAATAACTATTATTATAAATAATAATATTGAAAGCCATATTTGTTTATTTTTACATGTATAGGTATTTCCAAATTTTTCAGTTATTGATAGTGTATTTGATAAATTCATATATACATTTACAGACATATTTGATAATTTAATTGAACATCCTGGATATGGTGCACTTAATTCAATTACAACTTGATCTGTTTCTTCTAACATTATTGGTTTATCAGAAACAATTGTAAAATTTTGTTCTACTGAAGGTCTTTCAGGCATCATGTCTTTATTTACTAACCAGGTGCCATTTCTCATAATACCTACTGTATAATATGAACAATAGCTGCCAAAATTTTGATCTTGTGCTAATCCAAATACTTCTATTTTAGATAATAATCCTTTATTATTTATTTGTCCTAAAATCTCTTTTTTATTTGAAGTATATTGAATAGTTGAATTATATAAATTAAATCTAATTATTGCCAAGTTACTAGATGTTGTATTCATTATAGATGATTCAGTTGTATTCATTGTAGATGGATTCATTATAGATGATTCAGTTGTATTCATTGTAGATGGATTCATTATAGATGATTCAGTTGTATTCATTGTAGATGGCATTGTATTAGTTGGCATTGTATTAAATGGCATTATATTAGTTGGCATTGTTTTAGTTGGCATTGTTTTAATTGGTATTGTATTAATTGGTATTGTATTAGTTGGCATTGTATTAGTTGGCATTGTATTAGTTGGCATTGTATTAGTTGGCATTGTATTAGTTGGCATTGTATTAGTTGGCATTGTATTAGTTGGCATA
>JACCDO010853476.1_pt1 | contig 12476 bp, 13 predicted proteins | sample 7446101 | NCBI WGS metagenome assembly JACCDO01 (sample SAMN15323440, study PRJNA562643) | freshwater metagenome | isolation source: river surface water | place: USA:Blue River Watershed | collected 2017-08-16 | reverse complement strand
ATATCATCTTTTGATGATTTTTCATCGATTTCTAATATTTGATAAAGATCCATTATTATATATATTTTGTATATTCGTTTAGGTGTTTACATATAAATAATTTGTTATATTAATTAATTATCTAAATGGATTCGGATTCTATAAATAATTTATCAGATAATAATCCCCTCGGGAATTATATTAAAATATTAAAAGATTTAGCCAAAAAATATAATATTAAAATTTTTAAAAAAACAAATAATATAATAAATTTAAGAGATTGTAAAAAAATTATAGAAGATTGTTTAAGATTAAAAAAAAAGAAAATAATTGATTTATCAAATGAATTAAAAATAATGGCTAATGATAATATAATAATAACAAAAGTCAAGGAAATTGAAGATAAAACAAATAATGATATTATTGATATTGATAATATTATAAATATTGTAATAAATAATATTAAAAATAATGAATGTTATATTGAAATATATGAAAATTAAATTTTTTGAAAGTTCTCTAATAATTCAGTTAATGTTTCTAATGAACGATCCCCGTTATATTCTTTCTCAATACCATTATCTGAAAATTTAATAGTTGGAACACCAATTATATCTTTAAATTTATCTCTATGTTTATCCGCATCCCATGTTATAAATTCATATTTATTATTAAATTTATCTTGTAATGTATTCCATACTGGCATAAATACATTACAGTGGCCACATGTTGATGATTTATATAAGATTATTTTAATCTTATCACCACTACCGCCCGTCATTTCTTTTTTATTTTTTAATGTTAAATATTTATTTTTATATTTTAAATATTTCTCATGATACATATACTATATTTTAGAAATATTTTAACTCATTTTATTTATCCATTCAATAGTTTTATTCATTATTTCATTAGGAACATTATCATTATCATTTTGTGGTATTAATAATGTATGATACCCTGAATCTAATTCTACTATTTCTTTATTTTCAATCGTACTATCATTATAAAATTTACGGGATGTATTTATACAAGTAACGGTATCTGTTTTTGAATGAAATATAATAAAAGGGGTTGTAAATTTATTTTTATTGTTATCTATATATTTCATAGTATAATAACATTCTCTACCAAGTGCTAGCCTAAGATTATCATTATAGCGATATATACAAGTATTTTTCATCACTATATATTTTGTATTATCATAATTATGATTAATTTTAATATATTGCCATGTAGGCCAAATATAAGATAAACTAATTAATATGTTTGCTTTCCACCATGGAATTGTATTATTTATTGCCATACCACACATTGGAGCGAATAATATGATTCCTTTTATAATATCTGGATGAGTAATACAATATTTAATACCAACTGCGCCACCCATTGATTCACCTAAAATAAAAATAGGTATATTATTATATTCCATTTCTAAATAATTTATTAATGTGTTCACATCCTCAATATATTCATCAAAACTATCAATATGACATCTTAGACCATCACTCAAACCATGTCCTCTTAATTCAATCGCATATGATTTAATTTTATGTTGACATAAAATATTACATCTTTGTGAGAAATCATCCATACAATCATAGACAGGTTGAAAATGTGAACCCAATCCATGGATATGTATTAAAATTTTATCAAAATCATTAATATCATGAGTCAGTATATTAATATTTATATTCATAGAACTTGTTATATAAAATGATTTAATATTCATTAATATTATTTAGATTTTAACTCGTTCATATAATAATATATAACTATATTTTATATTTTCCATATAGTCATTAATATTAATTTCTCTAATATGTTCATCATTTGCCTCAAACCATTTATTGTCTTCCTTACCAAAATATATATAATGCCCTCCATTAAATGAACCTGAATGAATTATACCACCTTTCAGAGTATAACTATGTCTCCATTCTAATGGTATATCAATTGGTGTATTATTTTTTTTCATATTATTATCAAAACGTTTTAATATAATTATCAAATTATCTGGCCATTTTGAAGTGATTATTTTTTTCCTAGCGATTGTTTTTTTATTACATTTATCACATTTATAAGCATTATCATCTTTCAATATTTCATTTGATTTATATAATCTATAAAGTGATGATAAATCAGTAAATTCACGTGTAACAGGTAATTGTAAAAATAATTCATATTCATTATGTTGACTTTCATGTAAACAAGATAATAATTTACATTTAATATTGATTGTAGTTTGAATCCCAAATGTATTCATAAGATCTTTTTCATCTAATAAAGTTAAATAATATAATATAAATTCAAAACTATCTTGTTGATTATAATTTTCAAATATTTTATTTCTTTGTGAAACAATTTTCTTTATTGTTTTTGGATTATATTTTAACATTTGTTCATATTGTATCATTTCATTATGTAACTCTGGTATTCTTTTACTTAATGATCTTATTATTTTAGACGAAAATAATAATTGAATTGCTGAGTTTGCGTAACAACTATTTCCTATATTTATAATTCCTTTCATTATTATATTATTTATAGATTAATAAGTTATGATTAACGAGTTAGTCATTTCAAAATTACCGTGAACATGTTGAGCGGCACCGTTACCATGGACGGCCCGTGAACATGTTAGACGGTACCGTTGACGGTAAAATAAAAAATTGATTTAATAATTCGTTAAAGTATTATTCTATATTATAAAAATGCCCACACTTAAGCTTAAATTAGTTGGTTCTAATAGTGGTAATAGTAGTGATAGTGAATATTTATTTGATCATCCAGATTTTTTTTTCACATTGAATAATATTATTGATCATTTAAAGTTAAAAGGAATTAAAAAAGATTTACATGATGTGAAATTTATATATAAAGGTACAACTATAAATAGTTCTGAAAAAGAATATCATTTTAATATTGATGATGAGCCGATAATATATATATTTACAACCAAAATAGATATTAGAAATGAATTTGCGCAAAATATTTTTACAAAAATGTCATTATATCAAATTTCATATGGAGCAACTCCAACTAGTATAAATAGTACAAATAGTATTACTACATCAATTTCGCATCGCGATATTATAAAAGAGGATCCAATGCCAGATACACCCGAAGATATCTTAACAGCAAAAAAAGTAGAAATAATTAATGAAACTATTGTGAAACAGTTTAGTGATCCTGATTTTGTTACAATGTTAAAAATATGTATTAATAAACCACATATCGTAAATATGGTAACATCATATTTAAATACGGGTGATATACATATTGAAATGGATGAATATGAAGAATTTACATATGATAAGGAAAAAGATCAAATTTATGAGATATTAGATAAATTAGATGTAATAGTAGATGATGATAAAATTAAAAAGGCATTGGTCACATTTCATGGACATATAAATCTGACATTGCGTTATTTATTAACAACACAATAATGTTTTAATAAAAATTGAAATTATTATTTTATATAAATAGATAATTAGTATAATACACAGACATGACAACATACGAAGACGGAAAAGGTAACTGGGCTGCGTCGTTTTTTCAGCGCGGATCCACCAACACACAATTAAATGAACAGCATACTAAAGCTGCCTGTCCAACGGGTAGTTTTGATCCTTATAAGATTCCTCAATTATTGAATCCAACAATATCAAAAGAAGAAGAATATATTCAAAAGAAGAAAAGTGGTAAGAAATTGACAACGACAGAGAATATGATTGTTGCGAATTATTTAGATAAGAAACAGAAAATGATTGAAAATGATCTTAATAAAATTGGTATGATTGGCGCGAATTACAAGCCAGAAACAAATGAAGGGAAATTGACAGTATTATTTATGGCTGCGAATTATCATATTGATAAGAATAATTTTGATATGGTTTATTATACTTTTTGTAAAATTTCTGAATATACGATTCCACAAATGATTATGGATAAATATAGTGAGTTGTGGGAAAAAGTAAAAAGAATTGTATCTGAATTAAATACTATTGAACTCCAATTTACGAAATTTTATAGTAATATGCCACCATTGAATAAACAAGGTTTTGAAAAACTTGATGATTTTCAAATTGAAGTTATTAATAATATTGATAATAAGATTAGTACAATTGTCCAAGCACCTACATCAGCTGGTAAATCTATTCTTACTGGTCATCTGTATACCAAAGAAAATAAAGTTGTTGTTGTGGTTCCAACTGATCCTCTCGCTTTACAAATGGCATCTATGATTGGTAAGATTACGGGTAAAGATATTCCATTGATTACAAGAACATTTCAATCCAAAATTGATAGGAATGAACTTGTTGAGATTATTGAAAAGATTGGAATTGTAGTTGGTACACCGAGACATTTGGCGGATTATTTGCCTCTCATTCAAACAAAATTTGATTGGTTAGTAGTAGATGAGATTCATATGATTGGACAGGCGAATTGTTCGGAAATGGAATTAATAATTAAAACATTTTCAGATATTCCGATTTTGGCATTATCTGCTACGATTGGTAATATTGATATGCTTGTTGATTGGTTTCATAAGATTGGAAATATTAATATGAAAAAGGTTATTTGTAATAAAAGATTTTTCAATTTACAAAAATATTATTATGATAATGAAATGGAAGATGGACCATTTGTTCGTCTTCATCCACTTAGTATGGTAACATATGATGATTTTGTGAATAAGAATGTGCTGAATCTTGCTCTTAATCCCACACCACCTGATGTATGGACTTTGGCAAATGATATTGAAAAAATTCTTCCTGCTGATTTAAAAATTATGAATTATTTCAAGAATGATCAGCGTATTACGCTTGATGATTCAAACAAATATTTTAATGCTATTCTTACTTATTTGGTTGATAATGCGGTAAAGAAAGAGAAAACTATTAAAAAAATTATTAATCATTATTCAACTGATGATATTGAAATTACAGATTATGATATATATGATATCGCAAATGATTTGAAAAAGAAAAAAATGACACCAGCTATCATATTTAGAACAAATTCACATGATTGTTTATGTATTGCTCGTAAATTTAGTAAAAGAATTACACATGAAGAAGAAAAGGCTCATCCTACACTCATGAAAGAAAGATTAAAAATGTTATCACGTGCCAAAGCAGCTGAGAAACAAGTTGATCAATTGATGAAGGATAAGAATATTAAAATGGATAGTATGACAGAAAAACAAAGAAGTAAGATGATTATGTCTGGCACATTAGATAAAATTAATACGGTCGTTATTGATGTTTCATTGAATGAGCCACATAATGATTTTATTATGAATAATCATCAAGTATTTACAAATTACATGGTTGAACAATGGGATAAGGAATTGAAATTTTATTTCCCCCATAATGGTTGTGAATATCATTATTTGATTGATCTTTTGTGGCGCGGTGTTGGTGTTTACAGCAAAGGTCTCCCTGATGCTTATCTTCATTTGGTTCAAATTCTGGCATGTGAAGGAAAATTAGCCATTGTATTTAGTGATGAATCTTTAATTTTTGGTGTATCAATGCCATTTAGGACAACAATTATTACACCTGATCATGAAGAAATTACTGATAAACATATTATGGAATATCATCAAATGGCTGGACGTGCTGGTCGTCGTGGATTGGATAAAGAAGGTAATGTAATTATTCTTGGTAGAAATGGTAATGATATTAAAAAACTGACATCAAGTATGATTCCAAATGTATCCGGTTGTGATACTATGTTTTATGGTAATGTATATGCTTCTCGTGTGAATGATATTAAGAGATGGGATAATATTAAAACTAATTTCTTATTTGACCCAATCAATGAAGATTGTGATGAATTTTATCAACAGATTGAAACTAATTTGGCAAATGGCTGGAAATTTGCCGCGAATGATATGAAACGAATTATTAATGATAAAGAAGTAATGGATAATAAGTCATTTTTTCATATGTTATGGCGTTTGAGACATTCAGAAGATTGCTTCCGCGTACCATTTATTATTAATTTTATGAGAAAGATATTTAGAAATATTAATGTTAAAAATGAAAGCACACAAGTTGAATTAGCATTGTTTTTGAGTCATTATATTGAAATTCATGAAGCAACAGATGATACCATTTTACCAGAAGCAATGAGCGCAAGTAAATTTAATATTATGGAAAGTATTAATATGATGGGATTAAATGGACCGGAACAAATTGATGGTCGTATCTATGAATCAATTCGTGCGAATCGTCTAGTTGATACAGTGAATCACGGTGAAAAGAGTATTCTACGAGAGAGACTTTTAAATTTTGGTGAAAAAATTCAAGCAATTCAACATTATTTTTACTATTGTAACGAGACTGAATTAACCCGTCTATGTGCGAAATTAATGACACGTATTTGGTGGGTTTATCATAATAGTTCTCCTGTAATGGAATCAATAGATAAATATGATTAGATAGTTTATTTTATTTTATAAATATTATTAATATGTATATATCAGGTAGCATAGGATATACATTATTAAAACATAAAACTATTAATAAACATGTTTTAATATTAGCAGATGTTCACGATGGAGTAACATATTGTTCACAAGATTCTGATATGATAGACACTTTTTTACATAAAGGTGCTAATAAAAATGATATATTGTTAGAAGAAGTATTTAGAGAAGATTTAAATTTAAAAGAATTATGGCCATCGTCTCCCCATACAAGAAAATTAAAAGAATTAAATATAAAAAATACAAAAATTAAACCAGTTGATTTAAGGCCAATGTTATTACCATTCTCTTGGGAACTAACAGAATTAAGTCAAGATATGGCAAATATGACATTAATAAAATATATTGAAGGTATTGAAAATTTATTAAATTTAAAAGAAACAAAATTATTAAGAAATTATATTTTACCAGAATTACAAAAATTAAAAGAAAAAGAACATTTTAGGGTATCACTCGTTACACATTTTAATGAAATTAAAGATATTTTTAATGAATATAAAGTGAAATATAATAAATTTTTATTTGAAAAAATAAAAGTTATTTATAAAACTAATCAACATATTTTAGAATTAATTAATAATATGCTTAGTATGATAATGGAATGGTTTGTTCTTGTTTGTATACATAATAGTACTAATAATACAATTGTTCATATGGGATTAGCACATTCTGAAAGACTTGTTGAATTATTAGTAGATGTATATGAATTTGAAATAATTTCATTACAAGGAATAAATAAAATGACTGAAATAGTTGATAGTGATATGAAATCATGTATATTTGTGCCTGATAATAATATGGATTTATTTAAAAACAAATATTATTTTGAATCTTGGTAAAAAAATATAAATATTTTCATTATATAATGAATATATATTATTCAAAAGTTGGGTTACCTAAAATGGGTCTTACAAATCAAATTTTTTCTTTTATTTCTGCTATTCTTATTGGTATTAGAGATAATTATCATATAGTAATATATGATGATTTTTTAGATGATTATAATATGAATAATTATTCAGATATTAGTAAAATAATTGATATTGAATATATGAATTTATATTTAAAACAATATAATATAGTGATAGCGAGTAAACATGATATGATAGATATTGTAAAGGTAGAATATGGTAAGAATAAGCCGCAACCAAATTATATAGAAGTAACAAAAATTTTCATAGATAATTTTTATAAAAACAATAAATTATATATACCAAAAAAATTTAATTTTAATAAAATTTTTGGGGATCCATATAAAAATGTTATTAAGGAAATAATAATAACATTTAAATTAAATAACACACTTTTTACAAAAATAATATCAGAACATAATGAATTAATTAATATTGATTTTAATAATACCCACTGTATTTTTAATAAAAACTTTTATTGGATTAATAGTATTAATAAAAAATTATTTATTGATATAATGAAAAATATTAAATTTAATGATATTTTTTATAAGAATATAGATAAAATTACAAATAATAAAATTAATGTTATACATTTACGTTTAGAAGATGATGCTATTATTCATTGGAGCAAAATGAATAAAATGTCTGAATCTGATTTTAGAAAAACATTAGAAAATAAATATATTGATATTATTAAAAAATATATAAATGTAAATGATCATAATATAATTTTATCTTATGGATTTAATAATGTTATTAAATTTATGCAAGATACATCTATGATGAATTATATTTATAGTTTTAGAAATAAAGATATGAATGGAAGAGAATTAAATGCTATTAAAGATTTTATATATTCATTACAATGTAATAATATTCTTATACATAATTTTAATATGATTAATATGAATGGATCAACTTTTAGTTTTATGTTAGATACATGTATTAATTGTAATATGAAAATATCAATTGATCTGGATCATATTAATAATAATTATAATATATATAATAGTAATGAGCAATAATGTGTTTACAGAAGAAGATTATAATTCTCCAGATGGTATGTTAACATCTGTTTGGGGGCCACCATTATGGCATGTTTTACATACTATTAGTTTTAATTATCCAGTTGAACCAACTAAAAAACAAATGGATGATTATTATAATTTTTATGCGAATTTAAAAAATATATTACCTTGTCGTTATTGTAGAGAAAATTTAACAAATAATTTGAAAAAACACCCATTAACAAAAAAAGTTATGAAAAATCGTGATTCATTATCAAGGTGGGTTTATAATTTACATGAAATTATTAATAATATGTTGGGTAAAAAATCTAATCTTACTTATGAAATGGTTAGAGATAGATATGAACATTTTCGTTCTAGGTGTTTAACTGATAAAAAAGAAGATAAAAAACATACAAGCAATAAAGAGAAAGGTTGTACTAAATCTCTTTATGGTGTAAAAGGTAAATGTGTATTAAAAATAGTTCCAAGGGATAAAGATGTTGAATCATTTAAAATGGATCCCAAGTGTAAAGTTAAAAGAAAATAATAACGTTCATGGTATTATTGATTTCGTATTAAACTATTGACAAGTAATATATATTGTACTTCGGCGTCATATGTTGATAGACCGCGATTACTGTCCCAATTTTCCCATTTAATTTTATCCTTCAGATTAAAAAAACTTGGTTTTGGTGTATTATTGTCACCAACTGTTGCTTGTTTATACAGACCATATAATCGTCCTAATGTATCATTATCTGGTTTGTTATTTAATTTATGTACTGCTTCAGTCGCTTGTATAAATTGAGGTGAATTTGACATTAATATTATTTAATTTATGTTTTTAAATAATATTATTGTGGATGGGTATTTAATTATTCATTAAATTATCTAAATTGACATCTTCTAATTGTCTATCAATTGCGTTCATTTCTTCAGCTGTTAAATTATGATTTAATACATTTTCATCTTCAATAAAAACTTCATCAGATGATTCTGAATCGGGAACAGGTGGTTTACGTTTATTAGTATCTTGTGTCATTTTTTCTCTCATTTCATTCTCAATTCTTTCCCTAAGAGCTCTTTCAACAGCCATCATATCAATCTGGGGTTGTGGTGCCTGTTGGGGTGGCGCTTGATGATATACAGGAGGTGGGGGTAATGATATTAATTCTGGTTGTCCATTATGATCATTTATTGTATTTAAGTTATGCTCTTCTTTTGGTTTTTTATCTGATTGTTTCTTTTGCATTCTAAAATATAAAAATGCTGCTACACATAATAGAATTGCTAAAAATACCCATTTTATTTTAGGATTATTCAATAAATCTTTAGCTTTGGTTAAAACCATAGTTACATTAGACACTTTTTCAGTCACAGTGGTAATTGAATGATCTGTAAACGTTTCTGTTAATTTGCTATCAGATTGTGTAAAACTTTCAATAATTTTCTTTGCGGCTTTCGCCGCTTTGGATGATACTTTAGCTGCTTTCTTAGATACTTTTTCTACAACTTTTGGTGAGTTTTCTATAAAATCTGCTAAACTACTAGTAGCGCTTGACATTAAAAAAGATAATATTAAAATTATTGTTTTTAAACTAATATAATATATTATATTTTAATGGATAGAAAAAGAAAACATAATGATGCGATAATTCCAGATAAAAAAAGTAAAATGATTGATTGGAATGAAATGATATCAGCCTCTAGTATTCGTAATTATATGTTAGATGATCCTTTATTAGATTGGTTAAAATATTATAATATTGAAGAATTGGATAGTATCCCGCAAAAAAAGAATCATAATATGTGTCACACACAAAATATCGTTCGTAATTGTGATGACACTCATAATTTTATAATGGGACAAGGTATATTATTTGAAAATATAGTTTATGATAATTTAATAGAAAAAAGTAAAAAAGATAATCATACAATTGTAAAAATAACTGAGAGTAATAATTCACAATCAATTGAAATGTTTGAAAAAACTGTTGAACATATGAAAAAAGGCACTGATATAATATATCAAGGCGTATTACATGACTATGATAATCATTTATATGGATGTCCTGATTTATTGATTAGATCAGATAAATTTAACAATATTTTTAATCATAATATAACAACAGCAAAAAGATTAAATACAAAAAATAATAAACTTGGTACACCTTTTTATTATTTGGTGGTGGATATAAAACATTCAACTATTCATTTGAATTGTAATATGGAATATATTAGAAATGTAAATTGCACTGCAGCTTATAAAGGACAAATATTAATTTATAATAGACTTTTAAAAAGTGTTCAAGGATATGAACCACCATGTGGATATATTCTTGGCAAAAGATCAATGTATACAAAATATGGTGTAACTTATACTAATACTGATTTTATGACAAATATTTGTACAATTGATTATAAATCACATGACTTTTATTTCAATCAAAAATTAAATAAAGCGATTGATTGGATTAAAAGAATGAGAACACATGGACATACATGGAAATTATTACCAAAACCAAGTGTGAAAGAATTATATCCAAATATGAAAAATGATTATGATAATGAATATAAAAAAATTAAACAAGAATTAGCAGATACAATTAAAGAAATTACAAATGTATGGTGGTGTGGGTATGAGAAGCGTTCAATTGCTCATATGAAAAAAGTGTATAATTGGAATAATAAAAAACTAAGCTCATCATTAATGGATTTTAATAATAATCATATTGCTATCACATTGGATCACATATTAGATATTAATAGACAAGATAAGATTGATATACGATTAACGGAATTAAAAAATATAAATAAAGATTGGTTAGGGAAAAAGAATGTAATGGAATTTTATATTGATTTTGAAACAATAAATAAAAATATAGGACAGGTATGTGTAGATGATTCTGATAATGATATTATTTTTATGATTGGTTTGGGATGGGAAGAGGGTAATACATGGCAGTTTCAATCTTTTATTATTGATAATAATAATGATATGAGTGAAAGGAAAATAATGGATGATATGTGGAAATTAATAAATAATAAAATGAAACAATTAAAGAAAAAAGATTATGTATTTATTCATTGGACAAAAGCAGAAGTAACTTTTTATAATAAATTTTTAAATAAATCATTAAATAAGAATTATAAATATATATTTAAAAGTTTTGATTTATATAAATTATTTTTAGATAATAATATTGTAGTGAGAGGCGCCTTAAATTTTTCATTAAAAACTATTGGTAATGCGATGTATAGGAATAATTTAATAGAAACATGTTGGGATAATAATAGTAGTTGTTCAAATGGACTTACAGCAATGTTTTTAGCATATATGGAATATAAAAAAACAAATGTAAATGATTCAATAATGAATGATATAGCATATTATAATATGATTGATTGTAAAATAATGTGGGACATATTGCGATATTTAAGGAAAAATTATATTTAAATATTGAATAATATAAATTGATAATATGGGTTATGATAAATTAATAGGCTTTTTTAATAAAAATTTGCCAAATGTAAGTGAAGAATTATTTGATGAGAGTATATTACCGTGTCAACATATAATATTTGATGCTAGTTTTTTAATATATAATTCAATAAATGAACTTGAAAAAGAAATAAATTATATATTAAAATTAATATATAGTATACAATTCACTGATTGTGATATTATTAATGAACGATTAAATAATATTTTTAATAAATTACATTGGAAAAAATTAAATATTGATTTTATTAAATTATTAGATGGCACAAATATAAATAATATTATTTCAAATTTTAAAAAATATCTTGATAATATTTTTGGTAAATTATTAAACTGGAATATCTATTTTAAAATTATTAATATTGTTAATAATAATCATCCAAAACAATTTATTAAAAGTATTGGTATATTTTTTGATGGTATTCCAACTTATTCAAAAATGTTAGAACAACGTAGGAGACGTTGTAAAAATTATATAGATAGTAAGAATAAAAAACAATTATTTAATGAAAGTTTTAAAAATATAGTTAATTCTGTAATATCAGAAGATAATATTATTTATGATTACT
>JACCDO011456304.1_pt1 | contig 12477 bp, 7 predicted proteins | sample 7446101 | NCBI WGS metagenome assembly JACCDO01 (sample SAMN15323440, study PRJNA562643) | freshwater metagenome | isolation source: river surface water | place: USA:Blue River Watershed | collected 2017-08-16 | reverse complement strand
CTTGATGGTGTCGCCACTACTTTGGCCAAACTTGATGACACTATGAATAAGATGTCAGAGATGATTCCTAAATACCAGAGCAAGCAGAGCAAGTCTGGTTCCGGTGGAGGTGTTACTCCTCTTGCTCGATCCAAAGTCAAGATTTCTCTTCCTGACGAGCTGAGATTTGTCTTCAAAATGGGCGATTCGAGTCAGCCATTGGAGGACATTGTCTTCTCTCCAACACCCACTGATTATTGCGATGAAATGAACATGTACCTCAACATGTTAGTTTTGAATGTGAGCTTCTCGTGTAACAAGATTGCTGGAAAAACCAATATTGTTCCCAGAGTATTATCAGTTGCAGATGTGAAGAGTACTATGGATCAGTCGAGTCTGTTAATTGGCAATTTCTTTGAGGCTGCATTTGACACTAATTGTCCAGTTTTGGCTTTGATTAGGGAAGGGTCAGAATTTTTCACAGTGTTTGGGCGTTGGGACGAATATATGATGGAAAATAGTGTACTCATCTTTCACAGTCCGCAATCTAAGGTGTCTGAAAGTGTGGAGCAGTGTGCTAGGAAGTTGTGCAAGAATTACCTTAGAAAAGCGAAAGATGACGAGGAATTTAACATCTCTGTTCGGACAAAACTTTTCGAGAGCATGCCAGAGTGGTGTTCTTTGAACAAAAGACTTGACTTTGCTAATTTCAGTGGAGAACACACCTCATTGCCAGCTTTCAGCTTTGTGGCTAGCTTCTGTTGCTTGTACCTTCTCTTCAGAAACAAGCTGGATCCTGAGAAAGTCTCATTGGAATGCATTAAAAATCTCGCTTCTTTATTGGATGACTTTGTGGTGGAGCTTTTGGGTGTAGGAAGCACATTCAAGTTATCATCGTCAAAAACAAAGAAAAAATTGCTGAGCATTGTAGAGTATTGTGAAACTACTATCAGGAGCGAACCATTCAATGCTATTGAAGAGCACGATACTCATAAATTGTGTGAACTGTTCAAGACCTGTTATGAGAATTTCTCTCGTTCATCTGATAAGCGCGTTCAGGCTGTTGAAGTGGTAGGGAACTCTACAAGTTCAAAGAGGAAGAGTGTTGAAAAGCCAGGAAAAACTAGTAAACGACCACGTGCTACAACTGGAGGTGAGGAGTACTAGGTTTGACATTGGTGTGATTGCTGTGCTCCAGGGGAGTGTTTCTGATATGTATTATTTGTTGTCAGTCAATACACAATTGAGTAGATCGGCGGGTTATGGCAAATATTCTACATTCGTCTGTGACAAGCTTAAACAATATGGAGAGAAGAGTCGTATTAGTGGTGAGAAATGTATGTGACTTGATGACTTTAAACTAGATCCCAATGTTATCTAACACCACATCAATTTGTATAAGCTGCGAAAACGGTAGCTGTTTTGAAATTCACCTATCCAAAGTGTAAGCCAAGAAGCAAAAACTCCAAGCATTACTCAGACTATAAACGGGTGAAGATGATGCGAAGAAGGGGATACAAGGTTCGAACATTTGCACACACTGATCCTTCAGGACACAATCTTATTGTTATGAACAAGAAGTATCACACTGCATATCAGACGCGCCCCATTCTTCCATTGAAAAAAGAACAAAAGAGATACTCTCATCGAGACGAGGTACTGCGTGAACACATCAGGAAAATTCAGGAATCATTCTACAAAAGTTTCAAGAAGGCTGGCAAAAATCTGGAATGTGTAAGTGATTGATTCCTTTTTGATTCCACACTATACTGACTACTAACATGTGTATGTTGATCATTGTCAAGGTGGTTCTTGATCCAGTGGAGACTGATGAGAAGAGAACTGTTGGCGAAATTGAAGTAGCCTTATCGTCTAGTTTGTATGCAATGAATAAAATCGGGTGGCGCATTCGTGGTGTTCCCCTGAAGTATCACAAAATAGCAGACGTCATTCATTACGATGAAGAAAAGAAGGCACATAATGTTTGTTTTGTTGATGGAATGAGGTATATATTGGTTCCATTGACTCCTAGGAATGTTCAATCACTGAGTATTCTTGAAGAGATGAAGGATTTTGAGGAGTGCAGCATTGCATACATAACTGATTTACCTCCTGGTGCAAATGTATTGGTTGATGCTTCTGACAAGCATGGTCCCGATGTGCCTGCCCAATTCAGGAGGAGGCTCGAGAAGGCAGTTACAGAAAGAAAGTTGAATGTTGTGCATCAATCTTACCCCCTGGAATATTTGAAAATGTCATCAGAAGGTACTACTAGCGATGGTGCATTCAGAAGCACTGGGAAAGGGAAGGAGATGGTGTTTCACATGTATCAGGATTTGTCACTGAATCATGGGATTAAATATGCTGTTATCAAGAAGCTCCCATCTAAATGCGGTTTTCATATTCCACAACGATACCGTAATAGCCATGGTGTTGACATTGGTGGGAGGCTAAACCTTTCCTACACTGGTAATGATCCACAAGCGCAATTGCAGAAAGATATTACCACAGAACTGAAGGAGTTGTACCTTGAGCGAACCAATATCACCAGTGAGAGTGAGGGAAGTCTTTCGGATGATATTGATGAAGATGAATCAGACCGATCTGAAGAAGAGAGTGAATCAAGTGAATTAAACAATAAATCAGACCAATCTGATGAGGAGAGTAAATCAAGTGAATCGAAGAATGATGTGATTGTATTGGATGATGATAGTGAATCAAGTGAATGCAACAATGATCGGATTGAATTGGATGTTGATGACAGAGATGAAAGTGATTTTCATCCTGATTCTTCTTCCAGTTATAATGAGGGAGATGAAGTAGGTTCTGATAGTGGAGAAGAAGATGAAGAGGATACTGATAGTGGAGAGGGATCAAATAATGAGTCATCAGATGAGAGTAGTACGTCATCTTCTGAAGAATCATCAGATGAAGAAGAAGCAGATGCATGTAAGGCTGGATCAATGGTACATCATGGGAGTTCAGCTGAGCATCTTCAGGACTCCAGTGCACACGACTCGGATGATTCGGATGGGATAATTGGGCTGAATCATGGACCAGCTATTGACAACAGAGTAGGTGAGGCAGACGCTGACGTCCAACTGGTTAATGATCTTCGCCAACTTCCCTATCATGGGTAAACAGTTCCTTATAATAATCTTAGCTCACATTCTTACAACAACACAAACTCATATCTGTGGAACTTTTTCATGCAGTTGCAAATATTGATGATCAGCAAGGACATCCTGTTGTAGTATATGCTATACAAGAAGACACGCTTCAGATAACCCCAGTTCATTCAGTAAAAGATCATATGTTTGAGTTAGCTAGTGAGGAATTTAGGAGACAATATGCGGAGTATCAATCAAGGCGATTCAACAACAATGACAGAAACCGGAAACAACGTGCTCAGCATTTGATATACAGAGGATACCAGTTTGAAGGAAACAATAATGTGCTGGTAATAACAAACAATGCAGACATACATGTCACAGAGAACAGAATGATCTCACACCAAACAAGCATCTTATTAATAAGGTTTCTTTCTCTGCCGGATTTCTTTGCTGTGGCTCAGGATTTAAATGCAAATATCAACTGGAACATAAGTGGTACATGTCGGATCTCTCCGGAAGGAAACATGATACATCTTGGATGTAGGAAGGGGTCAGGTAGGCACAAATATTATTACTATTGCAGAACAAGACAAAATTTGAGAGAAATCAATAGGTATCACAGTAGAATGAATGTACTGGCGAAACAAATAATGCGGCAACATTTTCCTGGTGCATATCGTGAGATTAGAAGATGGATGAGATACACAAATACTAAGATTCCATTCGAGTTGGGGGGAAGTGATGGATTTTGCTGTGAGATGATTGTTTCACATAATCTTGGAAATGAAGCCCACGTTGACCAAGATATAGCTAACAAATGCGTCTCAATCTGGACTGTTGGAGTTGGAACCCCTGAAAACCCACAGGGGAGTTATTTTGTTTTACCTTACCTTACATGTGTGGTTGGCAACAAACAATATAGAGGAATCGTAGTCAAACTCAGGCAAGGATGTGCTATAGAATGGAACGGACGTTATGTATTTCATGCTTCAACATCCCCATCAGATCCAAATGCAGTTGTCAATGGCAATTTCTTTGGAGTAACAAAGGTATAGGTTTTCTATTATACATTCGTGCAGTTGTGTTTAAAAGTTGTTATGCAAATGCTTCCATGTATATCTAACACAATAATGCTTATGGCAAAGATGCAACATACATTGAAACAGCTGGGTACAAATATAGTTGAGATGCAGCAATTCAAGAAGCAGACTGAAAACAACTCATTGACTCACAAGTATTTGTTGATCTCATGTGAGGTGTGAGACCAATCGCAGCTGATCCAGCAGGTGGTGTTTTTAGAATGTTTTCCTTCTTACTACTTCCTGTTTTTGTGCAACGCAGTAAGATACAAAAGTTGTTGATGTTTTGTATTATTTTTTCGTAAAAACAAGCAATGCACACTCTAACCATTTACCTTTGATGTCTTCCATGAAGTGTGAAATCATGACTCCAATAGTCTGGCATGTGTTAAGTGGATCTAAATGACCACACCACTGTCCAACTTCATCTCGTATAGGTTTGTACAACTTTTCTAATATTGCTTGAATCATCATGTCATAGCAAATTTTAGAAATATGAAAGCGTAATGCTTCCGCTGGATGTCTGTTGTTGTTGTACATACCTCTCCATCCAATGAGGTCATTATTGATACCATTGAGTGTGTCATTTTCTTTATAATGAGCACATACAAACGACAGAACAAGCCTAATGGTCATCATGTGACTATCTTTGGTGAAAGCTGCATGGGTGATGTTGAACTGCTCAAAGGACCATGGGTTATAGGCATTGTTGTTTCCACAAGAATCATTGAAGGTATGTACCCTGTACTCAGACCTGAAGCTTTTCTTGCTTATACCGAACAATATTGAGAAGTAATCAGCCACACCTGCTATGCAGTAGTGCTTACCTTTTTCAACATTAGAGCAGATCAAAGATACAGTGGGATGATAGTAACCGTTTTTCTCATGCCCTATATGATACAACACAACACCAAAACCTTCATTCATACTCACTACAGTGAGAGCATGAGTCTTTACACAGAGAGTCACTGGGTCAGAAAGCACAATTGCATGTTTCTGAATATGCATACAGATGTCTTCCCTAGTCATGTGGCTCTCAAGAGACAACACAAAAGGTACAACATGAATGCTGCTTGTTGCTGTGTAATGGTTAAGTAGCCTCACCATTATCTGTACCATGCAGTCTGTCATGTCTGTTGGTTCATTCGATGGAGAAGTGACAGTGGCGTACTCTCTAAACCAATTGGCAGGAGAAGGTACAAACAGAGATACTGACTTTGAACCACTGACATGATATTCTAATGTCCAAAACCCCACAGTGTCAATTACTTCCAATACAGTGTTTCTGCAATCTACTACATGAAGAACCTTCTTTGACTTGTTTTTCAATGGAGGAGGACAAATGTCTGACATGTTTGCTGGAGCTGATACAAATTTTCCAGGTTGTTCTGTATGATTGTTATTAACACCAGGTGAGTCTGTATGTGCAATTTCCAGTGTGGTTATGCTGTCCATTTCAACGACATCATCAAACCTAAGTCTTTTTCTTGCAGATGAAACAGTCTCACCAAGAAGCCTTTTCATCAAAGCATTTGTCTCTTCAGTCAACTTGATAATTTGTTCTGCTTGTTGATACGTAATACCTTGATGGATTGATGAAATACGATCTGTGCACTGAAGACATTGTAGAATCGCAGTTGGTGGCTGCTTGGCTGTCATTTTATTAATGCAAATGTTGGCAGTGGATTCAGCAATGTTATGGTCTTCTTTTTTTTCTGACATGATCAATGTTGATGTTTTTGACAACTGAAACACTGGAAACAATTTTTTATGAAACAAGTCAGAAAAGGAACAATCATGTAATCACATGATAATTCTGGTTAACAATGCTGGTGTGAGCTAAACAGGCGCTGAAGGTAATTTTTTTGGAACTTTCATATCAAAAGTTTGAAAATTTTGATTTATTACAGCCCCTCAATTTGAATTTTTTAAAGTCTTCTGCGAACAGCTAAATTTGACATACAGAGGAATTCATATGAAAAATTTTTGTTGAAATTTTTATGCCAAAAATTGAACAAACAGAAAATTTTTTTCAACACATACAGAGGAACTGGTACATTCATGAACCAGCGAAGGCATCACATAAATGTGGAACCCAGCGCAGTGAATTGTTTTCATTTTGAGAATAAGAAGTTGTCTCATAAATTTCTGAAAACCAGTTTCATATATCTCCCATCCCACATAATCATGGCGCCTACAAAAAACTCCAAGAATACCACTACTACTTCAGCACCAGGTATCTCCTCCACTACTGCTCCCTCATCTCCTGCTAGGGCTAGTATGTCATCTAAAAAGCCATTCTCCCCTATTCGCAAAGCTGGAGGTATGATCCGTGACGTGAATACCTCCAAGCCCAAGATGGATATCTATGAGCTTGGAATTATCAACTGTGGTTTGGGTCCAGTATTTCCTGTAATCATTGAGAAGGAAAAAGGAAAAGGGGTTGCATACAATGTACCCAACCTACGCAGGCTTTCAGAGCTTGCCACAGCAGAACTTGATAAGCTTGGATTCCTTGGCACATACCATAAGAGGGACCCCAATGATGCAGATAAGCCCTTGGTTGTTGTGAACATCAAGTTGAGTGAATACAATGTGGACGTGCTCTTGTTTGATTGTGGTATTATGCTACGTGAGGGAGCCGAAGCTACTGAGAGGGACTATTATGTCTTGGTGTCTAAGTTTGCATCAGTGTTCAACCAGATTTCTAAGCAGTCTGAAGCTGCTGGTGAGTATCAATATGGAGCACCTGTGTACGTTAACAAGGGGATGAAGACACCTGTAGGTGGTGCTTGTCTCTTTGATTACTTCATGACATATGATTGTGTCAAGATCATGAAGCAATTTTGTGATGGTGTGGACACTAAGGCTGAACTTATGATGCACAGTGACAGAGACAACATCCTTGAACTTGTTTTTGGAGATTCTGAGAAGGGACTTGAAGTTGTGTTGGCGATTGACGAAATGATTTATGACACTTTGTAATCTACACAATTACATGCGAGAAGGCTCTACTGAAATGGTGACCATATGGTCTGTTTGTCAGTCAGTTACATATTAATGCATATCAAGTGACAATGAGGTGGTTTTTTGGTGACCATCAGGTCTGTTTGCCATTGAACAAAACTTCAGTTGTCTGTTGTTGCTGGCGACCATATGGTCTGTTTGTCAGTCAGTTACATATCAATGCTTATCAAGTGAGGATGAGGTGGTTTTTTGGTGACCATCAGGTCTGTTTGCCATTGAACAAAACGTCAGTTGAATTAAATCACAATCATATATCTCACTGTATTCTCATGTCAATGTGTCATACACAGTATTAAAAATGCATGGAAACATGACAAAACAAAATCCAATTCCATTGAAATCTTAAAACGTTGTTTTGCAGGAGAAAGGAAATTCATGAGAATTAGGCTTTTCAGGGTACGTACCCTGGGTAATGCAGTGTAAAATTTACACATCTGAAGATTTAGAAATTATCTTGCTCTCTCAGGAATAAGTTGTTTCATTCTCATATCAAAAAAACTCAACTCCATCGGAATCTCAAAACGTTGTTTTTCAAAAGCAAGGGGTTTCATCAGAAATAGGCCCTTTAGAGTACGTACCCTAGATAATACAGTGTACACCCACCCATGTGAGTAAAACCAGTCATTAACAATGAGCATATCTTTTGAAGATCCCTGCAATTTATGAGCAGTTGTTGCGTCATTAAGATTCAAAGGGAATTGTACCATGGCCACTCTCTGCTGTTGTCTGTCTTTCTTCCTAACAGCAACCCTAGGAAGTCCAGTGTCACTGCATGAAATCAAGTCACTGAAGAACTTGCAGTAGTACTTCTTTGATGTGAGTTTGAACCTCCTAGACTGAATATGCTTATCAATCTCACTGACCACATGTTGACATTCTGTTGTTAAATTGATGTTTGTTGGATCATGTGAAAGGAGCTGTTGAATCTGTTGTAACCTCTGTTGCATTTTCACCAATTCAATCTTTTTTGGAAAATGCTCACACTCAATATATTCCACATCCCTAACATTCACAGTATACACCTTCTTGCCATCGTAATTGCGCAATCTGAGTCTTGCATTCTGCTTGAGTTTGATCGATATGATTCTGCAAAGTGTACCATTTCCCCTACCTGATGCAATGTTGTCGTTATCATTTATCATGCAATGAGCACCTTTGTATAGCTTCAAAGCTGGATCTACAAACTTTGTTTGATCAACCATGTCACAGTCACCACACCTTGAGTAAATTTGTTCACAGTTGTGTTGTGTTACTCGTATTGGGTACATATCCTCTGCTGATTTCTTTCCTTTTTTTGGTTTTATCTTTGGTGCCCTCATCAGGTCTGCCTCCACAATCAGTGTGTGTTGTGGAGGTAGATGCTCACTGCCAACTGCAGGAAAATCAGCAATGTGTTTCTGGAATGTGGAAGCATGAATGGCTGTCTTCTCTGCATTTGTGTGACAAGCATAAGCAATGTCATCTTCAGTGTCAAGATCTGGTAGCTTCACTCTGTGTATGTCCGAGCATCTATCAGTGGAGCCTTCTGATTCCAAGCCGTTGATGTGATGTATTCTTGCTCCTATAACACGTTGATTTATAATGTCGCAGTCATCCTTCGTAAAACGCCCCGACCACATTTTCATCAAAAGCTCACCATACTCTGGGTCTTCCACAAACCTATGACTGCTGTTCAGTACTATTGCTGTATTTAAAGAAGAGACCCATGTGTTGGAACCCCTGTAAAGAAGGTTAAATTCCTTGCACTTTACAGGCGGAATCTGTCGGAAGTCTCCTGAAAAGATGATGGAAAACCCACCAAACATCATATCATTGCTGTTGCTCTGGTGCCCACCAAGTCTTCTACGAATAAAATTCAGCCTCTCGTTCAGCTTGTTCATTTGATCTACAGTGGTGAAAGATACTTCGTCTATGATAAGAAGTTTAACATTCTTCCACTTCTCTATCATATCTTTTGTGACATTCTTGTCTGCTGTATTCAAAAATGCAGCCCTGTGGAGTGTGACACCGTCAAACAGTGCAGCTGCACAACCTGTTATTGCAGTGAACAGAAATGTGTTTTCTTCCCACTGTATTCCCACTGCCCTGCAGAATTCGAAACAGAACTGCTGTGCTGCATTTATTGCTGTGCTCTTTCCAGCACCAGCAGGTCCAGTCACAAACATACGCAGAGGTTCTTTTCCACCTATGTCTTCCAACTTTTGCTTGATGTGGCTCATTGCTTCTGTTATCCTAGTATTTCTTCTTTCATCATCAGACGCCCCAAAGCTGTCATTTTGACTAGAAGCTCGCCATTTCTCTTCTAACAGATTCAATAAAAACGAGGCGCATATAATTTCATACGCCACATATTGGATGGAATCCAGTTGTATACCTTTGTTTTTCATCACAGATTGTGCAACTGAAGACATTGTAGGAATATCTTGTTGTATATCAAATCCAAAGTTATACCAATCCTCTACTTCCGGTTCGTTGTTGTTTCTCTCGAAAGTTGGAGATCTGTCAGTAATTGTTTCATTTTCATGGCTGTCCATGTCATCTAACACATTTTTGAGTATACTCCCACTGATAAACGAAAGAAGATATGCGTATGATTGACTGTAACCTGTCCCACCTAGTCCGTTTAAAAAGTCCTAATATAAGAGTTGAGTGAAACGGCAATAAAAATATAATCACAGACATACAAATAAACAGAGTGAAACACTCACATGGTTGTCATCAGAAGGCACTTCTGTAGAACAATCAGATTGATCGCCATTTGCATGTTCAAATAAAATTCCATCGACATCTGCTCTTGAATTGATCACAGAATCTAAGCCAATTTGACCTTTTCCCTTAGAAAGCCTCTTGAGATCATTCAAATTACGCTTCATTAATGCACTATCATCATCTACATCACCATCTTCAATTCCATGTTCAACAAGCTGATTGTAGTCATACTCGTCAAAGGAATCAGCGTTCTCAAATGCCAAGTCTCCTTGTTCGTCTGTGTAACAATTGTTTTCTGATGTTTCCTCATTTTTTGGTACAGTTGTAGTTGATTCCAATTCGTCCTGAGGTAACTTGCATTTTCTGCTTTGGATGTTATCCTGCATATTTTGCAGTACTTCAACACCATAAGGACAGAACTTGTCATCTGACATCAGTCGCTTTAACTTATTCCACAGGTCACCATCAAAATCCACATTGAACAACATATTGCTACGAAAAGGATAAAACAGTGTCATTGCTGCCTTTGCATATGTCTCTCTCATTTGAATGGCAGTTTCACTTGGACTGTCACTATGTTGTTCCAAGTGCTCAATGTCACAAATCATGTTTTTTGGCATTGATATTTTCGGAACGACAAATTTCTTGTGTTTCTTCAAACAACAATAACGTCTGCCAGGATGACCATCCTTAAACGCATACTCACTCTCATAAAGCTTGGGTAGTCCAGTTCTAAGATCCCTGTTGTTCATCCTCTGGAAAGTGAATGGGTTATTGTGATAAGTGCATACAAACTCATAAAAACTCATATCTTCCAGTTCATCATCTCTGAAAATGTAGTCATTCACAGAATAATCAGGCCACATTTCAACTTCACCACATTCTCCCTTGTTGAGACGTTTGATGACAAAATCACCTGGGTTATTTCCATCAAGATGATTCAACATTTGCCCTAGCAAAAGATCTCTAAACTGATGTGAGAATGTGAATCTTGATCCATCTTGAGATATGAGAAGATGCGCCATTGTTGCGCTTACAACATCTTGGGCCAAATGAATATTCATACCTATGAGGAACCTGCAAAGACCTTCACGGAAATGATTTACTTCTTCACTGGCATCCAAATTACCATTCACAATCTCCAAGTCAATCTTCTCTTTCTCACGCTCAATCCTCCGAATAACCATGTTTCCAATTCGATCATAATCAATCCCACGATCTTCTTTCTGTGTCGACTTTGTTGTGTAGTGAATAACATAAAAAACACATCTTGGACTTCCTATCTGAATGTTGCTATTGCAACCCAAGATCTTAGTGATTTCTTCACTATGTGTGTTCAGATACTGAGAACCCATTCCCCTTTTAGTCTTTGCAACGAATGGATACACACTCTCATCATCTCGCCATAGAGACCTCCAAACAGTAGCCATGCTGGCACATTCTTGCTCATCAACAAAACCAGACACATCATTTACAGGTTTCGGAAAAGCATACCTGCACTCAGAACCGTACTTGAAACATGATGGTCTGTGACCACAATCATGCTCATTCATGGTGCTTGTTGCAATATGGTGACGGATTTCCCTGTTGTTGTAAAAATCTCCACCAGAATCTGACAATGATTCATGTAAATCAATTGGATATCTATACGTCATAATATCTCTTCTGTATTTGGAAGGAGGGAATGCATGATCATCCTTCACCGACGAAGTGCCATCAAGTCGCAGGCTGTCACATTCATTCTTGACTGCAGTTAGCATCATGTCTGACATCTGCTTAGTGGTCATTGTCCTCTTGGATTCTTCACCACACATACAGCACCTACAACGCAGGATCTTTCCTTGCACTTCTTTGCTGTTCTCCTTGAAACGAGAGTCTCTCAATACCTGGTCTTCACATTGACAAAAAATTTCGTCCAAAGAACCTCGAGTTTTACACTGATCATGTGTGACAACTAAATCGGTGTTGTAATTGTAATCAGAGCAGAATGTTGCATCCACATATCTCTTAAGCATGGATCTGGCTTTTTCTCTTTCATCAAGATTGGAAGAGAAAAGCTTCTCTCGTATCTTGTTGAAATCCTTTATCCAGATAAGCCAATGTCCGTGGAGGGTTCCTCTGCCTTGCTCTTCATCTGCTCTCACAAATGCAACACAGTCTCCCAGAAAACCTGTCCGAATGTACTTGTCTCCTTCATAATCCCAACCTAACAAATCAAACACTTGCTGACAGCATGCCTGGTAATTGAGTGAACAGGCACCAGGGTATTTTGTTCGTGCATCCTCCCTTCGTACAAAATCTGCAACACATTCACCCTCGGAACAATCAGGACGAGGGACATCTATTGGACCTCCATTGTTTGCAAACATTCTGACACGAAAACAGCACTGATCGTCAGGGGTTACTGTAAGGAAAATGCTGTGAGCACCGTAACGTTCACTCATTGCATATACTTTTCTTCTAGCCTCCTTTGCTGCTTCAGTAGTATGCCCAAGAACCTTGCATGATGTAGTGACAGATTTGAGAAAAGAAACACCATCAGTGCTTCTATGACCATAATCAACTTGTCT
>JACCDO011166483.1_pt1 | contig 12477 bp, 18 predicted proteins | sample 7446101 | NCBI WGS metagenome assembly JACCDO01 (sample SAMN15323440, study PRJNA562643) | freshwater metagenome | isolation source: river surface water | place: USA:Blue River Watershed | collected 2017-08-16 | reverse complement strand
GTTGAACCTGTCGAACAATCAAATAAACAATTGCTCGTTGCTATCGTTCCAATCGTTCCATCAAACGTTAAGTTACCACTATTCAAGAACGCACTATCACTCATCACAAAGTTTGTGTAGTCCTTAATCGTTCCTACCGTTGCGCAATCTGTAAAGTTCACACCGAACCAATCTAAAGCGGTTGTCGTTGCGTCCCCATCCAAATCTAAGGCTGTACCATGCGTTATAGTAATGTTACGCATTGGTAAGGAATAGATTGATGTAATTAACGCAGTAGAAGCATTTAACCCTGTTGATTTTAAGATGCAATTCTCAGAAGACGCTCCTAATATCGTTGTGTTTTGACCAGCTACTATCCTGTCTCCTGTTAAATCAACTAAGCCCGTAACGTAGTATGTAACATCATTTGCCAATGTTATAACACCACCAACAGCAGTTGGGAAATCTACTTTACCACCTACAAATACAAATTCATCACCCGTTCCACTTGTTGTTGGTAAACTAATAATACCAGCAGATGTACGTGTGTATATTATCCCTGTCGTAGTGTTTTGATAAAACTCACCGATATAAATATCCGTAGCCAACCACGTACCGTCTCGATGGTCTGAACTCGATGGAACCGTAGGGACACCCGCCCCTTTTTTAATTATAATTCTCTTTGTTATATCACTCATAAATTGTATATGTCTGAATTAATACTTGTACCAACACCGCCTATAACCTTGTAAACATCCTCGTCTGTACCCGTTCCGCCAAATAAAATAGCATTATCTTCATCCTCTAAATAGCTTTTAAATTTTAGCATTGCTATCCTGTTCGGTATTTCGCTATCAATAGGTTGTAAAAATAAAGAGTCACTATCTGTTACGGTAGTGACTGCTTTAAATCTTATGAATGAGGGAGTTATTTTGTTGTTAAACTCAGTCATGTTATGCTGTTAAATTACCAGAAACATAAGCCTCACTCGCACTAATAAAAATTAATGTAGCTGTTGCGTATTGGTCAGTTAGTTTTAATTTACTTCCAGAGCTTCTTAACGTTACACCAGCACCCGCTGCGATTGTCGTTTGACCTGCTCCATATTGTGTGATTAAAACTTGTTGACCCGCCGTAAATACTCCTGAAGGTACTGTTAAAGTGTTTGCTGTTGCTTTGTTCATTTCAACAACCTGACCGTTGTCAGTAGCTACTAATGTATAGTCATCTGTTTTACGATATAAAGTTAGGTCAATTACTTTTTGTTGCGTATACGTTGCCCAACTTGTACCATTCCATCTATAAGTAGTGTTGTTTATAACAGAAGTTACTAAAGTACCAATAGGAGTTGTTGAGTTTTGCAATACATAAGCCCAAAAAGTTCCATCCCATTCAATTACCCCCGCATACGTACCACTTGCAAATAGATATCTATCTCCAATCGTTGGTGAACCTGGTACGGTGGTAATCTTATCTAATACAGTAACTGCATAGTCAACACCTACACCGATTTCTTTAATAGAACCATCGGCATGGTATTTTAACTTACCATCAATGTAGTGGATTGTCCCATTTTCTTTTACTATTCCGCTTTCAGATGTGATAACATCAGGTTGCACCCTCCAAGTTGCGTTATTAATAGTTTGCGTAGTGTCAATTTGTGTTACTCCCATTTTATATTGATTTTAAAAGTTCCTTAATTTCGTTTATTATATCTTCGTGGCTTTCAGCTTCAAGTTGGTCTAACCCATCAAACTTGCCTTCAATACTAAACCCTTTGAATTTACCGTCTTTGATTTGTTGCCACACCTCTTCATTGTAAATTTTCATCTTAACAACCCATGAACCTTTAACGGCGTTAAGCTTGTAAAGGTTAGACTTATCGTATTTCTCATCTTCTACTATCCAACTTTCAATCAAACTAACACCATCAACATTATGGTCATGGTCTACCGTTACGTTGTTGTTGTAATTCTTTTTAAGATAAAGTTCTTGTACTTTGGCAATCGTTTCCTCACTAAACGATATCGTAAACTCTTTATCTTTGATACGTCTTAATATCTGTTTATGAGGCACTAAAGCAAGTCCAACAACCTCACGTTTTTCATCGTTGGCAACTTGTAACTCAACACTAATCTCACTTAAGAAAATAAAATCTTCCTCTATTGCGGGTTTATCCACCAAAGAAATTGCAAATACCCCTTGGTCATCGTCTTTAATTGTTAGCTCTATGTTCTGCATATCTTTATAACTTAGAATTGATTAAAATGTTGCATTTCTTACTCTATTCCTATCTAAGGCTTGCGCTGTCGATACTTCACCACTTACCACATAAGCTTTAATAGGTTGTTGTTGCAAAGCTCCTAACTGCATTTGTGGTTGTGCTTGGATAATGTCAAAGCTTGGGGTACGTGGTGCGCTTGCAATTGGTGTGTTGCCTCCTCCTGCGTTGTTGCCTCCTTGAAATTGTGTGTTAGCTATCTTTGCAATGTTCAAAGCTCCAATCGTACCAATCAAACCAGCCTCAACAAAATTTAAACCTGTTGCCACTTTACCAAGGTTACCACCTCCACTTAACGCGGCGGTCACACCCTGAGCAGTGTTCATAATTGCCTGACCAATGTTTACAGCTTTGTTTAATTGAAAAGCTTTCTTTTGGTCTTCTTCATTACCTTGAGCGAATAAATCCGCAACACCTTGAATAACACTAAAGGAATCATAAGCCATTCTTATCTTTGTATTCTTAGCATCTTCTTCAATTGCTTTCTCTTCTGCCTTTGTCTTTTGTAGTTGCGCTAATTTCTTTTCATCAGAATCAATTTGTATTTTCATTAACTCACCAGCATCAGAAATCGCTTTTGCAGTTATTGAATTAGGGTCGTCTTTTAAACTTTTAGGGTTTAACCTTAAAGCTTCAGTATCTTCTTGGAATTTTAAACGTTTATTAAAGTACTCTTCATAGGTTTCAACTTCTTTTTGTAAGTTTTCCTTTAAGTCTTTATGAGTTTCTTTAAAACTTTCTTTCTGTTTTGTTAGTGTGGATATGTTAAGCTCTTCTTGTTTTAACTTTAACTCCTCATTTTGGTCTTTTTTAGCCTTTAAAATAGCATTTCTTTGCGCTTGTAAGTCCTTGTACTCTTTATTTAAAGCTTTTGCCCTATCCCAATCTTCATCCACATAAGCCTCAATATACATATTTCGCTTGTCTTTAAGCAATTTATCAAGCTCTGCAACCGTTCTTTTTTGTACTTCTACACGTTCCTTGTTACCTTTTTTCTCAATGTTCAACAATTCCTGTTCACTCGCACCTCTTGCACGTGCTAAACGTAACTCAGCAGCTGTATTTCTGTCTATTTGTTCGGTATTTCTTTGGTATTTTATGTTAGCTTTATCAATTTCACTATTCAAAGCATTTTGTCTACGTTCTAATTCCTTAGTACCGTCAATCCATTCCATTATTTTAGGTAATAGAAATCCAATAGTAACCACTAAAGCACCTATTCCCGTGGCAATTAACGCACCTTTCAATGTACTAAAAGCTGTTACAACTTGGTTTTTAACAACCGAAGCTAACTGAATAAACGAATCCTTTGCACCTCCTAAAGCTTGCAAGCCCTCAGCTAAAGCCATAGCACTCTGAACCTTCAAAAGTTGCTCTTCTACTTTCTTACTTTCAACACCAACAAGCCCTAAAGCTCCTTGATAAGCAGCGAACCCACTTGCAACACCTCCCAACGATGAGGATAAAGCTTTGAATTTCGCATCAGGGTTAAAGGCATCTGTTAAGGCTTTCGCATCTTCAATTTGGTCTTTTAATTGCGCTGCTCTTTTCGCTGCATTAGCTGCCTCTTTAGACGTCACACCGAACTGCTCCGATAACTTAGCAACCTCCGCCTGTGCCTCTCTAAGCTGTGATTTAAGCGAACCTAAATTATTCTTAACCTCTAATTCAATTATTTTCTTTTCTGCCATGTTGTAGCTTGTTTTAAGTATAACTCACGTTTGGCTTGTTTGTAGCTTTCACGCACCGAATTAGTAAGTTTATATTTCCCTTTAGCGATGTCGATAATCTCGCTTTGACCGTAGAAGTCACCCGACTTCAATAGTTGTATAATTGTATTAAGCATCTTGGTAAATTGTTGTGTAAGGTATACCGTCCCGTGTTAGTGATGTTTCAACAGGAACACCTGACGTGTTAGTTGGTAATGTAATTGATATTAATTGCTCCGATGTATAAGTTGTACAAGTAGCACCCACACATATTTCTGTTGATGTCTGACCATTCTCGATGAATACAGGCACTTCTACCGTTGCTGTTGTGGCTGTTTGAACAGGCACGTTAACGTTTGCAATAGCTCTGAAATCATTGATTAATGACAAATCAACTTCCCCACTTGTTAAGTTTACTTTCATCTCGTTGATAATATAACGTTTGTCACGTATAATTAACCTGTCATTTAACTTTAAGCTTGTAAGTAATGAAATCGGAAACAATGCTTTAACGTTTGTTAGTCTATTCTTTTGGTTGTACAAGTTTTTTAAATAACTATCGTAATAATTTAAATACAATGAGTTGTTTATTGACGTACCATTAAACGCACTACCTTCTACTGAGAAATGATTAGAATATAATGAATTGTTGTATGTTAACTGATTTGTTAAAGGCATATACTGAGTCCTTTGGGTAACGGTGTCACCTGTACTAAACCAAAAAGCAACACCCGTTTTTAACGCATCTAAATACAAAAGAATAGGCTTGTTATCATAACTTTCAACTGAGTTAATTGTATCTAATATAAAAGCTCTTGGTGGCTCTAAAGCATTTGTTACATCTTCTTTTGTAAATGATATGTTTTCAAATGGAACGTCTATTTTATATTCACCTCCGTCATAATTTGCGTTTGAATCTTTATAACTTCCAAATTCACGTGCAAACCTTGAATCATATTCTTTATTTATAAAGCTTTCTGACTTCTCGTAATTAAAAGATATTTCTTTGTAAAGTTTGTGTCTTTCAATTGTTATTTCATCCGTATCAACATGTTCTGTAATGTCTATAACTGCTCCACGTGTATACCAATCATCCAACGGTTCGACTTGAAAGTTGTCTACTGATGTAGCATAACAAGTAAGATTAAACATTTTAAATATACCACTTAAAAAGTCAGATATTTTAATGTCGGGAACATGGTCAGATGGGTTTAAAAAATTAGTAGTAGTTACGTTTGCACATGTAATATATGTATTTGTAGTTATATCACCACCACCTAATACCACAATTAAAGGAGATGCACTTGTTAACGGAACATTTGAACGTAATCTAAAAGTATAATTTCCACTACTATTTGCCAAAGGGAATTGGTCAGGAACACCGCCCGAACCTACTGAAGTGTATGAGGCAAATGTATTTACAAATTTACCATCTAAATAAACATCTAAAAAATACCTTTCAACTGTTGAATGAGTTATCTTAATAGTGAACTGCCCTTTCTTTTTTACCATTGTGTTATTAGCTAAATTATAAGTAGCTGTATCACTTGCTGAAGTTCCGCTAATAAAATCTAACTCAACTGAAAAAACTTCTTTAAACGACTTTTTATTTTTAAGTAACAAAAATAATTCTGTAAATAACTTTTGATTAAAGAAATTTGAATTAAATGTTACACCATACTTTGTCTGTATTGTTTCAAATATTTTCTTTACACGCAAAGAAGGGAATAACTCATCGTAAACAATAGGATAATTAGTATTACTTATATCCGTATTTGAACCATCACCATAGCTCCAAAGCCTACTTGATGAAATTAAAGGGTATCGAATATCATAACTTGTTGCAGATGTTAATCTTGTTCTTACTTCTGAACCATTATAAGTATGTCCGTAACTGCTAAGGTTTAAATCTTTTAGAGTATCATCCCCAAACTTATCCTTTAAGCTCGTTAAATCACCGTAAAACGTTATTGAATAGCTTTCAACACGTCCTTTAACAACGTTTGAACTCTCAATTGATATCTTCCCACTTCTAAATGGAATTGTACCTATCTCTATAAATGCGTTGCGCTTAATGTTAGGGTTGTTTTCTGCATCAACGTCCGACTGATAAAAGTGTTCAAACAATCTATTATTACGTGGTGAAGCTGGAATAGTAAACGACTGAGTGAAATCAGTATAAACTTTTGCTAAATCTTGAACGTTTTGGATTGAGCTATTAATCTGAATTTCTTCATCGTTAAATAACTCTAACTTTTCATAGTTGCCTGAATCAGCAATAACTTCTATATATACGTCTACCTGTCTCATTATACAATGCTGTTAATTAAGTCATACGCAAATTCAAAATCTAAGCTATAATTAATCTGTTTTGTATTTATAGACTTGTTTAGCTCTATTGATTTAGTTTTAAGTATAGCAGGCTTTTCATCTACTAACACCTTTTCACTTAACATCAATTGTTTTAAATTATCTTTGAAGTCCTCTTCAACCCAACCTGAATTTACTTTAATGCTTTGTGTTCCGTTTTGGTTGTACGTTGTACGTTGACCACCTGTCAAGCTATAATTGTACGGTTGCATTAAGTTGTAATCTTTGTTAGTTACTTCAACGTTATCGTTTGAAGCCTTAAAGAAAAACTCACGTTGAAATGCTCCGTGTTTATTTATGAAGTCAACTTTAACAGGTGTATACAAACACTCTTCAACAGGCTTAAATGTCCATGTAGCTTGAACTACATTTGAACTATTTATAATCTCAACAATCCAAGGCTCTGTAAATAGACTATTATAAGCACGTGGGAAATAATAAAACCCTTCGGTAAGTGACGCGCTTAAATATGTCGCTCCTAACTGATCAGTCCACCTAACCTTATCCCCTGTTTGAACGTACGCCAATATCATACCGGGGTTTGAGCCACTATGGAAGTAGTAAGTCTTTTGGTCTAACAAATAATCCCCTCCATTATAATTGATACCGTCTGCAAAATCACTATAACCGTCCGTTGCTATCTCGTCTATTGTATCAATCAACACACCATCTGCATAACGTTTATATCTTACATAAACTTTATCTTCATTTAAAGAAGTAGATGTTAGCGAAGTAATATCTAAATAGTTGTTATGGTCGAAATACTCACGAATAAATGGAGAAATATCGTAATAGGTCGCAGGCTCGTTTGAACTTGGTATTGCTTTGCTAAGTGTGTATTGAATACCTGAAAATGTAGGCGTTACACTTAAAGAAAGTTCTAACTTTGTTGTAGTTTGCCCAAACTCATTTATTTCTACTATATACGGTGACCTTGCTCTAATCATTTCGGTTGTTTAATTGAGTAGTTAAATATTTTTTCTAAATCTATTTTTAAGTCATTGACTAATTCTTGAGGTAAACGTTTGTAAGCTGCTTCAAAAGGTTTAGTAAAAAACAAAGTTGGTCTTATACCTTTAGCATAAATTGACCTTGTTATAATCCATGCAGTTGAGTCGTAACTCATGAACTTCCCTTTCTTATCTTTGAACTGAAACTTACGAGCCTTAACCCATCGATTTATACCATCGGTTAACCCTCCTTTTTTACCTTTACCACTTCCAAACTTGTAAGGTGAGTTAGGAGCTTTAGCACTTGACTTCTTACCTCTCACACCTTTGTCTTGATAGTTACCGTACTCTTCCATCTGAAAGTTTAGAAAGTAGCCTTTAGCATAAACTTTCGCTTCACCTTTAAGTGAGTTGTAAAGCTTTCTTGATACGTTCCTATCTCCTTTCGTTAAGTTAGTTCGAGCCTGTTTAATTACAGAGGCTTTGAACTTATCCAATGCGTCTTGTAAGCCTGACTCCCTTAAATCGCTTAACATATTGTCATTTCGTTTGGCGCTAATATGTCAAATGTCATAGTCCAACCTGCAACCGCATCGGTAAACCTATCAACAAATGGCTCGCAACTTGCAGTATCGTCTAACACTTCATAGCCAGCATCGTTAATGTCTCCACGTCTTACCCTCTCAAATATCCTGTTTAATATACTTAAAGTAGTATTTAATACATCATCCTCATTGTCATTTCCCTTGAATACATCAACTACATCGTCCTTACTAATATCTACTATACTCATCATAACAAGCGATATGTTATACACCGTTGTATTACCTCTAAATGCTACGTCATTAAAGATTATGTGACACAATGGGTACATATCTTGCTTAGCATTTGTGATTTTATCAAGGCTTCCTTTCGTTACTCGATTCACTAATGGGTCTGCAAGTATACTATCATGCAATAATGTTGATAGGTTATAATAGTTTTTCATGTGACTTCTTTAATTGTTTAACCTCGATTCTACTTTTTTGTTGTTCAAAGGTTAAAAATGTTAAACATTGATGAAGTCCCAACGCTGTAACTTCGTCAAATCTTCTAATATCTCCCTGAGCGACGTGATAGATTGAGCTATACCATCCCCATTGTTTTGAGAATTGAACATTCTCTGAATATGGGTTTTGTTCTTCATTTTCTCCAAAGAGGATAGCGTACTGCTTATTAATTCTATTCCTAAAGTCCAAAAAAAAACAGATGCAGGTAGTACAACATCCAATGGTGCGTATTTTAACACCTCTGAATAACTTAAATCACCTTTGTAAGGTTCTATTTCATATTTACCCTTAACGTCTTTTACAATTGGTCTATACATCACCGCAAGTGCTTTGTGTATGTTTTGAAAGTCACCAATGTTTGCCTCTATGTCTATATACTCACCCCAACTTATTTCTTCAATGTCTGGTATAAATCCAAACTCAACATCATTTAATTTAAACCTATGTTTGAACTCAGTCTTTTCGTTAAATATTTTATTGAAGTGTTGCACCAACTCGATAACGGTTGATGCTTTCATCTTAACAACTTCTTTTAATTCAAGCCCACAGAATATTTCAATCATTTTTTGAAACACAAACTCTTTGTCATCTGAGTTGTTTAAAGTTAGCATATACTTTTGATACCTATCTAAACTTATTTCGGACAGGTTGGAAGGTATTTCAATTTCTACTTGCATTTTGCCACCATTACTTTAGCTCTTACACCTTTCCAATACTTTAACGATGCCTCAGCTTTCGCTACTTCATTGTCTATTGACTCAACACATTGGAACTTCCAATTGTCCCCATACTCATTCTTGTAAGCGTCTACAACTTTAACGCTACTCTCATTAATCATTTGTCTTAAACTCTTACCTAATTCCATATTTACCTTTGTTTGGGTTACTTAACTGATAACTAACTGCATAACGTAACGCATCTAATGCGTGGTTATATTTGTCTATTGGTGTTTCACTCTTACGTTCTAACCAACAATAGTTGTTTAATTCTTTTATCAAATCTACGGAATTTTCATCAATAATTAGTTCATAATCTCTAATCATTTCAATACCTTCAGTGATTTTATGTTTAACACATGGGACTACATTATTCCCTTGATGTTTTAATTCTGTTATAAGTCTTGGCTCTGCATTATCTCCAATGATTAAACCACCCTTTGCAAAGTGATTGTTTAACCTTGCAAGTTCTGATGTTACTAAATTGGTCTGATAAATATGAAGCTTACAATAAATAATCTTATGAGTTTTATCTATTGACGTTTCTACAAGTGTTGTAGGGTCGTTACTAAACCCGTAATCTTGACCAAACACTGACCCGTTATCATTATTGAACGCTCCTATCTTCCAGTTATTATAGATAACTCCTTCAGCTTTATCTAACCAACCTCCGAGAATGGTGTGTTTATACTTCTCAGGCCTACGTTCTTTTATCGTTTTTATTTGATTTAAGAAGCTTTCAGATAAATTTAATATATTATCTTGGTACGTTGTATGGATATACGTTGTGTCGCCTTTAATTGTGTTTACTCCAGCCTCTACTCCTTTACTCTCAAAAAACTTTTGATAAATGAAATGTTCTTTAGTAGCAGGGTTAAGTATTAGTATTACCCTATTTTGTTTTTCTTTATGTCTTATCGAGTAATCTATTTTGTCAAATACATCTTCATCCGTTAACTCTTCCGCTTCATCTAACACCCATGTTGTTACACCTGCTAATGATTTTAGATTAGCGGTTTGGGTTCCGCTCGATGTCTTAATACCTTTGAATAGAATCTTACTCCCTGTTGTTAGATTAATTATTTCATCCTTAGTAATATGAAAGTCTGAGTTTTTACCTAATAAATCAACCTTATCAATAAACTCAGGTATAATAGAGACGTGAGCAGAAGTAAGGGTATAACGTGTAAATAATATAACATGGTTTGATTCGTAGGTAAGGAGCAGTAGAAGTAAATTAATAGAATATGACTTACCACTACCGCGACCACCTGTAACAATGAAATATCTACTATCATTTGCAAAAGCTTTATATTTCGGATTCAGGACTACCAAAACTTATTAAGTCTTTTAGTGTTGTTGTGTTAATGTTAACATCCGATTCAATACGCTCTTTTGGTTTACCACAACCATATTCAATAATTATTTTTGCACTTGCTATCCTGTCTGATGGACGTTTTGTTTCATCAATCATTATTTCTGCAATTACTCTGAACGCATCTTCAACGTGTGGTTGTGCAAGTGTGAACCCTTTTATCTCGTCTGAAATAGCTTTGCGTCCTGATCCTTCTCTTTTACCTCCGTGTGCCATTGAAATCTCTTGATTAGTCAAGTATTACCCTAATAAAGCTCCTTTATCTTCATAAGCATTGTACACTTGTTTCATCTTACGTAACATTTCGTTAAGACAAGAAGCACATGAAGTTGGTTGCTCGTTTGTTTTAAACACTCTATTGTAAACTTTTAAGAATAGTATTTGGTCTGATGGTCTAACCTTTACAACCATTTTAGGAAGTAAGTTAGTAAGTGTTCCGTGTTCTAATTCTGTAAGACACTCTGGTGTTTTGTAAGGGAATAACTTATTTAGTTTCTCCTTACGTTTATCGCAGTTACAATCTTCACCAGCAATAAAGTGTACAAGCTTATCAATTCCTGTTGCCTCTGTGAATTTAGCTACTGTATCGCCAAATCCTTTTGATACTCTTTTTGCCATATCTTTAATTTTCTTTTACATTTTTTAATAGTGTGAAAAATCGAGGTAAGACTAATCGTAGTTTCCTTTTCTATTTCACGCATTGATTTTCCGCTTCGCAAATATAGTAAGAATAATTGTTGGTCAAACCACTCCCATTTCTTTATTTCATTTTCAACACTCTGATAGTATAACTCTATTTCGTATGTTTTGTTGTTTTCATCTTCGGATAGGTCAACAAGTAGGTCTATGTCAACCATTGAAATCTCACGTTTGCAGTAGTCAAAAAAGATGTTACGCAGCATTATCCAAATGAACGACTTTGTTATTACTTGACCTTTACCGTACTTGTGAAAACGTATATACATATCTTGAACAATGTCCTCTGCATCTGTCTTTGCTCCGAACCTTTTTACTATTCGTACCCATTCATCGTGGTACTGCGCAACTTCTTTTAAATCCATGTGTATAAACAAAAATACCCTTACACCAATTGATGCAAGGGTAGTAAACTATTCTTTTATGCAAACTCTAAATTTTCAACTTGTACTTTAGATAAAAGCAATAAATTATTAGGAAAAAACCCATAAAAACAATACTTTCCATCTAACATGAATCCTGCGTATTTAATTGTTTCACCTTTATACTTATACATAACTATTCTTTAATAAATGTTCCGTTAATTGTTTTTCCTTTTCGGTATTCAATAACTTTAAAGGCTCTCTTTGCACAATCTTCTAATGAGTAACCCATTTGATTAGCTAATATAACTAAAGTAATGTAAGTGTCACCTAAAGCATCTATTGTTTCTGCGATGTCTTTCTTTAGTATTGCAGAGGATAGCTCCCCAACTTCCTCCATGACCTTTGCGAGTTGTTGAAACTTGTTGTCAGGGTTGTCCAAGTTACGAGCTTTTGCCCAATTTATTATTTCTCTTTCCATTCTTTTAAATATAAATCAATTAAAAACTTTGTCTTTTCTAAATCCTGTACAAAGTTACCTTTCTTTCTGCATCTTACAAGACGTTTAACTAAATCAAATTCGTATGCGTTTAAGTCATGGTCTTCTGCAAACTTGTACAAGCTACCTTTCTCATTATTGTAATAGCTTGGTGCGTTGTCGGTGACTACTTCAAAGTAGTTTTCGATAGTGTCAAATTGATGTTCCTGCCCTTTGTCATTCATTATCCAAATATAGCTATTATCTTTTTTAATCACATCGTACACCTTACCAAAAGTAACATTCGCAAAGTGTTTTTCTATACATCTTAACTTCATAATTTAATAATTTATAATTAATATACGCATTGCGTGTATATACGTGTTATGCGACATAATAAAGTTCCATACCTGTTAAAGCGAAGTACAAGTTTTGCAACTGATGAACGTATTTAACATCTAATTTTATAGGGAAATTACCTCTGTAATATAAATCTGTTACAGGAAACAATT
>JACCDO010429131.1_pt1 | contig 12478 bp, 7 predicted proteins | sample 7446101 | NCBI WGS metagenome assembly JACCDO01 (sample SAMN15323440, study PRJNA562643) | freshwater metagenome | isolation source: river surface water | place: USA:Blue River Watershed | collected 2017-08-16 | reverse complement strand
GCAAATATATTATACAGATTAATTAAATTAGTAAATGAGCAAATTAATTAATGCGTGAAGATATCGATGACTGGTGAGTGGGAGAGTATAGTAACGAGTGAGTTGAAGCATTAATGACATGATTGAGCGAGTAAGTGGGGTAGCAATGGATTATTTAATGAATGAATGAAGGAACTAAGATATTTATTATAAAACAAAGGACTCACTAGTTACCTCATCAGCAACCGCTGCTCTTAGCGTATTGGATGCTGCGGCAATCGCGACCGCGATCAACAACAATGTAATAAGTCTTAGCGACATGCTAGTTGCTTTGTTCTCTTTCTGAAATGAGAGCGGATTGGTATCCGGTTTTATTCCAATTGAAAAACCCTAGGTACCGGTTCCGCTGTAATCCGAATCATGAACAAGTAAGCACACAAGGCTATTGATAACCCGAAGCTTTGGTGCCAAGAGACTACTCTGCGCCGTGGCTACGTCACCTCGTTAACTGCCGAAGAGTCGCCAGCAGAACCTGTTGCACCGATGGATCGCTGAATTTAACGAAACACAACTTGTTGCAGCAGCATGCGACTACACCCAGGAATGAGCCCTGATTCCTGCGTCCCGCAGCTTATTGAAGAGCGCGTAGCTCTGCGTGATGTTCATCATCTTCGCGGCTCCTCCCCAGCCATAATGCTCGACTGGGTTTTTGTTTACATGGTGTTCAAAGAAGAACTCATCAATGAGATTCGTTATAGTTGGATCATCGATAAAACTTTGAACGATACTCAACTCAACGGGATCGTTGTCGATATCTATTTTGAGCACAAGAAAGTCGTAGGGTTTGACCAAAGCCTTGATCATGCGAACAGGGCTCATCTTAGCGTCAAGATCTTGCTCCGCTAACACGTTGTAGTACGACACTTTGTCAACAACATCTTTGGGGTATGACTCATAAATAGAAGTGGGCTTCACTTGAGTACCCTCCCAACATAGAATTCGATCAAACTCAATCCCTCGACTCCTGTATTCATCTACAAACCACTTCTGACTTGCCCCACCTAAACCTTGGGTATATGTCGACGCACCAAGATCGAAAAGATAATATTTGGCGGTTAAATGATTTTTCTTGGTCGAGGGAACAACTAAGAGACTATTGAGCAAGAACATGTATCCCTTATCTACTACATTTGTACTATCGAGACATATAGTCTTGGGATGACGCAAAAAACCTATCAGGGGTTCTATCGGAACGTATTCCACTACAGCGCCATTTCCACAATCCTCTTCAATCTCATAATATGACAAGATACTATCGTTCATCCACTGCAAGTCCCATTTGACAGCTGTGTCGTTATTCCATTTATCATGATATGCCATGAGCTGATTAATTTTATCGGTGTCCTCCCGAATTACATCACAACCTCGTTTCCATTGTTTTGTATTGTCAGCTACACTATCTATAATTTTATACCATTTCTTTTCTAGGTCACTCTGGTGGTATCGTCGACTAATCTTGCACGTTGCGTTTGACAACTGAAAGTATGGAACAGTGTAAGTGCTTGAAAGTTGTCTCCCTAAATTCCAAAACATATGGTAAGGCGCTACATTTGTTGTAGAATCCCGCCACCTTAAGTGATACGTGCTATGCGACCAGACGCTATTGATTGTTTTATAGATTTCATTTTGATTACATACTAATGTAGAAAATGCTACAATAATGAACACGAAGTATAATAATAATGCATACCGTGAACGTTTGCGAGTATTCGCTGCTGATGCCGATCCTCCTTCCATTTATTGTAGTGGTAACCGCGACAGCTGCGAATATATGACCGAGGAAATTTCAATTTTTCAGAGCCAAAAAGGGAGGAGGCCTCTCCCAGCAATACCGGTAGCATGAAACGGTCTTCCTATCCAAGTAATATGGGCGTTTACTACTAGCAGAATGCCGAGTTAGACTAGCGGCAAGCCGCCTTCGATCATCGTTGCATTCATCTAGTGAGACTTCAATTTGCTTACCGGAAGGCCCCCGGCCCCTGCGAAGATTTCTTCCTCGGACCGAATCGAAGAAGAAGAAGAGAAGAAAACACTCGTGCGGGAACCCGTCTGAGATACTGAGCCATGAGCACATTCTTTCTGCGCACTGCAGGACAGTTACTCTCTGGTGCAGAAAAAATTTCATTCGGTAAGAATCATATCATTCGCTTATCCTTGTACACTCTGAAATTTTTGATTAACTCATTTCTCACTATTCAATTTCTTCGTAGATGAGATGCAAGCAATTGTTAATACCTGCACAAATGATATGCTGATTCGTCCTGATCTTACCGCTAGTATCCAGTTAGTCGACTTGGTAAATGCTTGTCGGAATCAATTAGTACTCCCAGAGTTAGTTTATTACATTAGAACCAAAATGGGATCATTTAAAACAGCCAAAACAGTGCAATTGGCATTGCATTTAATTGAATGTTTAGTTAAAAATTGTGGCATTCGATTGCATACAGCTGTGAATGATGAGGCTTTTATGGATGATATGATGAAAGTAGCACGCAAATATACCAGTAAAACTGGTGCAGATAATCGCGCGGTGGCAGAATTAGTGCTAGACATAATTCAAGGATGGGGCGAAGCGTTCTTACCTAAACAAAAACAATTTCCAAATATTGTTAAAGCCTATCACACGTTAAGGAAAGAAGGATTACCATTCAAGCCACAGTACGACGCCAGTAGAGTTCCTATATTCACTCCCTCAGGTGTAAGTGATGGTATAAGGGATGCAGACACCGATGGAATTTTGGCAGCTTCTATTGCAGCGAGTATGTCTGATCGAAACAGTTCAAGTAGAAGACCTCAACCATCGACAATCGCCGCTAGTCCTAATAGACCATCAAATAACACCAACGGAACCTCGGGACGAGGCGCTGTTCAAAATGATTCTCCTGCAGACACTTTGCACGGAATACTCACTATACTGTTTGATATGGTAGAGCTGACCATAACTGAACGAGAGCTGAAAGAGAACGAGATACTAACAGATATTACATCCCAGTTACAGCAGTCTCAAGGCAACATGGGGGAAATAATTGAAGTAGCGCTAGTGCAAGGTAGTAAAGATGTCGACAAGTTGTTGGTGCTGAATGACACGATGCAGCACGCCTTGATAGTGTACAGCAATGTGAAAAGGGGCGCGACTACAATTATTGATGCCAAAAAGGAATTTACAAAGATCAAGAATGCGTCAGGACTATTTAGTGACAAAAAGGAACAAGCTACAACGGCAAAAGCGCCCGATACTTCTGTGGACTTACTCGGGGTAGAAACTACTCCAGACCCCAAGATTTCAAGCACTACAACTCGTAACAGCGGCAGTACAGCCCGCAACAGTGGTAATGACATCAACGACTTGTTCGGCATTTCTAACGTCGATTTAAATGACAAAACCGCCAGTGTCCCAACTGCCAAGGCCCCAGTGGCAGTCGACACAGCTGCAAAAGCGGTTGTTACATCTCCCATGGTGCCTAAGTTGAACCCTCCTCCAGCGGCGACAACAGGTAAAATTTTTAAAATCGCTCCTCCACCATCAGATGCAGCACGAAGGCCAAGTGCGGGATCAAATGCACATACAATAGTCAACGAAGTTGCCCCAATACAAGTGCAAAGCAAGCCTCAAGATGACATAACCAGTCTATTTACGGGTATTACACAACCTCCGATAACCAACACAAACAGTAACTGGCAAAATGCACCTTCCATACCCCAGCCAGCAATGCAGCCGATGCAACTCCAAGCAAACGCCACTATAAACAACAACAACAGCAACAACAACAGCAACAACAACGGCACTAATTCGACAACTGATTCTTCAAATCCTTTTGATCTATTTTAAACATTTGTATATAATGAGCAGTGCTCTACTTTCTTCGTTTACTGCTACTTCTCGCCGCTCGAACACTCTTTAGACCTACTTTGCCTTCATTCTTATATATTTTTGGTTGGAAAAGTAGTTTTGAAATAGTTAAAATAGCAATTAATACGATGAAAATAGCTGGAGGAAAGACAAATGCCAGTGTGACACATGCCGCTAGAGTAATACTGAGAGTGTGATTGAATTGCTCAGTCATTAAATCCCCATATTCTCCATCGGCGTAGCTCCAAGGAGTTATGTAATAGAGACACCATCTCACAACTGTCGCCATTTGCAATAAAATCCATAAATCAACAACCTTATAGTGATTAACATAAATAACTTGTATTGCAGTAACGAATCTTAGTAGCCCAACGAGGTAGTATCCAGTGACTGTGATATACTTAAGTCCCCATACGTATGGAGATAATATCCAATTCGTTGGGATATGAAAGAATAAAGCTATTAATGCCGTTGCTATAGCAAGTTGTCTCGATTGGGGATAAAAAACACAGAGAAAGCCACATATACTCTCAGACATACCAGCCAAAACATGTATTGCTAACACGTATTCAAGTTTGAGAACGCGAAACTTTGCATGCTTCTTCCGAATCATATCTCGCTCAACATAATATGTAATCCACGACCATACATCAAAGGCGATCACAATGCATGCCACATAATGAGGCATTGGAGAAATAGACCAATCATTCGGCGCCTTGAATGAGTATAGTTTGGTCAGTTCCAATACCAGCGACTGTAGCAACGAAGCCATTGCACAAAGAAACTCAACTTGATACTAATTTGAAGTTGATTTTTGGTCAAGAAGGGCCGTGTGACTTGCAGATCCCTGTCAGTCATCTTGTTATACAGTGAACAAACGATGCATTAATTACATCAACTTACACAAACTGTTTAAAACAAGTAGTGGTGTACATGTGTATATTGTGAGGTATTATTTTCGAGTGGCAGCTAAGACAGCGACTGACATGCACAAGCACAAACAAGCCAATAAGTAAATACAAATCGGTTGTCCCTCGACCGACTCATCTTTCTCTTTAACGCGAGAGGACACACTACTTTGTACTTGTATTATACACTGATTTTTTTTTCAAATTCCAAAAAATTTGAGCGAAAATCTAAAAAAGTTATCCAAGTGAGAATCGGAGAAGCATTCAAGCGCAGCACCCGGAGTGATGTTGGCGGATGAAGAATCGAGCATCGCTGGTGATAGCCTGCCATCTAATTCCATCTTTGTGCGGCATTTAATCGAGGAAGAGCCTTCAATTACTGGACGGCGATCATTCGACAGCACAAACAATAATAATAACAATAGTAGTAATAATGCTAATAGTAGTAAGAGTAACACTCCCACGAGGTCAATTAGGGTCGCCAAGTCGCCAAGGGACTCATTTGAAGGGCGATCACCACCACCACCGCCACCTCCAACCATTGTATTTGATGATATTCCTTTAAAGTTGGCGAATAGTACACAAAAAGTTAATGTTACAAATACTAAATTACTCAATGTTACTACCCCAACCACAGTTGGAACTAACAAGAGTGGTGGAGATAACAGTAGCAAATCTTCTACTGGCAGTAGCTCATCACCTCGTCCATTTTTGAAACGAGGAAGTAGAAAAGAACCATCTGCATTAAACAGACTAAATAAGTCATCCCCAATCGAAGTAGCCGCAAGTAATAGACCCTCCGATGGTTATAAGACTTATAACTCAGGTTCAGTGCACAAAGAAAAGTCAATTACTACTACCAACAGTAGCAGCAGCAATAAATCAACAAGCAACTTTTCATTTATGGATGATTTATCTAACGAATTGCCTATAAAATCGCATCTGAAGCGTGACATTGACGAGGGCACTGGGGAGTACTCCATCAGCTTGCAGACTATTCGCAATAACGAGTTGAAGCAATTAGATGAGTTCGCTCTGCTGGAAAAAGAGTTAGAAATGAATAACATTATAAGTCCAAGCAGTGCGCGCAGTACAGCGCGCGCAGAGAATACTTTCAATAGCAGCAAGAACTATTCCGTGGTAACCCCAAAATACACGTTTAATGACTACGATGCAAACGGCGACTTGGATGATGACGATATCGAGGAATACTATCAGTTCGACACAACTCCTGTTGTCCAACCTCCCACCACCTCCGCCACCAAGCAGACCTACCTCACCGCTTCCTTCGACAACCAAGAGAACGAAGAGTTTGAGGAGGAAAATGTAATAGACTACGAGAAGTACACCTCGCGCGTCACCACTTCTGCCATCGATGATGACGGACCTGCTAAGCGCTCCGTGCCGATGAATTGGGGAATGGCAACGAAGCCGAACACATCTGACTATGAAGGGGACATGCTTGGCAGCCAGTTCGGCGGCCAACACAGCTTCTCATACGGGGGCCAGTACAGCGGCCAATATGGTGGTGACAGCGATTACACGGGAATATCTGAGCGCAATGGCTACAGTAAGTACGACCACAGTGACAGCAGTAGTCGGGGTAGACCGCAAGCTCCAAGTATTCAATCCGGGCATTTCCACGCCAATAAAGCAGGTACAAGCAGTAAGAAAAAAGTTTCTTATGCGAGTAAGCTCGAGGAAAGGAGGTCACCAACCAAACCTGTGATGAACCCTGGAAGTAACTACACAACTAACGAGGAAGCGCTGCTAGAGAAGGCCAAGGAGTTAGAGAAGGAAATGAGTATATATAAGCAGGAGAATGCGACCTTGAAGCAACTGAAAAAGCAACAAGAGAGCGCTCTTCAAGAGGTAATGAGGCAACGCGCAGAAATGAATAAGTGGGTAATAGAAGAGAAGCAGAAGACAGAGAGTTACTGTGAAGAGTTGAAGCAAGCAGCGTTGAAAGAGCGTCGAGCTGCGGCGAAGTACGCCAGAGACGCACGTCAGAAAGCAGGTGGTTTGAATGCCGACGGAACCGTCCAATCCGTTAGGAAAGACAAAGAGTTAATAGATGGCTTGCAAGCGACAATACAAAAGTTAAAAATTGATTACGAGCAAGGTATCAAGAGGTACAAAGTCAACGAGAAGCGACTCCATCAGCTGGCGAAAGAGAACAGCGACAAGAATGACGAGTTAAACAGGAAAATTCTTGTATTAGAAGAGGAAAAGCTGGCTATATGGCAGTACCTGGATCACACCGGAGTCCGATTGCCGAATAACATCGCCAAGTTGCGACCATCCGCGAAGAAGAGTAATAGCTCGCATGCCGCAAGCAGCGGCGCACCAGCGACGTTTAGTCGGAATAAAGTCGACGGTTCCTATGGCGAGGAGGTGTTCGTGGAGGACACAAGTGGCAAAGTGGCGTCGTTGTACGTGACAGAATCATTCGAGAACACCAATTTTGATAGTGAATATTCCCAGCGAAATAAGCGCGCTAGTCGGAGCAGCAACGCTTCCGTCAGCTCTTCATACGCGTCAGACGCGTACGACAATGGGGACACGCGGGCATCGTGGGAAGGGATTAGCACCACAAGCAGTTACAGTTCTCAAATCGGAAATTATTTCGGTTTGAATGAAACTAATGCAATAAGCAGTGGAAGTGTTAAAGAAACGGTAGCTGCGCCCAGCAGGAGTCCTCCTAGAGCAGCCAAGGAGACAGGGAAAGGCTCGGGGAAAGAGCTCGGGTATAGCCGCGATGATAGCCGTTCCAATGATGCACCACCATCGGTCTCAGTGGCAGTTGAACCAGCTATTCCTGCATCAAGAACGGAGGAGTTGCTGCCGGATGGACGTAAAGTCATCAAGTACAGGAACGGCACCACCAAGGAGATCCATCCCGACGGGTCGTCTGTTGTGCACTTCTTGAACGGCGACAAGAAGAAGTCTGCAGCTGACACCGGCATTATTGTGTACTATTACGCGCAGGCTGAGACCGTGCACACCACCTTCCCGGACGGATTAGAGGTCTACGAATTCCCAAATAAGCAAGTAGAAAAGCACTTTAAAGACGGCAACAAGGAGATCATCTTCCCCGACCACACCAAGAAAATTATACGCGTAAACGGCGTCAATGAGAGCATTTTCCCCGACGGTATTCGGGTCATCGAGTACCCTGACGGCAGCAAGGACATCATCACTGATGGCGTCGTGCAGCATGTCGCAGCTAATGTGTAAGTACAGTTTTAATGTGTTAATTACAAGAATACAGGTTCCATACGGCCTCCCAACGGCTATTTCTTCTTCTTCTTCCCTCCCTTCTTCTTTCCTTTCTTCCCTTTCCCAGCTGGTTTGCGGAATATTAACTGAAACACGTCCATTGGCAGGGTTAGATCCACCAGAAACTCTCTGATTCTGGTATTGTCTTCACCTAGCGCCGGTACTAGTATATTAGCACCTTGCTCACCTATGCGGTTGCAGGTCATATCCCAGCATGTTATGGCGCTGGTTGGCACCATGAGCAAGTCCCGCAACTCACACAAACCCCTCATATCTGACTCTAACTGGTCGATATTATTGTCTGCAATATTCACTTTTTCACACTTTGTGTTGCTCATCAAGCCCGTGCAGATCGCTTTCAGACCGACTCCGCCTAACTTGTTGCAATTAATATTTATTTCTTCAATGGATGACTTGCTAAATGCAAGTACATCACCTATACATTCCCCTCCTTCAGGTCCAATGCCACAGCTTGTTAGGGATAGAATTTTAATAGAACTGTTGGTGCGCAATCCTCGGCAAAGATAGGAAATTCCTGTAGTACCTATTGATGTATTATAATCTAGTTTCAACACTTGTAAACTTACATTATTTCCTAATTGTAAAGCAGTTCCTATTGCCATTGATCCCTTTGGTCCAATATTATCATCCAGTAACTCCAAGTAACCAATCTGTATCTCTCCTCCACCTAATCTTAATATTTCTGCTATAGCAGCAGCACCTTCTTCACCAACATTAGTGCGCCATAACCTTATTGATTTCACTAACTTGAATGGTCCACCCTTCATCCCCGGACCAGTCCCCATTAGCGCAGTCATTAGTGCTCTAGTACCTCCAGGACCTAATGGACCAAACTCATTATCGATGAGGATCTGCACTAGAGGATACTTCTCCTCGTTTCCTAGGCAACTAAGCACTCCTGGATGAATTGGGATCACGAGAGAGTTGCAAAACTTCTTGTAATTCTGTATTAAAACGACGGGATCCTCGCCTTCAACCCCCTCGCCACTTGCTTTCTTCCCGCTCATACTGCCACTGAAGGTGCTTTCTGGGAAAGAATGCTTTTTCTTCCTTTCTAACCGTTTATCATTTGGTAAAACTTTGGTACCGACAATTTTAAAATGTATCAAGTTATTCAATTAATGACGTTTAACAGGCTGAGATAAAGGCATAAGCGCAACTGTAAGCATTAATGCGATGACCGTTAGCTTTAGTGTCGTCATAGCCTCGCTGCTGGTTATCACTAGTATCACCATTACAATTACCTTCGTCTAATCCACAATTAGTGGTTTCTCCGAAGCTAAATCGTTAGCTTGAGCGCCAATAACTGTCTCTTCCGAGATATTTCTCGAGTTATATAGCTAAGAGAAGTGAGTTTGGGCGCAGTGATGTCACCGCGGATCCAAGGCTTGCAAGGGAAGCAAAAGGTTTAAATAGAAGAAAAAAAGGATGAATTTCCTGTTGTTGGCAGTGACAGTGTTGGTTACGACCATCAGCTGCACTAGCGCAGCTGTAGTTAGCTCTGATGTGCGACCAGGATCTGCTCTGAATGGACTTGTCATTGATAATAACAGTCACTACGAGATCCTGCTGGATGCAGGCAGCACTGGAACAAGGATATATATTTACGGGTATCACATTGATGACCCCATTCTATCACTAGTAGAAGTTGCACATCGTAGAGAAATACCAGCATTATCGTCATTCTATAATAATGCAATTGGTTTACAGAATCAAATGAATATATTACTAGAATTTGCCAAAGCTCATGTACCTAATGAGCTTTGGAGTAACAGTACCATCGCGTTAAAGGCCACAGCAGGACTTCGCTCAATTCCTGTGCACGAACAGGATTGGTTACTAGTTGAAGTTAAACAACTTCTTAATGAAACAGGATTTAATTTTGTAAATGAGGACACCAAGGTTATTGAAGGTGAAGAAGAAGCCTTGTATGACTTGATGGCGATCATGGCGGCATCATATAGTAAAAAGTTCTTAATATACGGCTTAAATGGAGAGGAAGAGCTTGTGGCAGCAGACTTAGGAGGGTCATCACAACAAGTAGCATTCTTCAGTAACAATGATGACTGCGTACCTGATTGGAAGATTGAGCTACCTATCAGCATAAACGAGAAGACGGGACCATTTTACATTTTTGCCAAATCAATTAGTAAGTTAGGTCTGATCGCCGCCATGGATAGGACGTTAGAGACATATTATAGTGAGAATAGATCGAATAGTACAGAAGTAGATGTAAGTGGTGACATTAGCCAGGCGTTCCACCCTTGCATACCACCCGGGGAGTTCCCTGCGGACGGACTGCCTGTGACAATGGAGGCTTACACCCCTATTCACGGCTCGGGTGACTACCATAGGTGTAAGGAAGTAGTACGACAAGTGCTGGTACCTCCTGCTAAGGATATTCTTAGTAGTAGTTGCATCAATAGAATGAAAAGTCGCGCCATGACTTTCATTGGGATGGACAACTTCCCCAAGGCGCTGGAGGTGTTGAGTCTGTCTAACTACTCTAGTATCAATCCATTCGCAGTGGACCAGGCAGGAGTCGCGATATGCCAGCGGCCTTGGAGAGATGTTCTCAATGATCATCCACCGGGATTTCAACCGTATCGAGCTCAACGATCATGTTTTGCCGCGGCATTTATATCCGTTTTCCTAACGGACATCTTCGGCATCGACAGCCAAGAGAAATACTTCTTACCGTTAGACAATATCAAAGGAACCAGCTTTAACGCCGAGGAAATTGACGGTATTGGCGAGCGAGGGGAGCATGTGCACACTATGGAGTTATCGTGGACTCTCGGCGCGGCGTTTCTCGCTGCAAGCGGCGCAAGGAAGGAGAGAATATACAAATAAAGTGTTCGTTTGTAAATAGCTTATTATTGTTACATTTCATCCGTTAGGTTGCGCAGCAGCAGCAGCCACTGCATCACTACATGTCGTCCCAAGAGATGCGCTCGATCTTGGAGAAGTACTTGCCATCGCCCTCGTCGTCCTCTTCACGCGACACGCGGAAGTAAAACTCTGGCGTTGAAAACTCAGAGTTCTGCGACAGTTGCTCCTTCATTGCGCGCACGAATTCCTCGTCGTGAGTAATGCAAATCAACTGGAAATTTTGCTGACGTTTTCTTGCGCAAATGATTCTTGCTAATGCAACCGCTAATCCCTGTTTGTTGGCCTCATCCAGGTTCGTTGTCGGCTCATCTAACGCGAGAATCCCACAGTTTAAACAAAAAGTTTCAGCTAATGCTAAGCGGATAACGATGGACGCCAAGACCCGTTGACCCGCCGAGCAGCGGCCACGCATGTCCAGGACAACGTTCCCCTTCTTCATAACAACTCGGTAGTTGTACGACTTGGTGGCCTTGCCTGCTGTCGCATCAATCCCACTTTCTAACTGAATAATTTCAATGTCTTGACCCTTGTATATCACTTGCCACAACTCCTTAATGATCTTGTTGATCTCATTCAGCTTCCGCGAGTGGTAGGATTGGAGGGCCTGGTCCAAGGCATCGTAATAGATCCCTAAGTCATGAACGGCAATATTTGTTGTCTCAAATTCTACACTTTTCTTGCGATAACGGCTATCAATATTCCGATAATTTTCACTTTTTAATTTCAATTCCAAGGCTTTGCACTGCTGCCGGAATACTTCGATGTTGCCGAGCAAGCGATCGCGGTCAGAGCACAACTTGACTTTGTCTTGATTGAATTTTTGTAGCTCACGTTCATAGCGTCGGTAGTCTTCCTCGGTCCCGCCTACTTGTTTCTCAATTTCCTTCAACTTGGCACTGATTGAGTCACACTCTTTCACTAGCTTGCGATAGTCTAAATTATCTTGAACTATCCGTTGGCGGCGACCGGCAAAGGAAAGCTCTGAGTCAAGTGAGGTGATGCGTGGGAGCAGGTTCTTGATGTCGTCCTCATCCTTGTTGATCAACCCAACTATGTTCTCCATTTGTTGTGACAGTTGCTCGGGTGTAATTGGCGCACTTTTGGTGAGTTCCAACAGCGACGTTTGATAGCGAGAAATGGTGTCGAAGGACTTACTTGCCACCGAAAACAGGCCTTCTTGCGTCGCCTCGCGCTGCTTTAACTCGGTTATTAGGATTTTATTCTTGTTTTCGGTTTCTTTGAGCTTCTCCGTGAGATCGTCGACTTGCTTGAGATGAACCCGTTTGGCGCCATCTGCGGCGACTTCTTGTTGCTTGATATTGCTGATTTCAGATTCTAATTCTTGGAAACGGGCACCTAGTTGGTACATGAGTGAGTGAGTAGGTGAGTGAGTGAGTGAGTAGGTGAGTAGGTGAGTAGGTGAGTGAGCTGATCACGGTACCTTTGATATCCGCCGTCTTTTTTGCATTTTCTTTCTCTAATTTCAGTG
>JACCDO010076084.1_pt1 | contig 12479 bp, 8 predicted proteins | sample 7446101 | NCBI WGS metagenome assembly JACCDO01 (sample SAMN15323440, study PRJNA562643) | freshwater metagenome | isolation source: river surface water | place: USA:Blue River Watershed | collected 2017-08-16 | reverse complement strand
GTTAGCACTCAAACCATTTTTAAGTGAAAATACGTATTTGATTGATTATGTATCAACTCAGCTCAGCTCAGCTCAGCTCAAATAATTAAACTAAAAAATCACAGTCATGTGTTTTTTGATTATTTTTGCTTAATAGTTCGACTTTTCCAAGGATTGGTTGAATACCCTCTCATGCTCGTCTCTGGATGAGCGATTTTGTGACTTAAATGTCATGAAATCATTGTAGCAACATTAAAAATACTGGGCGGACTTTGGTCTGGCCCTATATTCGTTGCTCTAGTTTGGTTTTTATTAGTCGAACACTGTTCGGATAAACATTATAAAAATATCCCCCTATAATTTTTGTAGGTGGGTATTATAAGTGGATTTTATAGGTGGGTTTTATAGGTGGATATTTATATATATCTTATTATTTAAAAAATTGTATTTTGTTTGAACTGAATATAAGTTTATTATATTCAGTAAATTATCTAAATTAAACTATGTCTTCTCTATCTATTAATATCCGTGGAACCAAAAATCCCAATACCATTCCATATCTTACTAATCTTTATGACAAATGTTCTGTATCTTACAAAGGTGATCTAGGTCTAGATCTATTTCTACCTGAAGATATGATAATTGCTCCCAAGAGTACAACATTTATTGATTTGGGAATTGGTGTTCAATTTGATACAGTTGATGGCACACGCCGAGGTTATACTTTGTGTCCCAGAAGTTCCATTAGCAAAACTAAGATCAGACTAGCTAACTCAATTGGTATTATTGATGCCGGTTACAATGGTAATATTATCGCTGCGGTTGATAATGTTTCGGATGATGAAATCTGTCTAAAGCAAGGCGAACGATATTTCCAACTTGTATTCTTTACATTTGATACACCTGCTGTTGTTAAACTATGTGATGGTCTAAGTAGCACAGATCGTGGTTCAAATGGCTTTGGATCATCTGGAAAGTAAATTAATTCTAATACAAATTAAAACTATAATTTATTTATAATATCCATTTTTCACATACGCATTTATACAATCTTTGAACTTATTATAACTATTATCAATTGTAGTAGAATCATTATTATACATTTTTTTCAATACATCTGGATGTACAAATTGTTCTATCATATGATGACTATATAAGGATTCTAATTTACCATTTGTAAATAGACTATCTATATTTTTTACAGACGAGACAGACATAATGCGACATTTATCATTTGTAAATAACATTTCATTAGACCATAAATTATAACCAACAGAATCTGAGGAAAAATCATCGTTATATAATTGTTTAGTTTCAATATAATTTTTCTGCTTATCCTTGTTCAAACCGAAAATTGTTATTTGATTATTTTTATTGTTTGTTGTACTAGGGGGTAAATAATGTAATTTTTTATAATCTTCAAATTTAGAAAAATCAATATCATATCTATTTTTTAATAAATCAACTGAAAGTAATGGTAATATATCTTGTTTTAATCTTAAATTGTATAAAGCATATGTATTATATGTAGTTTTTTTATCCCTGTTATAAGCATCATTATTTGTTTTAATTAGATTAGTTAAATTTCTATTATATGATTCAGTACTGAATGACATAGATGAAAATGTTAATAAACTGATATGGACTTTAATATTTAATTTATTAATCCTATTAATCATATCATTACATATAAGCGAAATTATACCACCACCCAAAGAATGACCTGTAAAAATAATTCTATTATAAGTTTTATTACTAATTTCTGTTTCCATTGATTTTATAAATTCAATCAGATCAGTATATATTTTATAGAGTCCTTCGTGAAAAAAATTTGACGAGGTATTTCCTGGTATTCTCTTGCTTATTGGATTTGAATATAAATCTAATAAACCTTCACTACCTGTTGCTGTACCACGCGAACATATATATAAATCATTTATTTTTTTATCACTATTAGTATGTTTAATTGCATATAATAAAATATTATTTGTATCATATTTACGTTTGCCAATTTTTATTATACTATAATTCATACCTAAATCAATAATTTTATTTGGGTTGGTTTCAATAGCTTGGGTCGAAGGCGTACTAGAATTAAGATCTAATTCAACTAAATTATTTCCACAATAACTATTTAAATGATATAATAATCTTATAAAAGTAGAAGTTCTATGGAATAGATATAAAATTTCATTAGATGAATCATCTGATGATTCAATCAATAATTGATCTAAATTGCCTAATTTAGGGTTTATTTCAGGTGCTAATAAATAATTATCATCAATGTTGAGTTTATCAAGTATTGTTATTAAATATGATGTTATAAATTTTATAAATTTAATTATAGCATTTATATTATTTGCTAATATACTAAATATTAGATTTAGACCTATCTTTCCATATAGATCCGAAAATATATCCCAAAAACCTAAAAATATTGTATTTAATTTATCTGTATTTGTAAAATATATATTAATTGGTAATTTATCTGATGTAGATAAATTATTATATCCTAATTTTGTATTCCATTCTAATGTCCATTCAGGATTATTACCAATAATTTCTTGTATAAATGTTGATTTATCTTTTGTAAATTCATCTATAGCTTGATCTACACATTTAAATTTACATATCTTTGGATTTTGTATTACAACTGAATTTGTATTTGGTTTGGCGTTTGCTTTAGCTTTTGGTTTAGCCTTTGATTCAGCTTTTGGTTCAGCTTTTGGTTTAGCTTTTGGTTCAGCGTTTGGTTCAGCTTTTGGTTCAGCGTTTGGTTCAGCTTTTGGTTTAGCGTTTGGTTCGGCCTTTAATTCAGCTTTTGATGTAATAACTGCAGTCATTTTATCAACATATAACATTTGTTTATTATGATTTATATTTTCTAATTGAAGGTTACCAACATTATTTGTACTAACTGATATACCACCTGGAAACTTTAATTTAGCATCTATTTTCGATAACAGTAATTTTAAACCATTAGATTTACCCAATTCACAAGCAAACATATGTAATGCGTCTTTAGTATGTGGTCGTATCATTGTTATTAATTTTTCAAAATTGATACATATCATATCATATGGTTGAAGATTAGGGTCAGTAGTCATAGTTTTATTATAAATAGTGTATGTTTGTTCATCTTTGTCATACTTACCATGAATAAGAATACCAATATTGTCCCATTCATTATTACCAAGTGCTTTTGATAAACTTTCTATCATATTATCTAATTCGATCTGTTTGATTACTGTTGTTTTGTGTATAATAGATGGATCGTCAAATAATTTTGGATTATCCTTGTAAACTCCATCAGTAATTAATAATAGATTAGGTTTATCCGAATTATATATTAGTTTGGGTTTGGTTTTTGATTTTTCTGATAAATCTGAATTTACTAATTCAGATTTAGTAAATGGTTTCAAAAGCATATATATAAAATTAGTTAGATCAAGAATAATTTTATTAAGTAATGACATTATTTTATTATAAAATTAATTGAGAAAACTTTTTTGCCAATTATATTTTTTTTTCATTTTTTATTTATTCACAATATATATTAGAAAATTTTTCGCCATACAAAATCATATATAATTAATTTATTATATATGATGATTAGTATATATGATGATTAGTATATATTATTTATTTGAATTTGAATTTGAATTTGAATTTGAATTTGAATTTTAATTTTAATTTGATTTTATCGATTGTTTTACTATATTAAATACATCATCTGAAGATACATCTGATGCATCCACAGACATATTTGTCATATGATTATGATTAGGATTAATATGTCGTACAATAACTTGTATAGAGAAGTCTAAACCGCTATCTGGATCAAATTTAAATTCTTTTCCTTTGGAATCAGTAAATTTCAAAACAATTTTATCAAGTTCGGAGATAACAGGTGCAAAAACAATTTTTTTAGATTGTCTATTTGTATTAGGGCTTATATATTGCATAACAGGTTTAGAATCATTTATATTAGACATATAAATATTCATACAACGATCTGGTTTAAAATCATAAGCCTTGGATCCTGTATATTTATTTGAATTAGAATATTTAGATTGGGTTGTTAAATTAAAACCCAAATTATTCAACATAGTATTTGGGCCAAATACCAAATTAAAATTTTCCGATGATTTAAAACTTATTATATTTGTTGATTTAGATACTGACATCTTAATATTAAATTGTTTTAGTGCCTTATTAATGATCTCTGTTAGATGTTCGATATTGTAATTACCCATTGTCAAACTAAGTGTGATTTCATTTTGATTTGATTCGTTTTGATTTGTTTCAACATTAAATTGAATTTCCATATCAGAATCAATAGCATTTGCTGTGTCAGAATCGGTGGATGGGGTATGGTGATCAGCATTTGGGTGTTGGGTCTGGGCTTCTTTTATAAATTGGAGTTTATTATTATTTGAGTTTATATTGTATTTGTCGAATGGTAGGTCTAGATCTCTGAGCTCGATACTTGTAATAGTTCGTATAGGATTTTCCAAAACAAATGTTTGAGAATTAATATACAATACCTCTTCTGCATTTTCAAACTTCTCAATATTTTCACCAATTAACTTTTTAACTTGTGCTTCTAAATTTTTTGTTGTCTCTGTCTTTTTATTTATATCCTCTTGTACACTCTTTAGTTTTTGTATTTGTTCCATTGTTTGTTCCTTGACTTTATTTAATTGAGAAATCTTTTGTTCATCAGCAGCATCTATAGTTGATTTGGGATTTTGTATTTGGTTCTGTATTTGGCTTTGTAGTTCAATTATACGATCTTGTAATTTTGTATTAATCTGTTTATATTGTTCTAATTCGGCAATAGTTGGATTGGTCAGATTAGGATTAGGATTGGGATTAGAATTAAGATTAGCCACTTGTGGTTGATTTACCATTTCCCTTAATCTTATTATCTCCTCTTGAAACATCTTTTGTTGATTCATTAATTGTTGTAAGACCTGATTTTGTTGATCGGTGGGTTGGGTTGGGTTAGGCATTGGGTTAGGATTGGACATTGGCTGATTTTGCATTGGGTTAGGGTTGGACATTGGCTGATTTATATGATTATTAACCATCGAATAGAGATCATTATACGATTCCTGAATATTTTGTTTAGAACTAGAATTATCCCTAACATTTGTTTTAATTGGGGGAGGTAAGGATGGCATCTGGTTTGGATTATTCGGATTTAGACCAGGATTTTGGTTAAATTAATATGGTTGATAATTTAGCTGGGGTTGGGATTGGTTAGGGGTTTGTTTAGGGGGTTGGTTAGGGGGTTGGTTAGGGTGGTTAGATGATTGATTTTGATCATTATTTGATCTAACACTTGTATTTACAGATGGTGGTAAGCCTTGAGATCTATCTATTTGAATATCATCTCTCATTGATTGTATCTGTCTTAATCGCGCATCTACAGATACATTATCATTGAATTTGACATCATGTGGGTTAACACCAGTATTCATATTATTAATATTAGAGAAGTCGTCATTATGATTATCAAAAGAACTAAAACCGGAAGAATTTTGTGGTAATTCATTTAGACCAATAATACCAAACTGTGCTTGTGGATTATGAGCGAAGTTATTAGTTGTGTTTGATAAATTAGACATATTATGTTGAGATTGGGTTTGGGGATTTTGTTGGTATTGGGCTTGGGGATTTTGTTGGTATTGGGAATTAGAATTTTGTTGCATTTGTTGTTGTCTTCTACGATCTTCTTCTTTTTTCTTTTTTCCTGAACCATCCAATGAAAAATCAGGTGTTGGTGGTCTTTGATTAACATTTGCAAAATCACGTTGTCTTTCTTGCATTAAACGTTCGTAACGATTTTCTAATCCCGCATCATCATCTTCTTCCTCTTGATATCTATGAGATGGGACACCAATATGCATATCATTTTGGAAATCTTCATATTGTCTGGTAATAGGAATAAATGCATTGTTTAGCTGAGTCTGATTCTGATGGGGGTTTGTGTTTGGATTTTTATTTCTTTGTTGGGGTTTTGATGTTTGTGGTCTTTGAGACATACCAACTGGTCTGCCTCCATTTAGATTATTACGTTCAAATTGTACTCTAGACATAGTACTTGTATTGTCATCGTAATCTGGGTTTAACATATAATTATCATTAAATTGAACACTATTTTTTGGTTTTTGAGGGAATGCTACTTTAGTCTTTTTAGGGGGATGAAATTCAGCGACTATTTCCGAATAAATCTGATCTATAATATTATTTATTGTTTTTTGATTGATGTGTTTGCTATATTTATCAATTTTTGACAAAATAGTTTTAACTAGTAGCTCTTTACGAGAACTATCTTCATATGAGTTAGGATATTGATTTCTAATATTAGATAATATTCTCGCTGCCATTTGTTTTATTGTATCAGATGACATTTTTGTTATTTATAATTATTTTTATCCAAGGAATTTTTAGAAAAATTTAAACTTAAATTAATCATTATTAATTATATAAAAAATCATTTCAAATGGAAAAAAATCAAATCAATAAATTAATAAATCAATATATTAAGTTTGATCAAAATATTAAGTTAGATCCAACTACTAATCATAATAATCATAAATTTCATATTAATAACAAAATATCATCATTAGATGTGTCAAGAAATGAGTCAAGAAATGGGTCAAGAAATGGGTCAAGAAATGAGTCAAGAAATGGATCAAAGGATGGGTCAAATGATGGGTCAAAATATGGGTCAAAGGATGGGTCAAAATATGGGTCAAAGGATGGGTCAAAGGATGGGTCAAAGGATAAGTTAATTAAATCCGATACAAACATGGGTTTTTATATACCACATACATTAATTAATCCATCTGAATCATATGAGTTTGTAGATGAAACATCAATTATGCTTAGAAGTGATATTCGCGTAAATAATAGTTCAAATATATTTGACTGGATTAATATGTTTGATCCAAAAATAAAAAAAATATTATTTGTTTATACTTATTTAATTTCAATACCACTTTACCCATGGTTAGATATTATTAAGGAACCGCTTGATGATTTGACATTTAGTCTTGGTTTAAAAAAATTTCTAATCCAAACAAAAACTAAATTAATAGCTGGTCAAACATACAATATTGAAATAGATCAAAATCAAAAACCGAGTTTATCAATTAATATAGCATTTATTAATGATCTATTTTGTGATTTTATAATTAATCATTCTAATAATGATTTATATTCTATTAATTGGCAAACAGAAAATATTATCCTATATAATAGATCAAAACGTTCTATATTATCTGAACCATTTATTTATTTAGACATCGATTCAAACGATAATCTAAATAATAATAGCATAATAAGTACGATTTCTAATCAGGGTTCAGCCCAGGTAAAAAAATTCACATTTAAATTAGTCCCTATTACTATCAGTTCTACTTATGTTTATTACAAAGGGCTAAAACAATATCTGATCAAAAATATTACAAATCTAACTGATATATCCAAATTAAACATTAAATTTTATTCAGCATCTGGCAAACCATTAGAATCAGTTGGAATAAATAAATATTTATTTAATCAAACTCAAAACAAATCCAAATATTGTGAATGTATGGAAAGTCATACAGATCAAATAGATCCATCTTGTTATTGTAATTATATAAGACATCCATTGTATTATCAAAATCAGATAGATCTGAGTTTAAAAATAGGAAAAATTCAAAATGAAATTATTAATAATATTTTTAAATAAAATTTAATTAGATTTAACTTTTGGTAAGTTTTTTCTTTCTATTACCTACCACGAAACAAACTTCTTCCTCATCTTCTTCAGCTGGTGAAGAATTTTTATATACGGGTTCCTTTATTTGGATTGATTGTGTTAGGTTTTGTTTAAGATTTTGTTGGGTGTTTTTCAAAACAGGTTTAGACACTTGTATTGCTTTAGGTTTGGGATTTTCTTCTGAACTAGATAGGAATATATCATCTACTGATGTTTTAATTAATTTGTTTGATTTTGTAGTATTTGTAGTATTTGTAGTATTTGTAGTATTTGTTGTATTTGTTGTATTTGTTGTATGTATTATATTTGATTTTGATACTTTATCTGATACAGATTTACCTATCATATTCATTGTATTTGTTATCTTAGATTTTGATATCTGACCAATATTTGATATATCTAATTTGGAATTAGGATTTGGTTTAGTTTTCGGTTTCGCTCCTTCCGATGATAAAAATGGATCTGATGAGTTTTCTGACCCAGATCCAGATTCTGTATTTGGATTTGGTTTGTGATTATTATCTGATGATTTAATAAATAGGTTATCTATCTTAGAAGATTTAATCTGATCCATGTGCTTATTCTCAAGCTGTTTTTTGAAGGCTTGTGTAGATTTAATTTTTGGAATACGATCAGATTCAGTAAACAAGAATACTTCATTAGACAATCTTTGTCCAATTAAATCCTCTTTTGCCTCATCCTTGTGATCTCTATAATAAACAACTCTATCCCAAAATTTCTTCAATTTAGGATATGCTTCAATAAACCATTGAGGTTGTCTTGTTATGAGTTGATTATGTGATAATTCTAATTTCCAGAAAACCATTCTACTATATCTGTACGAAGACATTAGCTCCGGGTACAATGTATTTAGATTTTGTATTATATTTTTGGCCCACGCAATACCTTCTTCTGGTGTAGTTAGAATTGAGGGTGGATATATATATTTGCCATACCATTCAACTGCATCTGCTGGAGGTATCTTAGATTTATCAATTGGTAGCAATTCAATTATTACACCTTTGCGTAATCTTTTGTCAATATACTGTTTAGGTGGCTCATCTGTTATCTCAGTCGTAATATCTTGTTCTACGGTTTGATTATCAGTATGAATTAAATCATCAACTGGATCTGCAATAAACTCTTTTTGTGTTTTATATGGTTCAGTAATCAAACATTGCCAAAAGTCAGATTCGGGTAGATTACAACATTCCATTTGAAGTTGAACTTGTACCCAATAATAATCAGGACAAATGTCACCTTTTATCTTACCAGTTGAATTAATTTGTCTCGATGGTGGGCACTTTATCTCTAACATTCGACCAATTAATTTATTGAATAAACCATCTAATGTTAAACTTGTTGCAATACCATCTGGACTTGCACCCAAAAATGATATCGTCGGATGTTGAATTAAACCGAATTCGCCAACTTTACTATTGTAAATATTTTCATAGATCATGGTAGCAATCTTTTCATATTTCTTTCCATGGTATACAAATTTATTCTCTTTGAACTCCTTGCCAAATATTTTTTCTAATAAGGTATCCTTGATTGTTCCATAATGCGATTCACCAATTGCTGCACCACAACTTGATGCAGATACCATATTCTGACGCATATCAAACCATTCTTTAGATTTTTGAGCGGGTTGTGGTAACTCAGTCAAAGATATATATTGATCAAATATTTGTTTCAATACGGGGCTTAAATTATCATATCTAGCCAAAATCTTATTCAGACAATGTTTGTCATAAAATTGATCTCTCTCTTCGACAGTTGTAAAATTTTGATTAAAATCTATTTGGATTTGTTGGTTTTGGTTTTGTTGGGTCTGATCAAACTTATTCCAATCAAAACCATATAGTGTATATCTAATACTGAGGTATTTGTCCAAACATTTATTCATATATGAAAGATGAGGATAAAAAGTATTTATATTCTCTCTTAACATTATTTTAAATTGTTCTAGCTCTAAGTGGCTAAAATCATCAGTTGTATTAGTTATATCAGTTGTATCTGTTATATTACCAAATGTGTAATCATTTAGTGTTTTATTAAATATATAATTTAGATCTGATCTATCTGAAAAATTCATTTATTAAGACTTAATTAAGTTATGTTTAAATATCTTTATATTAATTTATATTATTATAAGGCCATTTGATAATATATAAATTATTCATTTTTTTATCAGAATAAATCAACTAAATCAAATAAATCAATTAAATCAACTAATAACATCCTAGGTAATTAACTAATCAGCAAATAATTTCTTTATAATTCTTCAAAAGATATAAGACCTATTTTGTCGCTTATAACTTTGGCTTATGAGGTGTTGCATCATAACGACATGTTGGGCATTTGTAATTATATTCCTTGAGCCATACATCAATACAGCTTTTGTGAAAAACATGATCACAACCTAGTTTTCTTACTTCAGAATCTGCTTCAAAATCATCCAAACAAACAGAACATGCTTTATTCTTGGTTTTAAGATCATCAGAAACTTTATCATAAGTAGAAACTTCAAGTTTTTCTAGTTCATTTTCAGGTACTATTAAACTTACGGAATCCATATTAGGATTTGGTTGGGCATTTAATCCACCTAATCCACTTAAAATATTAGCAATTGGAACTAATACAACATTACTCGCAGACGGCCCTGGTGCAATACCAGATGAAGACATTGCAATAGACATGCCACTATTATTAATAATAACTTGAGTACCAAATAATGCAGACATAACATTTGATCCAAAATTTGTTCTACTTATCTCTTCTCTCTGAATGCTTCTAATCAAGTTAGCCCTAACAATATTCATATGTGTTTCGATATCTCCATATGCAGATCCATTTAGAGTTAAATAAGATCCAATATTGTAAAATATATCCTCATCAGTATGATTTTCCGAAATTAATCGTTGAACCATATGTTCAAAGAAAACTTCTAATGGATCATCCCATTGATATAAAAATGGAACAACAGTATTCGAAATATATTCAAATAGTTCATCATTAAAACCTGTCAAATAATCGGTGGATCCTAACCATCTAATATTATCTGGATATGTTCTATTTTGTATCATTGCATTAATTGCTTGACGTGACAATAAAGGTCCAGAACAAAATTGTTCAACACTAATCGGTCCAAAATCAGCTTCAATGGTTGATGCAGATTCAACAGGTTCAGATGGTTCAGATGGTTCAGCAGGTTCAGATGGTTCAGATGGTTCAGCAGGTTCAGATGGTTCAGATGGTTCAGCAGGTTCAGCAGGTTCAGCAGGTTCAGCAGGTTCAGCAGCCACAGATGGTTCAGCGGGTTCAGTAGGTACATCAGGTTCAGATTCTATTTCATCGACGACGTAATCGTCGATCTCATCAATATTATTAACCATAGACATATGAGATGCAACTATATTATTCATAAGTTGTTCAATCATATTGAAACGATTATTAACTTGATTAATATTATGCACATTGTGCATATTACGCATTTGTTGAAATAGATTTAGAACATGATTATTGATATTATTTGGAGGATGGTTATGTGAATTATCATCAGAACCAGAATTTGTAGGAATATTTGAATTATCGCTCATATTCGTTTTAATATACAAAGATATAATAAAATATTACTTATAAAAATTTCAATTTTATCAAATAATATGAATTTTATCTAATAATATTCATATATAGGCAAAATAGCATATGATTAAAAATCTTAAAAAAATAAATATATATGATCTTGAAAATTACGATCCATCCAATATATTCGCGAATATTAGTAATAAACATCTAATAATATATTCTATAATATTGATTTTTATCCTATATGTTGCAATTTATACAAATAAATTTTCTTATGTATTTATCTGTATGTGTTTATTTGGGATTTTTATATATTATGTTCAAAAAATATCATTCTATAATAATCTACAATCAAAAAATACAAAATCAGACCATATAAATAGATTAAATATACCCGAAACATCATTTGTTTATAATGATGATTATCTGATTGAGCTACTATATAGTGCTCGATTTATGAAAGTTAAACAACCTATTTTATATGACCAAATGATCAAGTTGATTGAGAACTTTCTAATATTTCATCGTACTTTGAAACTTGGGATAAATAATATATTTTTAAAACCAACCGATATGATTAAACCACATAAGCTAAATATTATGCAACGTATGATTTTATTAAATGATTTCAGAGATCTATTTGAAAGAATTCTCAAACATATACAAACATTTATACATGTTTTACCGGATGATGATAGATATTTAAATTCATTTTATGAATTTAATCAACTAATTAAAAATCATCTCAACAAATACTATCATCAAATCAGACAACAATATAATTATGTGGATTTCTCACAATATTATCAATTAAATAGATCATCTGAAGATAAGTATGGGCCGATAGATTGGGATGAAATCTGAATTTGTTTTGGATATCTGAATTTGTTTTGGATATCTGAGCCAGATTTATTCGCTCAAATACCTAATCAAAACATAAGACAAAACAAAAAGTATCAACAACAATACAAGAACAGTTAATTTTCTATAATTCTTTGATAATATCTGATCAAAATTTGTCCAAGTATACAATTTGATATTTTTTATTTCATTTATCATTCGGATAGTGTCATCAACAATTGCTTCTTTAAATTGACCAATTGTTAGTCTATTATAATTCGGTGGTTGTAGT
>JACCDO010811794.1_pt1 | contig 12481 bp, 9 predicted proteins | sample 7446101 | NCBI WGS metagenome assembly JACCDO01 (sample SAMN15323440, study PRJNA562643) | freshwater metagenome | isolation source: river surface water | place: USA:Blue River Watershed | collected 2017-08-16 | reverse complement strand
GGTAATGGGTTATGTAATCCTTATAAGGCGTGAAGCTCTCGAGAAGCGAAGCGACACCAGGAAGAAGGACCTTCTGGAATTGGGTTCTTACGCGCTTTGCTTCTTCATGAGAGAGAACTTTTCCTTCTCGAAAGTCCTGAATCGGCGGCACCATGTCGTCGAGGCGGAGTGATCTTCTTTGATCGTCAGAACCGTCCTTGCCGAGCAAGTAGTGTTCGAACCAAACGAATAATTCTTCGATAGTCTTTACTGCGGCGGGGCCTGGATGCCGAACCTGTTTTTTGGTCTCTCCGCGCCAATCGAAGAAAATTAGTGGTAAGAGCGATGGTTCACGTTCACTTGGATTCTTGATGTCGTTTGAGTGTGAGCGCTGGATCATTTCCTGGGTGCAAACAGCATTTACGCCTTCGTCATTGAGGAGGATTTCGCGTGCCTCGTTTACTTTTTCGGCCTTTGAGTTGATATAGATAAACGTATTACGAACAATCTCAAGAATGGATGCTGTGTCTTTACTTTTGTCGACCTTGAAGATGCCGAGTACAACCACAGGAATAATCCATTTAGAGAGCTTCTCGTTTCTTCCTGCTGTTTCGCTTTTCCAGCGTTTGAGTGCGGAGAGGCGATGTTGCCCGTCGATTGCGACGATTTTAACGCATTTGTCATTCCATTCGAGCATTGAGTACGCATTGGTGTCGTGAATCTTGAATCGAAAATAATCTTTTTTCTCGTAACATCGGTAGTCAACGCCGTTCTCACAGATATTCTCAGGCTCTACATGTTCCGCATCCCGTAAAATTCCATCGTTGTCCCGGTCGAGCGGAAGTACGATCAGTGTCAAGGGATTGAAGAACTTAACTTTCGTATTGTCCTTCAAATAAGGCAGTATGTCCGCGCTTACGCGCTCAACATCTACGTCCCGCTGAAACAAGTCGCGAACGTCCCACTTTTCACTACCGGGGATGTCCTGAATCAAAGTGATGTGGTCAAGTTCGTCATAACTGATAGCAGTCTGCAAGAATCGAATTTGTGCGTTCGCCCCGTCGCCTAGCTCGCCGTAGAATCCGTGTTTGAACTTATTGTAGGTGTCTCTTCTGACTGGCGGAAGCGTTCGTGTTCCCATATCTCCCTCTGCTTTCACTTATTTGATCGAGTACGCGGGCTTACAAGCGTACTTCATTATCTCTTCAACAACGGATTCCATATTTTCAGCGCTTTCGCCTGATCCTTCCGTTGTTTCTGCTGTTTTTACGCAAACAAAAAGTAGGTCGCGCACATCCTTGGCAAATACTCCTAGCTCTCTGGCGAATTTGGCGTAACGGTTATGAAAGTCATTGCGATCCGAGCCGTTTACGTGTTGCATGCATCTGTTACTCAGATCTCGCGCCTTTCCGACATACAAAGGCGGCATGAAGATACTCGCGCGCATCACGGTTTTGCGAAGCTCATTGAAAAGATGATCGTCGGACACAATGTTGTTCCAGTTAGCGTATATGCTTTCGCTGATTGCGGGTATTTTAGGAGTGCGTTCGATCTCACCCTTGAGGTGCTCCCAAGTGAAGTCAACGCTCAGTGTATGTTTTGGCTTGCCTCCAGCCTTTGCGTCAAAATTCATAATAACATTCACCTCATCGAGAAATTCATCCAATTTCCGTGTTGTGATTCGGAGTGGGTAAAACCAGCCATAGGTACCGGGCGCGACCGGGACACGGTCGAAAGTGTCGCGGGTAAAAATACCGATCTCTTGGTTTATGTTTCGCCAGACGTCATTTAGGACCATTGACGCTCTCATTTTTGAATGACAGGTAGTGAAGAATTAGATCGGGAGCCACTTTTTGGAGCTCTTTCAAACAAAGATTTACGACATACGCGTCGTCCAGGTTGCCCGTACCTGGTATGTGATCTGGAATTATGTCATACGGATTGCAAAAATAAAAGAGCGCTGCTCCTATGAGTTTCTGCGACTTTTCATCTATCTTTATGTGGCCTGTTGAATAACTCTCAAGGATGCTGAACAGGAATTGCGTGCGATCAGCGAGTTCTATGAGCCATGATGTCCCTGCCTGGGTAAGGATTTGTAGTTTTTTGGGGAATCGCGAGAGTACGTAGATATATTCTTCTGGTCCGATGTCATTGATCACGCTTCGGTAGGACTGCTCGATGGCTTCGCAAAGGCTGCGATCAAGCTTGATACTGGGGCGGATCTGCAGGTCTGAAAAGCGTAGCGCTGATCGCGGCATTCACAGCTCGCAAATCAGGCATGGTGTCGGCTCGTCTTCATCCCGCTCGCTGAGTTGCTCAAAGAGCGTGGTGCGTTTTGCCGCTGTGGCAGCTTTTTTCGCTTCTGCGTTCTTCTTAATCTCTTCCGCGTTTTGTTCGATGTAGTCGAGCGAATGTCCTGGAATCCAAGTGAAGCCGCGCCCAGAAGTACTGGGTTTTTCGTATGTTTTGGCTTTCTAAAAAAGGTCTGGGTGTTTTTCCTTGAGTCCAACCCATTCATTTCTTTGTTGGAAAAAACAAAAGTAACATCCAGAGCGTGTTCGCCACTTATAGTACTCGGGCAGCCCAAGACCCGATCGATCTAGAATTTCTGCGACTTCCTTAATGCCCATGCCTGCTTCTTTGAATGGAAAAACCGGAATGAGATTTTTTTTGTGCGAGACGTATCCCTCACGATCTTCGTCTGCGCGAATACCCACGTAGCTGTAAGCCAGGTCGCTTCCAATGTATTTCTCAAACGGAAACAGCTTCATGACCTTGGTGCACCAGCGGGCGTTTGCCGAAGGCAGGAAGCCGGAATAAACCTCCAGCCAATAGTCGAACGTTTTTCCAGAGTTCAGCCGCACAATGGGTTTGCCTAAAAAGTTCTCGAGTTTATCGAGGTATTCGTAACACTCGGGCAGCTCTGCTCCAGTATCCGTAAAGACGTATTCCATATCTGGAACCTTATCCCGCATATAGATTGCAAGTGCGGTTGAGTCCTTGCCGCCGGAGAGCCCCAAGATGTGCCGTGGTTTCTTTTCTGGTGTGGAATCGTTCATATTTTTCAGGCCTCAGTGATCATGGCTTGCAAAAGAGTCTTGGTTCGCTGTGCGCCTAAGCGTTTGGTGAGAGCTTGAACCTGGTGTCTTAGGCGGCGCTCTGTCCACGGGATTGAGATCGCCGCCGCGTCAGAAAGCGTAGCAGCTTCCATGTCGAGGCGGTCTGCGAGGTCCTCAATTCCTTTTACTGTTTGTAAGAGGCTGAGTTCGAATTGAGGCGGATGTGTCCTGTCCCAATAACGCAAACTCTTACCCGTCAGGTGACTAGCAAGACTGAGTAAAAGGTCGGTCTCAGTATTGTAGTTCTGATCAATCCGGGTCAGAAATCCGGCAAGAACACGATCACCGAGATAATTCGATGGCGAACCCGGCAAGATTGATTTCCATTGCCGTAACGCTTCGACCAGCAGACCTTGGGGGCGCGCTCCTACGGAACGAAACAGCTGCTCGCGACAGGATTCGAGCAACTTGGTCTCGGTTTGCTCGAGCTCAATTTTTCTTTCTTGAAGCCAATCTAAGACCTTCCCGTGATCGCCATTTCCGGACAGTCGGACGAAGTCCTTTTGGATGAGCTTGAGCGGATCAACTGCATTCATCATTAGGTCGATAAACTCGTCTGCTTTTGAAGAATTTATCCCTTTTTGCAAGGAAACAGGGGGAAGGGCTCGTGCCCATTTCATAATCCCCTCGACGGCGCGCCGAACTGGATTATTGATCTCGGAGACCGGCGCGTTGAAAAGCGAAATGATAGAACTGAGATGCTGGTTTAATTCTACCGATAGAACTGGCACTGAAATAACGAACGCCTTTGGGTTGCGTAATAGGCGCTCAAAGGTCTCTGCCTTTAGCTCCGTGACGTAGATTCCGTCCTCAAGAATCGTTACTGAGGAATGCGTTGATTTGAGGGCGGCAGCGAAAAGAAGCGGGAGCACGCCTTCCCTGAGGCCATACGGTGGGGCGGTCAGATCCTGAATTAGCGCTTGCGTATCCTTTGGTGCCAAAGCTGGCTCGTTCCAGAAATCAAGAAGCAGATGCCAGATCTCGTTAAGTGCTTTTGCGCTCTTTGGATCAGGTTCCTGAAAGGACCAAGCGCTATTTTCGCTCGAAGCATAGAGACCCGTGTTTAAAAAGATCGCTCTAAAAATGGCAACTTCTGGGCCGTAACCCTCAAGTGCTAGTTGCTCGATCCCTGTGGAATAGAGCATTGCGCGCAGGAGCTTCTTCCGTGCATTCACAATCTGTGCGGACGGATCAACCTTGTTGATCATCTCATTATTGAATCGCGGAGTCTTGTAGAACACCTTCTCGCAGATTCCAGATAGCCACTTACGTAACTGACCGGTGGTGGTAATCGAGGCTTCGCATCGACCACCGTAATAGTAAGAGGCCCCCGTTTCAGAAGGGGCAATGAGATGATCGATCTGCGCAGCTAGAAAGGTCTCCGACTCATCCACTAATTGTTTAAGTTCTTGTTCAATTACTGGGTCTTGACCAGAAAACTCCGGATCACTCAGCAATTGGTAATATGCCTTAAGTTCACACACCGTATCGCGCAGATTCAGAGGGTGCTTCGCCAAGGCTATAACAATCTGCGAGTGTTTAATCTTTTTTGCCAAATCTTGGCACTCTTTGAGCTCGGCCTGTGTTTCAGTGAGGACGTAATAAACTCGTCCGTCGCGAATCTGATCCTCAGACGGGGCCCCACCTAAAGTGACAAGTTCTTGAAGAGCGGAAACGGCGATATAACGACCATCGAAATACCGATGGATCGCGTGTGTGTCGTTGTACCGCTGCGGCCGGAGAAAGGGCGCTGGGTACTCCTTATTTAGAAATTCCGCCAATTCAAAGGTTCCATCAAATTTTACTTTGAGTTCATTCGCTGCAGTGCGGATGTCAACGTCGGAACCCTGCCAAACAGAGTAGTCGTTGGTAAGGCGCCGATGATAGATCGCTTTTGAGGTGACTAATGATTGGATCGACTTCTTGACGGTCTGATTCGAAGCGGTGGGAAGCTCGCCAAGGGAAAGCAAAAGCACTTCTTCGTTTCCAGCAAGAGGCGATTGACCCGCTGCGAGTTTGATGGCGGCCAGGGACTTTATGACAGAGATTTGTTGCTCATTAACAGCTTTGCGAAGAGCAAGATTTGTTTCGATCCAGTTCCGATGAGTCCCGCCAGCGCCCGTATCTAGGCGCATCAAGTCGGAGAAAAAATCATAAATTTGCGATGGCGTGATCCAACCCGTATTCTCGGATCCAAGAGCATTGGGTTCGTCGGAGTGAATGAACGTAAAAAGTGTTCGTTCGTTTTGAGCAACTCGACCCGAAATTTTCGGAAGAATGTAAAACGAAATAGGACTGAGTGGCGCCGCTTGGAAAAGCAAGTCAGAGAGATCGGCGAGATCAAACTCTTTGAAGATTCCGGACTTATGACAAGCCTTTGCGAGCTTTGAAAACAGCTCTTCATTCCACTGAATCGACTTCGGTGCGCCTCGTGCGCTGATAATTTGAGCGATCAGTTGGTAAACTTCTTTACTGTCCTCAACATAATTGAATTGCCTAAATCGGCCTTCGATCTTCGCCCATTCTGTTTTTACGTAGGCAGGGAGGCTGCTAGCGTAGCGGGCAAAACTTTGATGCAGAAGAAGAGTTAAAACGATGGGAAAATCGTCTCCGGTTCTGCTGAAAAACTCTGCAATGGATTGAATTTCGTAGAGAGATCGCGAATCGCCTGATGCTGCGCAATGCTCCAGCACTTTACCGAATTCATCCCAGACGATGAGGATGCCTGAATGTTTTTTCGATAGGGCCTCTTGCGCAAACTTTAGGCCTGAGATGAGTCCATCCAGCGTTTGCGGAAATTTTGCGAACTTAGCTGCGACTGCATCCAGACCGTTACGCTGTAAAGCTTTGATTAATCCGTTGCGAACCTGGACTGCGACGCCCGAATCGTATCCTGCAATCGGCACAGCGATGCCTGCTGCGCGACCTCTGTTGATCTTATTAAAGGGATTGGGTCCAGAGAAAGCTGTTTTGCGCAGGCTTTCAAGTAATGGCGCAACATCTGGGTGGAGCTTACCCGAGGCCTCAATTAATGCGCACCACAGCAGGCCTGCACTTGATTTGCCGCTGCCGTAGGGGGCAGCGATTGAAAAAGCTCGGGTGTTGGAATCCCCTGAAAACGCACCAAAAATCTCCCGCGCGAGCGCGATGCTCTTCTGGGTGGGGATGTAACCCTTTAGGCGTTCAGGATGCTCGATGTCTAGTGCGACGTTAATTGACCGAAGCTCCCGAATGTTTGCTTTGTTTTTGGCACTCTTTTTAGTCATGGCGTGCCTCCTTATCGCCTGTGATGGAGGCGCTTAGAAATTGAAAGGAATTATTCTCGCCGACACGAAGCAAGTTCATCCCTGCTGTACGCGCAAAAGAAAACGCCCTCTTTCCGAAGTTGTCCTGCAGTGCTGTCAGGTGATCGAGTAAGCAGTCAGTTGTGAGTAAAAAGGTTCGACCTGGAGAATATGGGGCGGATGTTAAGTCCTGCAAACTTACTTCTTTAGATTTTGTTTTCTCGCAGAATTTAAGTACCGCATATCCGAAGGCTACCGGCGGAATTTTTCTTTCGCCGATATTCATTCGAAACGATCCCGTATTTTCAAGAAAGTCGATGAGCCCAAGACTCGCAAATGGACTCTCGAAGGTATCCTCGGGCGATGCGGTTCGATGTCGAGGGGACGGTTTTGTGTAAGTTCTTGCCAAACACGCCATGTCTTTTTGAAGCGAAGGCGTCGCAATGGGTTTTACAGATTCTGTGCTGATCCATCTCGACAGATAGTTGATGAAAGTTTGGGTGTCGAATCGCTTCATCGGAAACCGATTAAAGAGCCAAAACCACGCGGTAGCGCGATTTAAGTTACTGACTAGGTTGTGGTGAAGAATCCAAAGTGTTGCGTCTTCCTCGATAAACGGGTCCGACTTTAAGACCAATTCGCCGAGCGGCGACAGTTCGAGCTTCGGCTTGGGTTTATTATCAATCTTTGCTCGCGATTCCGTTGCGAGCTCGAGTGCGGTCAGCCAATACCGAATTGAGCTCACCATGTTGCGGCCCACTCCGAGTTCGTCGGTAGCGAATGGGTCTGCGAAAATCATGGAGTTGGCGTGGACGGCATTCATTCCCTTGTGGAGCCATCCATCTCTCAGGTGAAATGTCTCGTGGCCGGCAAATAACATTTTACGCGATCTCCTTTGAGCTGGATGGGGGCGCGCTGATGGATCCAGCTCGCTCTTCAATTGAACATGAATCGCTTTTGGGTTCGAATTTGTCGAAGCAGAAATGTTGGAACGAATATAATATCAGCAACTTACGTGTTGACACCGTGCAGCAAGCCAGGTGTTGGTACTCCCATTGCCAAAAAAAGCAGCAGCCGGCTTATTGGCAGAGAGCCGTCCCTGTCGGGTGACCGTTTTTCAGTCGATTTGTCTGATTTCCTGATCTGATAGGCTCCTTTTGGTTTTGCAAAAGTGGACGAGCAGGACAGCCCGAGTTTAAAAATTTGTTATTGCTAAGGTGGCGGCCGACCGTTAATTCTTCAGGGAATTACAGCCAGGGCCGAAACACAGTATTTTTCAGAGCGCTTTGGCAAAGTTTTGGACCGCTCGCCAAACTAAGGGCGGTCCTGAGGAGTTTTTGTGACGCAGCCGTTCAAGCACGATGCCGTTAATCTACACGACTTCTTTTCTCAGAGTGGGCGCGGGTTTTACGTTCCATATTATCAAAGGGCCTATTCTTGGGATGTGGAGAACGCGCAAAAACTGATTGAGGATATCTTCTCAAGCATTGCGCTGACGTTGAGTAAGCCTAATAACAGCATTTTCTTGGGGACCGTGATTCTTCACGATGAGAAAGACGTCAAGACTGGAGAGCACGTAGACACCCCTAATTTGCTGACAAGGGTCGCTAACGTCGTAGACGGGCAACAGCGGATCACATCCATTGCGATGCTCGCGTGCGTGATCGACAATATGATCAACTCGATTGCGCCCGAATTAGAGGCGCTTGCTGGTGTTGCAGAGGAGTTTCAATCGCTTGCTACTGAACTCCGGGACGAGTTACCTAAAATCCGTCACTTTTATTCTGTCCAAATAGGAAAGTTAAGCGCCCAGCCGGACCTAAAGCCCAAAATCATCAGGGCTTTTGATGTGTCAGTGAATCCGGTATCCGATCAGTGGACGCTCAGAGGTGATACTAACAAATTTTATCGTTCAAGCACTTCGGTCTTCCTTTCGAAGTTTATCGAATCAGGGAAGATCGATTCGTCATTGCCGATAGATGATCGAGTGCGTGCGGTACTTCAGGTTTTCAAAGATAAGATTACGGAAAAAATCAATGACGTCAGTATTGTTTTTGCGAGCGGGCTCTTGGCCGCTTGCAAAGTCAGAGATGGTAGCCTGTCCAACTTCATTGCTTTTCCGCCAGACATGGCGCGAATTGAAAATTTGGATGCAAATGAGCAGAGACTGTATTTGAGCGGTTTATATTTGCTCGCCCTCTGTTCGTTCCTGAAGAGTGCTTGTCATTTAGTGGTAATTGAATGCCTCGACTTGGGGTTGGCGTTTGATATGTTCCAATCGCTGAATGCGACTGGTACGCCTTTGACTGCTTTTGAAGTGTTTAAACCGCAAATTGTCAAAGCCTGGGGCGCAGGTTATCCGACAGTCATTAAGCCGCAAGTAGATCGGATTGAGAAGGTTTTTGAGAAAGAGGCCGACTCGTCGAAGAAAGAGGAATTGACGGACAGGGTGATCGTATCCTCCGCTTTGACCTTCAATGGTTCGGAGCGTAGCCGCCGATTTAGTGAGGAGCGCGACTGGTTGACGGACACGCTTGAGAAGTCTCTTAACTCGGCACGAGCGGCAACTGATCAATCCGTGAGTTTTGTAACCTGCATCGCAGACCAGGCCGAATATTTTGAACATTTTATTCAACCTCGCAGGCCTAATAGAGATCTACCTTCATTCCGTCTTTGCAATCATTTGCAAAGTATGGGGTTAACTACATCTCAGGCTGACCGCGCTGCGCTTTGCGTCTATTTTCTGAAAGATGCTGGGCATCAATTTGCCCACTCGGTTTTTAGCGTCTTTTATTCGAAGTTGCTTCGTGCGCAGGCCGACATAAATCTGCGTGCACAGGCGGCTCTTGAATTTGTAGAAGTATGTGAGGCTACAGCGGCTTTCTTTACTCTCTATATGGGCGCCCAGCAGGGTAGGTTCCCTGACTCTGACTATCGCGCACTTTTCCAGGCGGAAGCCGGCAATATTTCATTCGCCAATGGCCATGAAAATCAACGCCCTGATTTCGTTAAGGCAGCCTTCAGAAGATCCTTGGCTTCATTGCAACTTTACGATGCCGACGACAACGTTCGCGCCAAAGCTGAGTGGGTAAGCAATGCAAAACAGATCAGCTGGTACAATCGAAAACAGGTTTGTCGCTTCGCTCTTTTTGTTTCAGCGCATAATGCTGCGCCAGATCTCTCGCCAGAAAAAGCTGGCTTATTTACCGATGGTCAGCCCAATTCTGCGGATTTCTTGAATTGTCGGGCCTGGCATTCAAGCGAATTTGAAGTCATTGAGCACGTCGCAACCCGAGATAAGCCTGCAAACATTAAATTCAGTAATCATTATGATCCTGCCATTTACCCAGGCAATTACTCTGTCGTGGACAAACTCGGGAATTTGACACTGCTATCGCGACCGGTGAATTCCTCAATCTATTCAGAGTGGCCTGACAAGGCTTTTTATTACTGGAACCTGACCACGCCGAGTGCCACGGCAAAGGGTTCTGACGGTACGGCACTCGCTGCATCACTAGGAATTGGTGCGGTTCCTCCAGCGTTGGCGACTTTGGCCGCTGCCTCAAGTTATCTTTCCCATCTCGCGCCTCTTGCTCTGCGCGGGCAGCGTGGTGATAAGTGGGACGCTTCGTTCATCTCCGATCGATCACAGCACTTGTGCGAGCGAGTATTTGATAAACTCGATCCCTGGCTGCGTTAAGGAATGGCCAAGGAGGCTAGTTCTTCTCCCGATATACAATCAGGGTGAGGTACGGGCGATCTTCTATTGCGGTAAAAAATCCTCTCCCAATTAAGGGTCAATATACCGGCAATCTGATGGCGAAAGACGATGTTCTCACGGGTACTATTGTGTCGATCGCAATCGAATTATTATCCCCTAGGTTCAATTCGAATTCAGCCAAGTGACAGGTAAGACTATTTTCGAGCTGAATGGTTTTCACGTACACCGGAACAATCTTACATTTTTCCGGAAGTTTCCCAGGTGGGATTGCGAGGCATGAATACGCCATCTTCGCCTTGGAGATGCTTGCCCAATTACCGTGTTTCGCTTCGATTACAAAAAGACAGGGTTCTCCTGACCGCCTTCCGAAAAAAATTCCATCAATTTCGACCTGTCCATTTTGGTGATGCCAAATGAGATCTAGATCTGCCCTTGGCCTAAAAGTGAAGGAGGCTGTAAATGTGCCGGTTTTTATCATTCCGCCCTCGGGATGCTTGTCTAGCCCCAGGACATTCGTGATAACGCCGGCGTTAAAACAGTAGTCCAACGCGGTTTCTTCATTGAACTTGGATAGCAATGAATAGAGTTTCATTCTTTCATTGATTTTATCGCGCACAGGAAAGTCTAAAGGAGCGTCTTTGAAGAGTTTCGAATCTACTCCAAAAAAATCTTCGATCTCATTTCGGGCGCGGATGATTCCGAACAAACCGCCTTTCTGTCCTGGATTTGATCCGAGTCGAAACACCATGAGTTGGTGCTCCCTGAGAAATGGGTCGAGCCCCTCAAGGGTTTGGACGGACAAATAGTCTGCTGTCCGAAGTTGCTTTTTGATTCCATGCTTTTTTCGAAAACTCGCGAATGCTTCGGGTTCTATCCAAGGCTTCTCCGGAGTTAACGAGGCGATGACTGGCTTAAAGATGGACATAAAGGGATGCTTACCAAAACAACGACTACTTCAATGCGGAATCGTGGCGCTTGAAACTTAGGTCGAACTGGGCCGCGCTTTTGTTCGGAGGGCGGACCGCCTCGATGGTCTCGAAGATTTTCTAAGTCGCTCAGTCGGGGTTCAGCTCCCACCGAAGCTAACCTTCAAAAACACACAGGCGTTTCTAAAAGCTTTCTAGATATAACTCTAGCTGTGGGTAACCTTTGATCATTCTGTCTAGCTAAGCCTAAAGTCTACGCCGCATCCTGATCCTCGTAGCTTTTGTGCGAGCATATCTGGATGAGGCCAAACGCCCTTGTCGGTTGGAGGTAGAAATACCTTACAGGACAGGACTTGGGGAAATATGTTCCTCAATCCCTCTATGACTTGCTCAATTTCTAGATAAATCGGCTCCCAAACTTGACGAGGTATTCCATCCTCTGGTGATTTCCATGCCTCCAGGTGTACCTGGATAATTAGAGCGTCATCTTTAATTAAAGCTTCAAGAATGGCTTTTCCGTTGGGAACGGTACCGCGAAAGCGTCTCGGACCCAGATAAACTTTTATTGTGTTGGTAAGGACTTGTCTCATTAGTGTTACCCGTAGGCCTTCCCTGACGGAATCATCGAACCTTGGTCAATGCTTTCTTGATCGTTTAGGGTGTCTGATCTCTTCATTATGATTTTGTGTGCCGACGTACGCAAGACTCTCTTGCGGCTCCTAATCGTGCTGATTGCTGTTCAGTTATCTGCGTTGGTGTGAGTGCGAATAAAGCGCAGGTCTTTTGAGCGCGTATCGTTGCCGGTTTTCATAGCCCTTGTCTGGCGATCGAAATCGGTGATCCAAAGTAGCGGTGAGGTTGGGAGATCATGTGTCGGAGTTTGTATTTTCTTTTTTGGTGGAATTCTCGCGAGCAACGTCTACGGTCTCCGTTAAGGTTTAAGGAAGAATGCCTGTGAGGGGTTCGCCTGATGAAAGGTCGAATCAACGTCGCTGAGCCGGAAAGCATCCGGTCAGACTTTTTTGTCTTCTGTGCTCCAGGAACTTCATGCAGACCTGATAAAGCAGTGGTTTTCAGGGGCGCACTCCTGGAGTTGAACCCCTTCGCACATCTCGATTCCGCTTCGATGCCGCCGGGGGCGGCTCCTTCGCTGTGTCGCGCGTCGTGCGCGACACGCCCGCGTCGGAACTGCCGCTGGCAGTTCAGATCCGCTCGCGAAACTGTGTCCTCAATCAAAAGCGCAAAGCTCGCAGTCGCTTCGCCGCGGCCGCTCAGTCGGGGTCCAACTCCCATCGAGGGCAACACTCCAAAACACTTTCGCCCGCTGCCTCATTCTTCGAATGCGACAGCGGGCGAACATCGTTTCTAAACTAAAATGGTGGAGCCGGTGGGAGTTGAACCCACGTCCGAAAGCAATCCACCGCCAGAGTCTACATGCTTAGCCCGGGTTTT
>JACCDO012058764.1_pt1 | contig 12485 bp, 11 predicted proteins | sample 7446101 | NCBI WGS metagenome assembly JACCDO01 (sample SAMN15323440, study PRJNA562643) | freshwater metagenome | isolation source: river surface water | place: USA:Blue River Watershed | collected 2017-08-16 | reverse complement strand
TTGGATTATTTTTATGGAAGTTTTTTGAAGATATGGAGAACCTGACATTGATCATTGGATTATTTTCGTGTAAATACATGAAAATAATGGACATTTGTAACATAATATTGGTGTTGCAACTTAATATCCCACAATTATATAGTTCCCACATAAAAACGCATGAAAAACTTGTTGGCCCGTTTTTGAAAAATGGACATGACTTTTCCTTGTCCAATTTTGAAAAGAGACCCAACAAGTTTTTCCGAATATGTAAATAAGTGACTTCACAGCCTAATGCAGCGAAACCCGATTTTACATGAATTAATTTGTGACTGTAAAATTTTTTTATAGGTTTTGCGGAAAAAGGTTTAGGCGTTTTTTATATTATCATTATAATATAAAATGGTATCAGTTAAAACGCCAGAAAGCGCAAAAAAACGCATATGTAGTTTATGTGACTTTAAATGCAACAAATTATGTGATTTTAATAGACATTTATCAACCGCAAAACATAAACGGATAACAAATGATACAAGTAAGATAACAAATGATGCAAAAAATACACCAACTTTTTTTCAATGTATATGTGGTAAGGAATATCAATATCGTTCTGGACTGTCACGGCATAAGACGGCGTGCAAATATACGCCATCACCTTCGCCCCCCATTGAGGAGAACATTCAAACTACAATCGAACCAATTGAACCTAATTCAGCCGAATTACTGGTATTGGTCAAGGAACTCATGATACAAATGGCTGCAAAAGATAAAAAACAAGACGAACTCATCAAGCAAAATCTGGAACTGCAAAATACCATGAAAGAAATGATTCCGCATCTAGGTAACAACAACAACAATACAAACAGCAATAATACTTTCAATGTGCAGCTTTTTCTCGAAAACGATTGTAAAAATGCAAAGAGTATTCAGGATTTTCTTCGTTCCATCGAAATCAATCACGGGCATTTGGTATCCATGACCAAAGACGGCTACGTGGACACAATCAGCAATATTCTCATACAAGCACTCAATAAACTAGAAATAACGGAAAGACCCCTTCATTGTACCGACCTAAAACGCGAAACCGTGTATATCAAAGACAAGGAAACATGGAATAAAAGCACACCCGACGCACCGCTGATGAAGCGGGTCATATCTTCCATTGAACATGGCTGTGTTATTGAAGTGAAGAACTACGTTGATAATACACCGGAATCAACGGAACTCGACACACCCGAATATAATTTTTACCACAAGGCCCATTGGAACACGTTGGGTGCCGGCGAAGACGCCAGTAAACTCAACAAGAAAATCTACAAGAGAGTATTGCCCGAAGTAAAGCTGGACAAACAACCTGTATGATTTGTTTTGTGGATTATTTTTGTAGAAGTTTTTTGAAGATATGGAGAACCTGTCAAGGAAAACCAAATGTGTAAAAGACTCCAAAATAACTTAAACATAATACTAAAATTTTAGTATTATGGATACAAGTGAGAACACCACCGATCAGTTGCCAACAAAATGCGTTAACACTCATGCTGATATTTATAATGGTATAAAACAAACACCACAACATGTATACGACTGTTATAATCAATTTATATTTTCAAATGATACCAGAGTGTTTAATAAAATGATTAAACGAACCGAACTATATTTGCTAATCAAAGATATGATAGGGGATGTTGTAGAATTTGGTGTTTTTAAAGGTGCGTCTATTGGATTGTGGATGAAATTATTAAAAATGTATGAACCGAATTCGATAACTAAGGTTATTGGATTTGACTTTTTTGATTCTACAGAATTAATTAATGGATTAGACGGATTAAACAAAAACATGATGACAACTGTAGTAGATAGAGTAACAAATACAGATTTATTATTAAATTCTGTAACTGCAAATTTACAAGTTATTGACCCATCTAAATTCATGTTAATTAAAGGAGATGCAGTCAACACCTCAAAAACATTTATAATTAAAAACCCCGGATTGAAAATTAAATTATTATACATGGATTTAGATGTGGGTGAACCAACATATAAAGTTTTACTTGAATTATGGGATAAAGTATGTATAAATGGAATTATTGTTTTTGATGAATATGCATATCACCAATGGGATGAAAGTATAGGGGTTGATAACTTTTTGAAAACAATTGAAGGCAAATATATTATGTATCCTACCAACATATTTTCACCAACCGCGTATATTAAAAAAATTGCATATTGATTGTATTTGTTACATATATCAACATATATGCGTTTATTTTGAGATAATATCATACTATACTTAATGTATAGTATGAAAGTTGCAATTTGCATGAGAGGAGCTATTGGCAAAGTTGGTACTTGGGGACAACGTTTCTCATTCAAAAACTCATTATATGATGATAATAGAGAATATGTTGATTATGTAAAATGCTATAATTCAATTCATAGACATATTATTACACCTAATATCAACGACTATGAAATTGATTTTTTCTTACAATGTTGGAATACTGATTTAGAAGACAAACTATGTCAATTATATAAACCTAAAAAGCACAGTTTTGAAAATAATCAAATATATAATACCGAGATTGAATCATTATGTAGAGAAGAATGCGATTTTGGAGGAATTTCACAAGCATTAGCTATCCAAAAAACGATTCAATTAAAAGAGTCTTATGAAGCCGAAAATATGTTTAATTATGATATTGTAATTGTATATCGGTATGATGTGTTAATTTGGAAAGACTTATGTTTATCAACTTATGAATTTAATGATCATACGATATATGTTAACGGTCACCCAGGATGCAATGCGGATTTTCATTTCATAATGAAAAATAATTTATCTTTCTATTTCAAATTTCTGTATAATTCAATTAGACATGGCAACTTTCATAAAACACACTCATGGATCTCTAACTATATTGTTAATTATATGAAAATAGATATCAAATGTGACGAAATCTGGGCAGGTAAGTTTCAAGAAGTGTTAAGAGTCATTCAAGAAAATTCGATTGACCCTGGACATTTAACAATTCAACAACTGGAATCTTATAATTGCATCATACCAGAAAAAAACGATTCACCAACTCTTTTACGAGATAGCGTAGATATGTAAGAAGAGTTTACCCGAAGTAAAGCTGGACAAACAACCTGTATGATTTGTTTTGTGGATTCTTTTCACACATGTTTTTTGAGGAAATGGAGAACCGGACAATAACCGACGAATTATTTATCTACACATTATTACACCATTTTACCATTGAGAAGTTATAATGAAATGTGTAAATTGTCACTTGCATAAAATCCATGTAATAGGATCAAATCGTCTAACCAAAAATTCAGTTGTCGGTGTAATATATTTCGTGTATGGCTATATTTTTACAAACGATTGTATTTTTTTCAATAATATTTCATGTATGGCCATATTTTTTACAAACGATTGTATTTTTCCAATAATATTTGTTATCTAGCCATATTTTTTACGAACGATCGTATATTTTCAACCGTATTTTGTGATCACGCCACTTTTTTGAAGGTCGACTGTATTTTTTCCAATAAATATTGTTGACATTCCGTAAATATTCATTTAGATAATATTTTCAAATGCAGTTTTTTTATTACATACCTTAAAAATTAAGAATGTACGTGAAAATAACGAGAACCTGCATAAATATTTTATAATCTATAATGTATAATTATTGACATAATATGAGTATAAATCGTTATGGTGCTATAAAGCGTCTCAATAAGTCAAATTTTATCGCTCTGTTATCGTCATGTAGCGAAGATACATTGCGCAACATTTTTCCAGTTCGTAAGCATGACCTATTAAAGTTAATTTCGGATCGACTTACCAAACAAGAACTGCAAGATATCGTGTATAATCTGCAAGAGATTGACACAAAATCTATTATTAGTCAACATGATATTCGTTTGCAACATATCACATCAAAAAAAGAAGCTGCTCCACCAGAGAAAGTAAATAATATTGCAAGAGTTCGTTTGCCCGAGTTTGCAGATGACCGTATTGTGAAACAAATGGAATCTTATGCCGTCGCGTATAATAAATTTAAAGGAGATGAAAATAAACAACGCGATTTGATTCGCGTTATTCGAGAGAAATCGAAGCAAGATTTAATTACATTCAGCAATAACGTATTTAGTATTTTAAAACAACAGCAAATTCCGGTTTTTGACGAAATTCATCACATTTTATTGCAGTCTCTCACGCCAGAACAACAATCGGCTATCCGCGTCTCGATTACCGCACTAGAGCTATTATAGTAATGTTTTGCTGCATATATGGTGTATGCCGTCGTACACACATAACTCTCAACTGAAGAACCCATATAATTTTTCATGTGAAAAATTATATATTTTTTAACTTGCAATCGTATAGTAGAACATGATAGTCAATACATTTACAACTCGGCAGCATCAACAGCAGTGTTTGACACATCACCAGCCGCCTTCATTACCAACTTAATCTTGTACGAACGAGCAGAAATTGCAGGTACACCCGTCAAGTTGTGTTGATTGGCAGCAGGGTTAATGATAACCTTGAAGCTGATAACATCATCAACCTGGAACGGAAGAGATTGTGCATCCGCGCTACTGGATATCGCAGAAAAACGCTCACTAGCAGTAGAAGCCATTTGTCTGAAAAGCACTCTGCAAATGTTATCATTGCTAGATGAGGAATTTGTGGTGTAATTACCCGCGGCATCAGTGACAATGAATGCAGCAGTTCCAGTTGTGCTGACTGCGTTCATTTTGGTGAGAATATCTTCCCATGTGCGCCCAACCTCACCACTACCGCAAATCAATCTCAAGTTTTGCAACAACTGAACCTCGTTGTTGAACAAATCCACACCGTGGTGTGTGCCGAATAACTCCTGGGCTAAGTATCTTGTGTAATCGTGAGCAACCATCATCTTGTTGGAAGCATATCCACTAGCAATGGGAGAAGCGGACGCAGCATGGTTCATCATAGAATTGGCAGGGTTCAATGTGGGCCAATTTGCCATATTAACGTAGTATTTTACATCACTAGCATTGTCATTAAGAAAATCAGCAGAGTCAGTTTGGAATTTAAACACCTGCTTCATGTGGTCAACATTGACCGTAAGCACGGCAGTTGCATCAGCCGTTACTGTTGGTACGGCGGCAGAGTCTAACGCGCCGGATGTGGACATTTGCACCTCTGAGGAGAAAGCATCTAAAATGAATTCGGGCATATTTTACAATATACACTATACAAAGACTTTGTAAGTTACAAAATTTTTTATTTTATTTACAGTTGTAATATTTCTAAAGTTATGCCGACCAAAAAGAAAAATGAGACAAAAATCCATTATCAAGGGTGTAAAACCACATATAGTTTGTCATATGAAAAACTATATATTTTTATCAATATTACAGATCTAAATACTATTCGGTACGATAGTTATACAATTTACAACTCAGCTGGATCGACAGCCGTATTAACGACATCCGCCGCAGCTTTCATTACCAACTTAATCTTGTATGAACGAGGAGGAATTGGAGGCACACCGGTTAGCAAGTGTTGGCCACTAGCGGCGTTAATGGTAAGTTTGAAGCTGATAGCGTCATCCACCTGGAACGGAAGAGACTGCTCGTCCTGGCTATCGGCTAGCGCTGAAAAGCGCCCAGGAACGGTAGCAATCAATTGCTGGAATAACTCTCTACAAATATTTGTATTGCTGGTAAATGCGTTTGTTGTGTAACTACCAGAGGGATCAATTACAACATAATCTTCATCTGTTCCGGTTGTGCTTACATTTGTCAACTTCGAAACAATGAGAGCCCATGCACGTCCCGTACTCGAACCACACCGCAATCTCACATTTTGCAACAATGCCACCTCATTGTTGAACAAATCAACACCTTGGTGTGTGCCGAATAACTTTTTGGCTAAATAACGGATGTAATCGTGAGCAACTAACATCTTGTTGGAAGCAAAACCCGCAGCAATAGGCGAAGCGGACTCGACATGGTTCATCATAGCATTGGCCAGGTTTAATGTTGGCCAATTTGCCATACGAACGTAGTACTTTAAATCGTTTGCATTGGCATCAGTCATATCAGACGAATCCGATTTGAACTTAAACACACTTCTTATGTCGTCAATATTGACTGTAAATACAGCAGTCGCATCAGTAATCATTATAGGCACGGAAGTACTGGTTAAAGTACCCAATACGGTCATCTGCACATCTGTGTATAAGGTTTCTAAACTAAATTCAGGCATATGTTATAATATACAATATAAAAATACTTTTGTAAGTTACAGATTTTTGATTTTGATTCACAGTTGTACCATTTCTAATTGTTACCCGTTTACGAATATAAGTGTTCAACCTCCAAAACAAACGAAAAATCATTTCCATTCAGGGCGATCGGCTCTCCCAATTTATTGATTAATCTTATATGCATTCTTTCTAACTTTACTGGTCCAAAATAATCGCGACGTTTAAATACAAAATCATTCGCTGTATTCGTGATTGTCGTATTCATTCCTGAACTCACCGAAATTCTACCGATTACGTTATTTCCTAAATTCGAGTCTTCCGTATTTATCGCAAACGTGCTCGAATTAAAATTTTTATTATGATCGTCAATGTCCAAAAATATGTAATTATGAACACTGCTACCATAACTCGACTCACTTTCTATATACCAATGAAATGTTTGCGTTGAAAAACTCAACTCGGTTAGTATCTGCACTGGATCGATGAGTGCAGTGGCTTCGTATGTTTTATTACGAAATCCCAACATCCAACCCGCATTTTTATATAATGGTCTATTCCGGTCAGCTTCGACTGTAAAATCAATCGTAAATCTAAAATCGATAGGCAGCGTGAAATCTTCAAACAATCCCTTATTATCATCTCCCGCGGCCTTTGTTCGAAATATAGAATGTGTATTTACCTCGTTAATATCAAAATAAATATATTCCAAACCATTACGTATATTCGAGAACATATTATTCACCGCATCGCGCAATATATCTGACCGATAGTTTCCATCCGGCAATTGTATTACATGTTTAATAACTGCTGGATATATCAATGATGTATCATCTGCAGGGGAGGGTGCATTATAGATTGTTATAGTGAACTCGTTCGAATGGTTCTCCCCTGAAAATGTGTACCAGGCATTTGGAAATTCAATCGCGCTAACATTCACAGATACGACATTATTTATCGGTTCTGTCAAAATATAACTGAAGTTAGATGACAGCGTAGAATTATAATTTTTACGAAATAATGAGTCTATACATAAATGCTTAATCAATGTCCGTCGCTCGAGGTTGTTAACAACACCTGTTGGATATTTATAGTTATATGAATTTACAACCGGCTGTGCAGTTTTCGGTATAATATATTTGTCTGACATCGAATATAGTATATCTACATATAATTTTCGCTTTATGTGCATATTTGTGATAAATTTGAAATCTAAAGGTTGAACATTTGTTTCTTCAAAATCGTCGAGAGTTTATCCATATCAAATACACCTCCTTCTGGATATCCATATAATGCAATATATTCGGCATATTCGGGTTTAAGTGTCGCAGCGATTGTAGTGACATTACTATCTGGAAACGCAAATTTGGGTCGATTTAACTCTGCAATGTATGCGGATAATCGAACCGGGTCATATAATATTGCTTCGTTTTCCTTACTCAACTCTAACGAATTCTGTAAATCAATAATTCTCGCATATTGCTGGATTCCCTGATACATTCCGTGTAAAGAATTTACACAACTTCTTCTTAAACTTTCGTACTCGCGATATTTATTTGGGTCCGCGGACAGATTACTCAACTGAACTGCATATTTGTTATATACATTTTGCGTTAAGATGTTGGCCACCTGATAAAAATGACCCAGTTTGTATTCCTCAAATATGATACCGATAGATTCTACATACACGGATAGTTTTGCAAACATAGATATAGACGTCGAATTTTTCGATTCGCTTGTAGGAAACGCTGTGCTGCCGCGAGTAGCGACGTTTTTAGTAAATACTGACTTAGACGACGATGACGAAAACATAATTTATATATCAATAGATTATTTTTTGTGATATTTTACGGGTGGGTTAACGATGCAAAACGGTTGCAGTGGATCTATCTACACGATAATTGTGCCAAAAGAAACGATTGACGAATTCTTTCACGAAATAAAGCCTGACAAAATTGGTGCATCATAATATTTTGGATTATTTTTATGGAAGTTTGTTGAAGATATGGAGAACCTGTCATTGATCATTGTATTATTTTCGTGTAAATACATGAAAATAATGAACATTTATGTAAATATAACTTGGACAGCAGTTATCATCAAAAGAGTCAATATAAGATTGACTATAACGAATAATTGATGAATTATTTCACAAGATAATGATATAGATATACAACATGGTACTAATATAAGCGCATAACACGAAAATATGCAGACATTTATAATCAGTTTAAATCATGAAACCGCCAGGCGACAATCTATGGTCAATAAATTAAAGCATACAAATATTACTGAATATAATTTTGTTGATGCAGTCGATGGTAATGCCGACCTGCATAAATATGATTTTAAAGTAATGCCGGATTGGATTGACCCCGACCGTAATAAAAACCGAAAAATAAACGTTGGTGAAATTGGATGTTTTTTATCACATTATTCCATTTGGAAACAAATTATAGACAATGACATTGATATCGCATTGATTTTGGAAGATGATTGTATTTTTTTGGACGACTTTAATCTTAAGTTAACCGAAATTTTACAGTTAGACCCAGTCACGTATGATTATTTCTCGCTCGGACGAAACCGACTTTGTAATATTTATAATCTAGGGGCAGAACACAATATAAATAATGATTTTGTTATACCAAAATATAGCTATTGTACTCAATCGTATTTATTAACCAACACTGGTGCAAAAATACTTGCTAACCATTTAGCATTGCAATATATTATACCAGTTGATGAATATATTTCAATCATGTATGACAGTTTTCCTTTTCCACAATATAGTGTTTATTTTAAAAACGTAAAAAAATTAAGAGCTATTGGTTTAATTAAGGACATTACTCAACAAGATAGATTCAAATCTAGTATAAATAATGCAACTGTTTTTGAATATGTTACAAATCAGCCACATCAAACTATATTTGAACAAAATAAACTAAATATTAAAACCCAAAATAGCTATATGGAAAAAACTTTGCGCATTTTTGATAAATTTTTCGATGATGCATTATATAACGAATGTTATGAATATTCTATAAGCAAAATCGGTTCACGCGAAGTATCTTTCCGGACAAATCTTTATTGGGAACCCGGTATTGTAAAAGACAGTAACTTGGTTTTAATCCATGATTTAAGCCCTGATAACAATTTACACCAAAAAATAAGTGATACTATTAAACAAAAATGTCAAATACATACACTAAAATCTATTATGTTTTATTATTGGACACCAGGTAGTCATATACCATGGCACAATGATGGCAAGCACAATGGTGGAATTACTATATATTTAAATAAGTCATGGGATGAAGATTGGGGGGGAATATTTCTATATAAAGATGGTGATTCAATTAATGGATTGTATCCAAAACAAAATCGGTGTATCATGCAGTGTGGCGGCATACCACATTCAGTGGTACCTACCTCCAAAAATAGTGACGTTCGGCTTACCATACAATTATTCTTTTAATATTAGATAATAAACTTAAAACTATAATTATACTTGTATTATAGTTTTATTAACAACATTATGTCAAATAATATCAAACAAACACAGAATTCGCAATGCAGAAGCGAAACCATGTCGATTGTTATAAATAGTTCTCGACAGATTATTGACGATGCATTATATATTTTAAATGATAATAATATACTCGATTCATTATCTACGTTATTATCGCAAGTTGACAATAGTTCTTATCGATTAAATCTAGAAAGCACCACTCGCAATACATTAGAACAATATGTGTCACAAATTGCGGCATTTCATTCTTCTCGACTTAATTTATCATACAATAAAACGTCATGCGTCGAGTTTTCCATTATAACGCCACTCGTAAATCAATGCAATATCGTATACGACAAACCGAATTATGAAAAATCTAACAAAAAAAACAGTCCGGTTTGTTCGATAATCACCAATCTTGGTGATTGTACATGCCCATTGCTATTGACTGATATTAACCATCAGCAATATAAATATAAACAATTCACCGACCAATCGCATAATAAGCTGATTTTTTTAAAAAAATATATGCATTTGGTATTTGATAGCAGTAAATATCACGGGTTTGTAGATATATTAAACGATGGCAATGTGGATACAACACACCGATACTTATTGATTAACTTATGGTCATATCCACTTGACAATATTCCTTACTATTCATCTATAAATGATTCCACAATTTGCGATGTTAACATGAATTTTACTGATATGAATGAACCAAATGCATCTCAATTTGTTGATGCATCATGTTTAAAACATGATTTTTTTGACCAACTACTATACAAGTCGATGTTGGTATTAGATGACGAAATTATAACAGCTATAAATACGGTAAAAACGAATTCCGTACATAGAATTATTATGCAGATTAAAAATGCGACCAGCTCATCTGCCTGTAATACAGTGTCTAGACAACCAATAAAAACGGAGTATACTTCTAAAAGTGACAATATAAATACTTGGTGTGTAAGTAATCATAAATATCATGATAACTTACTTCGAGACATTGACGAATTTTGTAGTGGTACAGTCTTATTGGATTTAACAAAGTCAAAATATACATTACTTGAAAAATATGTTTACGACATTGCAATGTTCCATTTTGCACGATTGAAGATTCACGATATTGAAAATCACGCAATAGAGTTTTGGTGTAAATCTAAATTTCAAACTCATGCTTTGCATGTTGACTGTGACGAAAGTTTAAAACGAAAAGGTGTCTATGTGTATCCTTTATTATCATGTGTAACATATTTGAATGATGTTTCAAGTTGTCCTACAATTATAACAAATGTTGACATGGATTGTTATAAATATAAAGAATTTGAGTCTCAAACTGAACTAATATTGTCATTGCCATTGCGTAATAAACAAATTACATTTGATGGACATTTCTTTCACGGCAGTACAACGTTATTCAATAACCAAGATATGCAAGAACGGTATATAATAGCGATTAATTTTTGGAAGACAAAACCAAACGAGGTTAATTTTTATAATGTTAATAATGAGACTAATTGCAATAATAAAGTAATATTAAAACGCGAAGCTCCCCTTATTACATTGCGTGAAGATAATAACGCAATTTGTTCGGTGAATGTATGCAACGATACGATTAATTATAGTCTATTTAATGATATTTTATACAATAAAAAGAGAGACTCATGTTATAGATTTAATCAATATATTAAATCAAAGTGTAGCAATGGGTATCATACATTTAAATTTATATTGGATCATTCCATCAAGGAAGACAAAAAACACGCAGAGTTAAAGAATAAATATGGTGTTATCATGGACGATATTCTCGAAATTTCAAATAACAAGATAAAACTAAAATATAATCGATTCTTACAGCGATTTTCGTTTCCTAAAATATATTCACCAGACATGTGTAGATATATTATTAATGAATGTGAACAATACGCAAAGCATAATGGCGGGTGGACGACAACGCGACACCATAAATATCCAACTACAGACTTACCTGTTGATAAAATACCATCTATTTTTGGTATTATTTTAGAAACATTAAAAACGATAACTAGCAAAATTAGCATATCTTACGGGTTACATGACGATATGGTTCTCGATATTAAAGATTTATTTGTTGTAAAATATTCACATGACGCACAAAATCAGTTAGAAATGCATACAGACGGGTCGTTTATTTCATTCAATATATTACTTAATGAATCTAGTGAATTTGAAGGTGGCGGGACATATTTTGACGATGGGTTAACTTCTCGTTTAGAACAAGGTGATATTTTAATACATAGTAGTCGCATCAAACATTCGGGGTTACCGATTACTGCAGGGTGTCGTTATTTATTGGTTGGGTTCGTAAATATCGATATGTAATATTATCCATATAACCATATTATTTGTGCAGCACCGGGACCCCCGGTACCGCCAGCATTGCCACTGTCAGCAAAATTTTTTCTGTTGTCGTACGTTGCATCACTACCAACCGCTAAACCACCATTGCCACCACCAGCACCATTACCAGCGCCACTAATACCGGTATTGTCCCAATTAATGTCTACATTGCCCCCATATGACGCATTAGTCGACCCACCTCCGGCTTGAGGTCTAGCAAGAATTGGAGTAGAATCCAAATCATTTGCGACTCCACCTCCCCCGCCATTGCCACCACCGCCCCCTGGAGCAACAACTGACTTTGTAGCATTTATTGTAAAATATGTTTCACCACCACTAGCTCC
>JACCDO012388068.1_pt1 | contig 12487 bp, 11 predicted proteins | sample 7446101 | NCBI WGS metagenome assembly JACCDO01 (sample SAMN15323440, study PRJNA562643) | freshwater metagenome | isolation source: river surface water | place: USA:Blue River Watershed | collected 2017-08-16 | reverse complement strand
CGCCCTTTGGGTTGGTACACCGGTAGGGACAGCCCCAATACCCGCAGGCTGGTGGCGGACTTTGGCGGCTTTGAGTACGACAGCGATTACTATGGCGACGACCTGCCTTTCTGGATGAAGGTGCGTAAAACCGATGGCAGCGACGCCATGCAGTTGATCGTGCCCTACACCTTGGACTGCAACGACATGCGCTTTGCCCTGCCCCAAGGCTATTCGCATGCCGATCCATTTTTTGAATACATGAAAGACACCTTCGATGCCTTGTACGCCGAAGGCGACCCCAATGGACTCAACGCCCCCAAGATGATGAGCATTGGCATGCATTGCAGGCTGCTGGGGCGACCAGGGCGCATCACCGCCTTGCAAAGGTTTTTAGATCACATTGCCGCACACGACAAGGTTTGGGTGGCGCGTCGAATCGACATTGCCCGCCATTGGAAAGCCCATCATCCAGCACCCCAGCTCTGAGCCCACCATCGCCCGCCAAAGCGAAAGGACCCCCATGTCAACGCCATCCACCTTGAGTCTTCAGCAGATCAACACCTTGCCGCTAGTAGAAGCCGCTTCGCACTTAACAGGCCTTTACGAGCACTCCGACTGGATTGCGTCGCAAGCCCTCACCAAGCGGCCTTTTCAATCGACTGCCGCGCTCAAGCTGGCCATGGTGCAAGTGCTCAACGAAGCCGGTCGCGAGGCCAAGCTGGCCCTCATCCGGGCTCACCCAGAGCTAGCGGGCAAGGCCATGGTCAACCAGACGCTGACCACCGAATCCACTGGCGAACAAAGTCGCGCTGGTCTCACACACTGCAGCCCTGAAGAGTTTGCCCGCATTCAACAACTCAACGCGGCCTACAACGCCAAATTTGGCTGGCCCTTCATCCTGGCGGTGCGTGGTCCCAGAGGTACGGGGCTCAGCCGCACGCAAATCATTCAGGCTTTTGAGCGGCGTTTGAACCATCATGCCGAGTTCGAGTTGGACGAGTGCATTCGCCACATTCATCGCATTGTTGAAATTCGGCTTAACGACAAACTGGGTCTTGAGCCAGTCCTGGGCCATGAAGTGTGGGACTGGCACGAATGGCTGGCCCAATACAGCGATGAGGGCCATTTGGAGCGTGGCGAGCTCACAGTCACCTACCTCACCACGGCCCATCAACGGTGTGCCCAGACCCTTGAGTTGGGCATGAAGGCCTGTGGCTTTGACGAGGTCTACATCGATGCAGTGGGCAATGTGGTGGGGCGTTATCACCCAGCAAGCCCATCTGGTCGCTATTTGCTCACGGGCAGCCATTACGACACAGTACGCAATGGTGGCAAGTACGACGGAAGGCTGGGCATTTTTGTGCCCATGGCCTGCGTGCGCGAGCTGGCCCGCGCCAAGCGCCGTCTGCCGTTTGGCATCGAAGTCGTGGCTTTTGCAGAAGAGGAAGGCCAGCGCTTCAAAGCCACTTTCCTTGGCTCAGGCGCTTTGGTGGGGGCATTCAACCCCGATTGGCTGGATCAAACCGACGCCCAAGGCGTGACCATGCGCGAGGCCATGCGCACCGCCGGGCTTGACCCCAAAGCCATTGCCTCCATTGAGCGTGACGCGTCGCGTTATTTGGGTTTCATCGAAGTCCACATCGAGCAAGGCCCCGTGCTCAACGAACTTGATTTGCCCTTGGGCATTGTGAGCTCGATCAATGGCAGTGTGCGGTTCATGGGCGAAGTGGTGGGCATGGCCAGCCACGCTGGCACCACGCCCATGGACAGGCGGCGTGATGCGGTGGGCGCAGTGGCTGAATTGGCCCTGTACCTGGAACAACGCGCCGCACAAGACACCACTTCTGTGGCCACCATGGGCATGCTTGAAGTGCCCAATGGTTCTGTCAATGTGATTCCGGGCCGATGCTGTTTCAGCCTGGACTTGCGCGCGCCCACTGACAGCCAGCGCGACGCCATGGTGGGTGATGTGGTGGCCAAATTCCATTCGATTTGCGAGCGGCGCGGCGTGACGCCTGTTCTCGATGAGGTCTTGCGCGTGAGCGCGGCACCCAGTGATCCGGGCTTGCAACAGCTTTGGGAGAACGCGGTGTCAGACCTGGGCTTGCCCATTCATCGCATGCCCAGCGGCGCCGGTCACGATGCGATGAAGTTGCATGAGGTGATGCCCCAGGCCATGTTGTTTGTGCGTGGCCTCAACAGCGGCATCAGCCACAACCCCTTGGAGAGCACCACCAGTGACGACATGGAACTGGCGATCTGTGCCTTCATGCACGTGCTGAACCATTTGAAGGGCTGAACCAGTCCTCCACCTTTTTTATCTGATCACAACCCCGGGCCCTCTCCATCACACGATCACCCCCAAGGAATGACGATGAACGATGCTTATGCCGCGCTTGACGCGTGGATCGATGAACACTTTGACGAACAAGTCCGCTTCTTGCAAGAACTGGTCAAGGTCCCTACCGACACGCCCCCTGGCAACAATGCACCCCATGCGGAACGAACGGCTGAACTCTTGGCTCAAATGGGTTTGCTGGCAGAGAAACATGCAGTCCCCGATCAGGAGGTCAAAGCCTACGGCCTGCAAAGCATCACCAATTTGATTGTGAGACGCCCCTACGCTTCTGGCGGCCCCACGATTGCACTCAATGCCCATGGTGATGTGGTCCCTCCGGGTGAGGGCTGGAGCCACCCCCCTTACGGCGGTGAAATCGCTGATGGAAAGATGTATGGCCGAGCCACCGCGGTCAGCAAAAGCGACTTCTCCACCTTCACCTTTGCAACCCGCGCCCTTGAAGCCATCCATGCCACCACACCAGGTCGACTCAAGGGTCAACTGGAATTGCATTTCACCTACGACGAAGAGTTCGGCGGTGAACTCGGCCCGGGTTGGCTGCTCCAAAAAGGCCTGTCCCATCCAGACCTCATGGTGGCAGCGGGCTTCAGTTACGAAGTGGTCACAGCCCACAACGGCTGTTTGCAAATGGAAGTCACGGTTCAGGGCGAAATGGCCCATGCTGCGATTCCCGACACCGGCACCGATGCCCTGCAAGGTGCGGTGCACATTCTTCAGGCTTTGCATGGCCTCAACTCCGACTACCTCAAAGTGCGCTCAAAAGTGGCTGGCATCTCCCATCCCTACCTGAATGTGGGTTGGATCAGCGGTGGCACCAACACCAATGTGGTTCCCGGCAAAGTGGTGTTCAAACTCGATCGGCGCATGATCCCCGAGGAGAACCCTCAAGAGGTTGAGGCCTCGATTCGCCAGGTCATTTCGCAAGCGGCTCAAAGCTTCAAACCGCCACGCGGCGGTCAAACCCTTCAGGTCGATGTCAAACGCCTGCTGCTGGCGCGTGCCATGGTGCCCCTCGCGGGCAATCAACCCCTGGTGGACGCCATTCAAAGGCACGGCAAAACCGTGTTTGGTGTGGACATCCCTTCTGTCGGTACGCCCCTTTACACCGATGTGCGCCTCTATGTGGAGCGAGGCATTCCTGGCGTGATCTATGGCGCTGGCCCGCGCACTGTGCGCGAATCCAACGCCAAACGTGCCGACGAACACATCGTGCTTGAAGATTTGCGCAAGGCCACCAAGGTTGTGGCCCGCATGTTGTTCGACCTGATGACTTGATGCCATGTGCGCCACCGTGTCCACCGATGCGAGTGATTGATAATGAATCATCCAAGGAGGACACCATGTGCGTTGTTTGTGGATGCACCCCCCACGATGCCCATCACCACACCGATCCAGAGGCGACAAGCCCAATGGCAGCATCGGGTGCACAAGCTGATCACCTTCATTTTGGTCAAAACCCCGCTCGCCAGACCGTTGCAGGCTTAACCCTGCACAGAACCATTGCCATTGAAGCCGATGTCTTGGGGGCCAATTCAAAAATGGCTGATCGCAACCGGGAGGCATTTGCCGCCCATGGGGTTTGCGCCATCAATCTGCTTTCAAGTCCCGGATCGGGCAAAACCACTTTGCTCTGTGAAACCCTTTTTGAGCTGAAAAAAAAGTGGCCCGAACTCAATTTGGGTGTGATCGAAGGCGACCAAGAGACCCAGTTTGATGCACAGCGGATTCGCGCCACTGGGGTGAGCGCCATTCAAGTTAACACGGGTAAAGGTTGTCACTTGGACGCGCTCATGGTGTCCAAAGCCTTTGCCGCCTTGCACCATGAGTTTCATTTACACGCCCTTGAGCACGCCCATGAGCATGGACAAGCGCATGGACATGCGCAAGGGCACAGTCACGACCTGAACCCGGGCCTGCTGTTCATTGAAAACGTAGGCAATTTGGTTTGCCCCGCTCTTTGGGACTTGGGTGAAGCCGCCAAAGTCGTGGTGCTTTCGGTCACTGAAGGTGAAGACAAGCCGCTCAAATACCCCGATATGTTTGCCGCTGCCGATCTGATGATCCTCAACAAGATTGACCTGCTTCCTCACCTGCGCTTTGACGTGAACCGGTGCTTGAGCATGGCCAAAGCGGTCAATCCAAGGCTTGAGATCTTGCAGCTGAGCGCCACGAGTGGCAAAGGCATGGCCGATTGGCTGACTTGGTTGAGCCAACGCATGGCATCGCATTCGACAAGCAACGGGCATGCGCAGCTCCACCCCCATTCGGATTCGGATTCGCATTCGCTTGCCCACAAGCACGATCACGGGCATGAGCACTGATCCATCGGTTCTGGCTTTTGGTGCTCACCTCAAAAACAGAATGTGCAGGTGGGACGGATCTCACTTGATTGAGTCTGAACTGCATGGCGATTTGAGTGATGCTCGGGCTTGCCGAGCCATGTGGTCTCAAGCCCAAGAGTGGTTGCAACGCACCACAGACTCCACTTGCTCAACCTGGCGCCCTACTTGGAGTGCGATGGCCCATGACCTCCACCCCGACTTTGCCAGCACCGAGTGCGCATGGCACTGGGCCAAGCAACTGAATTGCCCCGCACTTGGGGTTCAACACCACCACGCCCACCTGGCTGCCGTGGCTTACGAGCATGATATTGATGAGCCCATGCTGGGCTGGGCACTCGATGGTTACGGCATGGGCACTGATGGCCAAGCATGGGGCGGTGAACTGCTCTGGGTTCATGGCTCTCGTTGGTGCAGACTGGCTCATCTTGAGCCCTTGACTTTGCCCGGCGGGGATCGCTCAGCCCGCGAGCCATGGCGCATGGCCTTGGCGGCACTGCACCTGAATCCAGCACTGATCGAACCTCAATCCCTTAATTCCATTCCTGAAACCGCTCGTCAAGCCGTGCGCAACATGATCGCGCAACGCTTCAACTGCCCAAGCAGCAGCAGCGCTGGACGTTGGTTCGATGCCATGTCTGCCTTGTTGGGCTTGTGCCTTGAACAAGACACCGAAGCTCAAGCCCCAATGGCTTTGCAGGCCATGGCCGAAAAGGCATTGCCCCAGTTGTCACAGCTTGCGCTTCATACCTTGAAGACCAGGGCCGGTGGCACAAGCTTGCGTCATCACGCACCCAATGAGGCACTGGAGGTACAAAAAACGGTGCCCACTGAAGTGCCATCAGTGGTGCCATCAGTGGTGCCCATGTCAGATCTTGTTGAAAATGTCATGCGGGTGGCTCAAGCCCAGGGGCCAGCCATTGCTGCCTTGAGCTTTCACCTGAACCTGGCTCATGGCTTGAGCGAATGCTTGTTGCATTGGCGTGACAAGCTGTCAACACTTCAGCCCAAGACCTTGACTCGAGTTGGTTTGTCGGGCGGATGCATGACCAACTCCTTGCTGAGAAATGCGATGACGCGCCACTTGACTTCGGCTGGGCTCAGCGTCCACACGCTGGAGCCTAGAGGGCACGGCGATGAACATGTGGCGATGGGACAAGCCTGGGTGGCTCGCGATTGGATCAAGCACCACCCAGAAGCACAGGGCTTTGGAGCATGGCGCTGCGATCCCCTTGAAGGCTTGCCACAAGTCCACGATGCCCCCAATGCCACCGCGCTCAAGCTGGAGTTCGCCTGATGTGCCTCGCCGTCCCTGCTCTGGTGATTGCCTTGTTGGAGGATCAACACGCCGAGGTCGACCTCGGAGGGGTTCGCAAACGCATCTCTATTGCACTCGTCGACGATGTGGCGCCCGGCGATTACGTCATCGTCCATGTGGGCCATGCGATTGGAAAGATCGACCCTGAAGAAGCCCAGCACACCGTAGCGCTGTTTGAAGAGTGGCAAAGCCACGGCAATGCACCAGCGCCATGAAATACATCGACGAATTCCGCGATGGCCAACTGGCACGAGGCCTATCGAATGCGATTGCGCAAGAAGCCAAGGCCAAACCCCTCTATCGTTTCATGGAGTTTTGTGGGGGGCATACCCATTGCATTTCACGTCATGGTCTGAGCGACTTGTTGCCCTCCAATGTGCAACTCATCCACGGGCCAGGCTGCCCGGTGTGCGTGCTGCCCATTGGTCGCCTCGACATGGCGATTGATCTGGCACTGAACCAGGGAGTGACACTTTGCACCTATGGCGATGCCCTCAGGGTTCCTGCATCCAAAGGTTTGTCGCTGCTCAAAGCCAAAGCTCAAGGGGCCGACGTTCGAATGGTGTACTCACCTGCCGATGCCTTGAAACTGGCCAGGACTCATCCCGAATTAAAAGTGGTTTTCTTGGCCATTGGTTTCGAAACCACAGCACCTGCCACGGCCGTGGTTTTAAGCGATGCGGCTCAAACTCAGACGCCCAATTTTTCGGTGCTGTGCAACCACGTGCTCACCCCTTCGGCCATGCAAGCCATTGTGGATGGCGCTGACCGTGGCGAAACGGCTCAGATCGACGGCTTCATCGGCCCAGCCCATGTGAGCATCATCATTGGCACACAAGCCTATGAACCCTTTGCGCGCTTGCACCGTAAACCTGTGGTCATCGCCGGCTTTGAACCCTTGGACGTTTTGCAAGCCATTGCCATGTTGATCCGTCAGATCAACCAAGGGCGAAGCGAGGTCGAAAACGAATTCATCCGTGCGGTAGACAGCGAAGGCAACCGCAAGGCCAAAGACTGGTTGAACGATGTTTTTGAGCTGCGCGACGAATTCGAGTGGCGTGGCCTGGGCACCATTTCTCGCTCTGCCCTTCGCATCAAAGCCCCATTCCTGAACTGGGACGCCGAACATTGTTTTGATTTGAAGGCCAAATCGGTTAAGGATCACAAGGCCTGCGAATGCGGTGCCATCTTGAGGGGTGTTAAACAACCGCGCGACTGCGCCATCTTTGGCACGGTCTGCACTCCAGAACAACCTGTGGGCTCATGCATGGTCTCCAGTGAGGGTGCGTGCGCAGCGCATTACCAATACGGCCGTTTCAGGATCGCAAGCGCATGAGTGTGAAATCCATTTACCAGCGACCCATCGATTTCAAGAACGGCGTGGTGGACCTCAATCATGGTGCGGGTGGGAAAGCATCGGCACAACTGATTCATGAACTCTTCCTTTGCGAACTTGATAACCCTTTTCTCAGGCAAGGAGATGATGGGGCCGTGATTCCTCTGTCGCTCAAACCCGGCGAGCAACTGGTGATGAGCACCGATGGTCATGTGGTGAGTCCTTTGTTTTTTCCAGGTGGCGATTTGGGTGAGCTTGCGGTCAACGGCACCATCAACGATGTGGCAGTCATGGGGGCAAAACCGCTTTACCTTACCGCCAGCTTCATCTTGGAAGAAGGCCTTGCATTGCGCGATCTCAAACGCATCGTGGCTTCCATGGCAAATGCGGCAAGAAAGGCTGGCATTCCTGTCGTGGCCGGTGACACCAAAGTTGTGGAGCGCGGTAAAGGCGATGGCATGTTCATTCAAACCACTGGCTTGGGCTTGAGGCCTGCGGGTGTCCAGGTTTCAGGACGATTTGCCAAACCAGGTGATCACATTTTGGTGAGCGGCACAGTCGGCGATCACGGAGTCGCGGTGATGTCTCATCGGGAATCACTTTCTTTTGTGTCCGACCTTGAATCGGACACTGCGGCCTTGCACACCTTGATTGCCGACGTGATCGAATCAGGCGGCGCAGGAATACACACCATGCGTGACCCCACGCGTGGTGGTATGGCCACCACCTTGAATGAAATTGCACAGCAGTCCAGTGTGGGGGTGGTTTTGCGCGAATGCGCCATCCCCATCAAACCTCAGGTGGTGGCCGCGTGTGAATGGCTGGGCTTAGACCCTTTGTATGTGGCCAACGAAGGCAAGGTGCTGGTGGTTTGTTCGCCCGAGGTGAGCGATGCCGTCCTCAAGGCGATGCAAGCTCACCCTTTGGGACAAGACGCTGCGGTCATTGGAGAAGTCGTCCCTGATGAACAGTGCTTTGTGGAATTGATCACGCCCCTGGGTGGGCGGAGAGTCGTGGGTTGGCTGACAGGCGATCCTTTGCCAAGGATTTGCTAGCCAAGACAGAACGTCAAGATCAGGTGAATTCAGCGCTGGATCAATTCGATGAACAATTCCTGACCACCAGTTCGTACATTCTTGAGTGGATGTGTTTTACAAAAATTATCCATCCACAGAAAAATCTGGTTTGCTGAATTGATCTTATTCAAAGGATCATCATCTTTACGATTAAGGTAGTGCATCATCGATAAACCACTCATGTAACCGATCAACCATTGGCGCTTTCCTTCAGAGGGGGTTCGAATCCACTCACCGCAATCTGAACCTCCAAAACCGGTTTGCGCCCACACATTTGGAAAAAAAGCAAAGCTCAAGACCAGTGCCATCGTCATCTTCTTCATGTCGATCCAACCTTTTTCAATCATTTCAAGTCAAAGCTCAGCGTTCTGAACTTCTTGGAAGACTTTGCGGAACATGATGGGGTCTGCAATTTGCAGGAATTTTTCTCGGGTTGCACCCGTGCCCACCACAGTGATGTCACCATAGCCCAGGATGCGGCCAAGAATGGTTTGATCCACCGCGATGGACTCGACCTTTTGAACATTCATCTCGATGGTTCGGCGTTGAATCAGACCCACTTTGATGATCACCCGTTTGTTGGTGATTGCATATTCGCTGGTCCATTTGTCAATCATGGGGAGAATGAACAAAGAAAAAATGGCCCTGAACGACACGAAATTGATCCAGTGGTTATGCGCCTCGTGAACAACTTGCTCGCCTTTGACCAGACTGCTATCGACATACGACCCCATGAAGACTCCCTGGATTACCCAATTTACTCAGCCATGCCTTTAGTGGCGATGGTGAATTTATCATCAAGATCTTGCCTAGATTCCATCCAACAATACAAATGAGAATTATTTTCATTTATAATGGAATCATCACAAATTTGCGGCATTTCTGGCATTTTTAAAACTTCTGACCCAATGAATACGGCCCCTAGACTGCCTCTCAATCTCCTTCCTTGCGGCCATCGCGGATTGATTGATTCGATTGAATTCGATTTGGAATTACAAGCACGTTTTGCAGCGCTAGGCGTTCAGCCTGGCAAATCCATTCAGATGATTCGACAGGCAAGTTTGGGGGGACCCTTTCATATCCAGCTTGGCACAACAGAGATCATGCTTCGGCGTCAAGAAGCAGCCCGAATCAAAGTTCGTCCAATGCACGAACCAATGGCCTGAGGCATACCCTTTCCATGAAAAAAGTCGCGCTCATCGGTATGCCCAATACCGGAAAGTCCACCTTGTTCAACAGGTTAACGGGCGCACACGCACGTATAGGCAATTGGCCTGGAATCACCGTTGATCTATTGATGGCCAAATTGATCATCGGAAGCCAGATTGTTCAGATTGTGGACTTACCTGGCATCTATGACCTCAATGGTTATTCGGAAGATGAACAAGTTGTGACCACTTTCTTGGCTCATCAAACGCCCGATCTCATTGTGTTTGTGATGAACGCATCTCATATTGATCGTCAAAGTACCTTGCTGAACCAATTGCTATGCCTGAACATTCCCATGCTAGTCGTTATGACCATGGCAGATGAGGCTCAAGCGCTTGGGATCACCATTTCGCTTCCAGAACTCAGCCATGAATTGAACCTGCCCATTTGCCTCTTATCCGCGAAATATGGTCAAGGCATGGAGAATTTGCAAAAGGCCATTCAATCGGCTTTGACTCAGCCCAATGGTATGAATGGGCAAACGCCCCTATCAACTTTGCAAATTTCAACGGCGATACAGAAATTTGTGCAAGTCCCCCAATTACTTAATGAGGGATTGACTCAGCGCCTGGACAAATTGCTTTTACATCCATGGCTTGGTCTTCCCATTTTTTTGAGCGCCATGTTTCTGGTGTTTCACTCTGTTTTTACCTTGGGTAAGCCAATGCAAGACGCTTTGTCATGGCTATTCACTCAAGGTCGTGAACTTGGATTGGAGCCTGCATTGGCCAGTGCCTCACCAATCGTCAAAGGGCTGGTGTTGGATGGAATCTATAACGGCCTGTCTACTGTTGCGAGTTTTGTGCCACTGATCATTCTGTTTTTCATTTTTTTAGGTTTAGTGGAAGACACTGGCTACCTGGCCAGAGCCGCATTCTTGATGGACGCTTTGATGTCACGCTTTGGTCTTGATGGCCGCAGTTTTGTCATGTTTTTAATGGGGTTTGGTTGCAATGTGCCGGCATTGATGGGCACACGCGTATTGCGCTCGCGGGGACTTCGACTATTGACCATGCTGACCATCCCCTTTTCATTGTGCTCAGCCAGACTACAGGTGTTTGTTTTTTTCGCGGCAGCATTGTTCACCGAACAGCAAGCGCCCTGGGTCCTTTTTTCGCTCTACATCGTGAGCCTTTTGGCTTCCATGGCAACCGCTTTGATTTTTAAACGTCAATACATCAATCAAGATGCATTTGTGCTCGAAATGCCCCCCTATCGCTTGCCCACTCTGAAACAAGTGGTCTTCCGTGGGTGGCATGAGGTTCAGCACTTTCTCAATCGCGCCACACGATTCATCGTCTTGGGTGTGGTGCTGGTTTGGTTGCTGACAAACTTTCCATACGGTGTTGAAGTCGCAGGCCCCCAAAGCTGGGCGGGACAAATTGGAGAGCTGCTTGCCCCCGTGCTCCAGCCGATTGGCATTACACCAGAGCTCACCATTGCTCTAATTTTTGGATTTGTGGCGAAAGAAATAGTGATTGGATCCTTGGCCGTTATTTTTGGCTTAGAGGGTTCCCAACTTATTTCAATAGTAGGCCAACAAGTCTCGTGGATTCAGGCCTATAGCTTCATGTTGTTCACACTGATTTATACACCGTGCTTATCCACGGTGGCCACCATGCTCAACGAATCCAAAAGCCGAACATTTACGTTGTTAAGCGGGATATGGTCGGTTCTGCTGGCTTGGTGTACCAGTTATGTTTTTTATCAGTTGGCAACGCAATTCATAAGCAAGTGAATCGCGAATTGAGTGGGTCAGCGACAGCGACTCCAAAACTGCGCTGATCACTCCGCTTTGAAGTCAGTTCTTTGATCGACTGGCTTTCAATGCCTGACTAGGTTTTTGGGCATTTGCATACGCTTTAAGCCCTGCTTCCCGGTCAAGTGGAACGGTAGTCGTTAGTGTTGTTTCCACTGAAGGTTGCAAATGAGGGGGAAAAAAAGCCAGTTTTTGATTTTGAGCGAGTTTGTGGGTACGCTCCAAATCCAAATCACGCTCATTCACCCCCTTGGGTGAAACGCAGACTCCGTCGATGATTTCCAAATCAAACCACCACCGCTTGACTGAATTTCGCATGCCTGCACCGATCTGATCATCGTGATCAATGAGTGCTCTTCTTGCACTAGGCACCTTAATGGAGAGTTCAAGGAGTCGGGAAGATTCAACAAGGTCTTCTCTGTTGTAAGGGCAAGTTTTCATACAACGGCCACATGCCGAACCCTTCATATTCGTCAACCGGTACTTGCCACATTTTTCTATATCCGGCTTCCATATTTCATAGCCATTGAACATCACCTTGGGTCCAAAAGGTATGGCATTGCATGGGCACTCGCGAGCGCATTTAAGACACATGTTGCAGACAGCTTGCAATCCAAAATCAATGGGCTGATCAAATGCCAAGGGCAAGTCGGTGGTCAATAAAACACTTTTTGAACGAGGCCCGATGAAAGGGTTTAACACCAACTCACCAATTCGAGACAGCTCGCCTAAACCTGCCAGCAAGGTTGCTGGAATGTGCAAGATATCTGATTCTGCATTGGTATGAGCTCGCGAAGAAAAGCCCAAACGGCGAAGATGTGCTCCCATCACTCCCGCTATGAAAGCCCCTCGCATGTAAGCTCGCATGGACTGTGCCCCCGAAATCCAATCATCGCCAGAAGCCCCTTCCATGGTTTCAAACCCTTGGTCAAGCAACATGACCACACAGCTTTTGTGGGAGGGAACAATGGGTTTGCCATGTTGGGCTTCGTGCGAATAAAACATCCACGGCTCTGCCTCACAAATGCCCACCAAATCAGCACCTAAAAAATAGGCCAAGGCTTTGATGGACTCTGCATTTTTATGAGGGTCCGACAAATCCCCATTTG
>JACCDO010727305.1_pt1 | contig 12489 bp, 6 predicted proteins | sample 7446101 | NCBI WGS metagenome assembly JACCDO01 (sample SAMN15323440, study PRJNA562643) | freshwater metagenome | isolation source: river surface water | place: USA:Blue River Watershed | collected 2017-08-16 | reverse complement strand
GCTGATGGAGATTACCTTGAGTGTGTTCAAGGTAATCTGGACGTCCTACACATTGGTCTCGATGATGCGATACGCACATGCGAAGTACGTCAACGCTGACAGTAAGCCGTACGAGCATGTTCATTACCTCACAATCATGTCGATAGTGAACAGTATAGTGCAGCCATGCTTGGCATCGGCTTTGCTCGACACCAACTGCTTCTACAACATGATGTACTCTGCAGAAAGTATCACATCCACATTCATCAAATCAATAACGCGTATAACGGATACTATAGAAATTAACACAGACCTTTATTCCACTTCATCGTACTCACCATCGTTTATGTACAGCTACCAGTGCTCCTCCGCACTACTGACATCGTATGCTGGCATCTTTATGTACATCGCATTACTCTCGGTACTCCTGCCGCCAGCCCTGGACTACTTGAAGATAGCGATTAAACAGGACGATCGAAAGCCAGCAACTAACGCTGTAGCGAGAGTGTTACTAAGCCTGTTAAAGAAGACGGCGCTGTTCCATAGCGACGACAAGAGCGAAGGGATTATTATTGATGAAGTTTACATGACAATGACAATAATTTCCCTAGTCGGCAGTATTTCGGTGCTTGTTACATTCGGAGTAATGCAACCGGTGTTAGGCTTCGTGACATACCTCGCGATCGTTTTCCAGACGATGTATAGGGAGTACCGTGTTGAGCAACATGTAAGCGAGTTGTTGAAGTCGGCGAGTAATGCGCCGTCGACTGATGTAGAAGTAAGTACAACCTCCTCGCTATCTACAGAGTCTAGACAAGCGCTTATTGCTCTTAATGAAAGCGTAAAAGGACTCGGCCAGACGTTTGCTCGGTCAACATGGCAACTGCTGTTGTTCCTGGGTCCATTCTATGGCTTCTTTGTATTTGACATCATTGGTGATGAAAAAGGCGTCGAAGAAGCGATCTGGGCTCCTGTTGCCTTGGTCGTGCTGTGTCTTAGTATGTATGTAATCCCCTCGTTCTTGCAAGACTATGCCGTTGCGTCCAAACGGACTGCCTTAAGCAAGCTAAATAATAGCTTTAGGGTCCAGCGTATAGATGATAACGGCGAAGCTGAAATGGTGAGTATTTCGGGAAAGAATCGCCCTAAGGAGTTCACGATGAATCCTCTGAACTCTTCGTTCAGGAAGCTTTAAGCAAGCTAAATAATAGCTTTAGGGTCCAGCGTAGATGGTCAAGGCGACTCTGCAATGGTGAGTATTTCGGGAGAGAAGCATACAGAGGAGGCGAGGACGAATCCTATGAAGTCTTCGTTCAACAATGAGTGGCCGCGCACGTGTAAAGTGCTGTAGTTATTGTAGTCATAAATAGTTTCTGTACGCCGCAATGCCTAGTAGTACATGCCGCATTGCCCTTCCACCCAAGGTTAATTATTGTTTTCTCTGATAATTGTAAATATGTAATTTACATGTAGTTCCCACCGCCTTTCCCCCGCCTTGCCTTCCGCCCGCGTGTTTAATGCGTTGATGTTATTGGTATTGGTGTAACCTCGATCTGGATAATTGCAGCCCTAACTGTAGTGAGAAGTGCGATGATGAACTGTTACAGTACTGATAACCTAAGCATAAGCAGTTGGTGGACTATTAACGACTATTTCACTGGTTACTAAACGCCAATAGACATCAATGCTCCGATACTAGTTTCATCATAATCCCTTTTGCGGACCCAAAACGATATCCGCACTTTTCTTGAAACTTCAACCTTTGCAATAGCGACAAGTCCCAGAGATAAAACCTTTGGGGTAAAGACGCCTACGTCTATACAAAATTGTGCTGCTGTAAACGATTACTATTTGTTTGTGTAGGATTCTCTGTTGAAAGAACAGGGTAAGATGTCTGACAATGATCTCTTGGGCTCGCTGCAGTCGGGATCAGACAGCGGCAGCAACTGGTACGATGCGGTGCAGTCCACGCCATTATGCCTTAAAAATGAAGAGGATGAAGATGGATATATTACATCTTCATCGATAGTTGGTAATTCTTCCACCGATTTTATCGTTGGTTTAGATATTTCAACCGACCAATTCCATCCTGCACCAGATTTATACCAGAAAAATCCAAATAAATATAATACAACAATAGACAAGAGACATTCTACCATAATATCACCAGAAGAATCTTATGGTTTGCTTATATCTGCCGAATCAGATGTAAATATTAATCATAATAGTAGTAATAGTAATCATAATAAGAAATCACATGGATCAATATTGAAAAAAACATATGATCCCTATGACATGCGCGAGAATCCCCACGATCTCCACGAGGATTCATCGTATCGCCTTTACAAGGGAATTATAAGACCTCATGTTCGACTTACACTAAAATTATTGGATGAAATCAGCAAATCTATTGCAGTATTCAGGCCTAGCAAGTCACTAGCAGATCTAACCAAAAGGAAATCGAGCAAGAACATGTTTCAACTAGACGTGGCTCATACCGACGCCGCCCTTCCTGCTGCGGAGATCGATATTGTGATCAGCGGTGGCGGGTTGAAAGGATACTTCATGTGCGGAGCTGTAAGTATCTTAAAGCACGAGTTGCAACGATACAATGTTAAAATAGCTCGTGTTTGTGGCGCCTCAGCTGGTGCGTGGGCGGCTATGTTCATATGCACCGGTGTGTCCTCTGCCGCATGGATGGAGTCATATTTCGCGTGTAAAGATACCCCTGAGGTAGCCATTTTAGATGTATACGAACGGTTGTGGCCTTGGTTCAGCTCAATGATGCCGTCTAATGCGTACGAGTTATGCACGGGCAAACTGTTTATTTCCATCACGGAGGTAACTGTGTGGGGATTACAAAATAGGATTATATCCGAGTTCTCTTCTAATCAAGAACTATTTGATTGTTGTGTTGCCTCGTCTTCTATTCCCACCCTCACCCGCAGCTCGTGGCTCAGTAGATTCCGGGGTAAGTTAGCATACGATGGAGGAATGACCAATAATACACCTGTATTCACCGACGGTATTCGAAGGCAACTAGTCTTTCGTTTATACAACGTCGAGTATCCTTGGCGCCTACTTGTTAACGCAGGTGACAGTTGTATCGATACACTAGTGCTGCGCGGTGCTTTATTAATGAAACGATTTCTAGAAGGCGAAGGAACCGACTGCATCACTTGGTTGGAGGAGAAGGAAGGCAAGGACGCACTCGTCAGCAAGCCTAACCAAGGTTTGCGGCTGTTCTTTGTGCCGTTTACGGTGCTCGGATTCATACTAGACAAAAGTGTTAAGACATTTCAACGATTTTTCCATGAAATTTTTTCTTCCTTGCAACCAAAGCAAGTCAAAGATGAATGGGACCAGGACGAGAAGGTTATTCCGTTCAATGAGTACCAGAACAAATTCAGTTCTTCGTCGCTAAAGTATATAACGGGCGCCATGTACGCGGGCATCGTGGACTTGTTGCGAAGACTCAATTTATTGTTATGAAAAAAATGTATAGTTAGTGTTTGCAGTAATGTGTCGTTAATTACATTCATATCTATAAACCTCCTTCTTACTCACCACCACATTCTCACTCAACCCAACTAATCACTCTTGATCTTCTTATCACTCGCCCCACTCTTCTCAGCCTTCTCATTCACCCCACTATGATCATATGTAATTGTTTTGTATATACTTTTTTCATATTTATCAATGAAATGACTGATAACATCATCAGTAAATCGCGCCTCATCAAACTCTCCTCTTTCAGTGAAGTAGCGTCCTACATACATTGCTGCCTCTGTTGACTTCTTGGGATCTGCAATATCTTCTATAATAAATGTGTAAGTTTCTTGAAATCTAGGAAATCTAGTTCGTATTCTACATGGTCCAGGTCCACCTGTCTTCCCTTTCAATACTAATATACAATCTTTATCGATAAATGTTACTAACCCCTGTAGAACTCCTGATAATATAAAATACATTGCACAACATATACCCAATAATGGTCTAGATGCTGGAAAGGGTAATGGATAGAATTGAGCTAATAGTGCAAATATACAAGCAGCAGCCATGATTGACAGCTTGATGTTCTCCCAATAATGGTTGTGACTGTATCCGCACCTAGGATTCTTAACTATTTCCATTAGCGCATCATCGAATACTTGCTTTACTTTAATACTATCGCCAGTCTCTATTATTTGAGGTTTTTCTATTTTCTCAATGACAATTTCTTCCACTTCTACTTCTTCCACCTCGCTCATTGTAACTGATGAACCACAACCAGAAGGGGTGTGTCTCCGTCGACGACTCCGTGCGACTGTCTCAATCAAGACCGCGCAAGCTGCAAGGCCGCATCAAGAAATTGAAATATAATAATAAACAGCTATTGTACACTTTAAAACCACAATAAAACGAGCGATTTCAACGTGTTTAGCTTCAAATCAACAAATATCAATCCGCTTGTAGATAGATAGCCCTAGGTCCCGGCATCTCGGGCCCGGTCGCGAGGGCATCAGCAGCCAGGCATTTAAAAAATCGGTGATCTGAACTTGGTCTTGTGTAGACAACTATATTTCAATCATCGTTGAGGTAATAAGGAGAGAATGCCGACAAAGTTAGAGTTGAAGCTTCAAGAAGCAAAGAAAAAGAAAGAAGAACGTGAGGCAATTGAGCGAGCAGAAAGAGAAGAAAAAGAAGCGAAAGAACGTGAATTAAAAGCAAATGCAACAGTTGCGGTTGATCTGCCACCTCCACCACCTTCAGCAGCAGAGCTTGAAAAGAATACTGCAACAGTTGAAGAAGTGAGTAAAAATATTGATGGAATAAAATTAGAGGAAGAAGCAGATGTAGAAGAGACTGCAGAAGAAAAAGAAGCTAGAATGAAAGCTACAATGTATGGAGATGATGTGCACAGCGAATGGGGTCACGCCGTTGAAGAAGCAGAAAATGAAGATGCAACTGGAGGTTCAGGGAAGAAATTAAGTAATAAAGCAAAACGTAAGTTACAAAAAGAAGCTGAAGCAAAAGCAAGAGAAGATGAGTATAATGCCGCTGCAATGAAGGCGTCATTTGAAGGCGCACAGTTTGCATGCAGTCAAACAGCTATCGACCAAAACGATCCTCAGTGGCAAAACGCTCTTGATATTATCATTCCAAGTATATCTATATCAGCTCATAAGAAAGAATTATTTGTGAATGCAGAGTTCACTGTAGCTCACGGCAGACGTTACGGCTTAGTCGGTCCGAACGGCGCTGGTAAGTCGACGCTGTTGAAGATGATTGCATCAGGCGAGTTGAAGGTGCCACCACGTGTTGACTACTTGTATGTTGAACAGGAAGTTATGGCTGATGAAACCCCAGCAGTTGATGCCGTGTTAAAATCTGATAAAGTTAGATGGGCGTTAGTGCAGGAGGAGAAACAGCTGCTAAAGGACCTAGAGAAGACACCGGACGAGGCCAAGGATGTGCGTTTAGGCGAAGTATACGAGCAACTGAATCAGATCGGAGCAAGTAGTGCTGAGAGCAGAGCTCGTCGTATCCTGTTTGGCCTGGGATTCGACGCAGAAATGCAAGTGCGACCTACCAAGTACTTCTCTGGTGGCTGGAGAATGCGTATCTCGTTAGCGCGTGCACTTTTCATGGAACCAACTTTATTAATGTTGGATGAGCCCACCAACCACTTAGATTTGAACGCAGTTATCTGGTTGGATGACTACCTAACTAAGTGGAAGAAGACCTTGCTTATCGTGTCGCACGACCAGGACTTCTTGAACTCTGTGTGCCAGGAAGTGGTGCACTTGGACGAGAAGAAGCTGTTCTATTACAAGGGAAATTATGATAATTTCAAGGAACAAGACGCTCAAAAAAAGAAAAATCAACAAAAATTATGGGAAAAACAAGAGAAAAGAATACGTGAGTTGAAGATGAAAGGCGTGGCCAAGGGCAAGGCGGAGGAGCAGGTCATCAAGTCCAAATCCCGTGAACCTGGCGCAAGAGCCGCCAAAAAAGCTGAACAAATGGCTGCTGGATCAGGTGGTTCTGAGAGTAATGAAGCACAGCATGAGCTCATACTACGCCCTCGTGACTACACAGTAAAATTTTCTTTCCCACATATTGACCACATCAACCCGCCTATTCTAGAGGTCAGAGACGTCAACTTCAGGTACGGCGAGAAGTTACCATGGTTATTTCGGGGGGTTAACTTCGGTCTTGATATGGACAGTCGAGTGTGTATCGTTGGACCCAACGGATCGGGTAAATCGACTATTATTAAGCTTATCACAGGCGAGTTGAACCCACCAGAAGGCGAGGTCAAGCGCAATCCAAGGTTGCGGTTAGGAGTATATAACCAGCATTTTGTTGACCGTTTACCTATGGATGTTGATCCAGTTGCATATTTACAAGCAAAATTTGACAAAAAAACTGATGGTACTGATTACCAATCCATCCGCAATCTACTCGGTCGCTACGGCCTTGAAGGACACGCCCACACGATACCTATTAGGGATTTAAGTGGCGGCCAGAAAGCCAGAGTTGTGTTCGCCGAGCTGTCACTGCAGTGCCCTCATCTATTATTCCTTGATGAACCTACTAACAATTTAGATATCGAGTCCATCGATGCATTGTGTGACGCATTGAAGGAGTACAACGGCGGTGTTGTGCTCGTCTCCCACGACGCCAGGTTGATCGAGACCACGAACTGTCAACTATGGGTCGTAGATGAGAAGAACGTGCAACCATGGACAGAAGGCTTTGCTGATTATCGCCAACACTTATTGGAGAAATTGGAGGCGCAGATGGCCGCCATCATGCCGGGCAGCGGCGAGCGCCCCAAGTAACTTGTTGATCTTGTAATTGTTAATAACCAACCAACTTTTTTTATTCCAAATTCCATGCCGGTACCTACTCGCTTCAACCGGAACTTAAGAACCATAAGGAAACTGATTTCGAATTCCTTCGAGAAGCAATTCCTTTGGCTCACAGGTAGACGACGTTATCGACTCTAGCATGTCGTCCAACTTCCTTGAGAAGCTCTATTTCATCCTTGGTACGTACTTCACTGCTTTTTTTACAGATATCTTCTCTTACTTACTTATTTATTTCTATTCTCACTCATGCGCACGTACTTCTTCAGAATTCTTACATACTCACTCTTTTATTCTATAGAGAATCACGAATACGAGAATATCATAGCGTGGCAACCGGATGGCAACTCATTCATCATTAAGAACACACAGTTGCTGGAAGAAAGAGTCCTACCTCTTCACTTCAAGCATAATAATTGCAATTCATTCATCAGGTTATCTCCCTCGCACTCAATATCACTTATAGTTTCATTCACTCACGCACTCAATCAGGCAATTAAATATGTATAATTTTAGTAAAACAAGGCATGATAGTAACTACCGCGAATTCCGTCAAAGCTTATTTCGGCGCGACCGCAAAGACTTGCTCTGTTTGATAAAACGAAAAACTCAAAACAATACCAATGTAACATCTACACCCACTAATCAATCGGAAGAGGACTGGCATATGCAGACGGACATGGACTGCCACGTAGCCTCAACCGATTTATGTAATCTTGCTAATCACTCAGTAGTGAAAGACGAACACACTCCACACGAGCTTATCTCGGCGCATGAGCTAAAAGGTATGGTCATGCAGCTGCAGCAGCAGGTCTCGTATCTGCAGTTCCAATATGATAATTTACTAACAAAACACAATGAATTGAACCAATTTGTCCGCGCGAACATGGCTAACTCGAATATGGAAGCTTACAAGTTCGACAACAATGCAGTATCCCACAGTCAGCAGCAGCAGCAGCTGCAATCACCTGCCATGTACGGCGCATCACACAGCTTTCACTCGGTATATCCCCCTAATCCCTACATGAACCACGACGTGAAAGTGTCCATTCCTGTTAACGTCAACATAATGTGTCCCGCGAAGATCTCTCCGACCGACTGCGACGTGTCAGCAATGAAGAAAGGACGTACAAGATGCGAGAGTTCACACGAAGAGTTAGTACAAACGGTCAACTCACTAGCAGGGAAACCGTTACAAAGAATGCCAGCCTCTTGGCCACTACCTGACAGCACCACTCAAGAGGTGGAAACTGCCAAAGCACTGGTTAGCATGGTGAGCGTGGATAGCGCGTATAACTAGCTTCTTATAATACAACCGGACTGTCTATATATTGTAAGTAATTGCCTTATTCGTCGTCACCGAAGTCTATGGAATCGTCGTTTTCTTTGCCTTTACTGCCCTTCTTGCCCTTCTGCTTGGCCTTCGCGGCAGCTCCTTTGCGGCGATTATTCGTTGATGCAATCTTAGCAGTTAAAAGGATATGACTAACAACGCCTGCGTAGTGAGTGAGTGAGTGAGTGAGTGAGTGAGTGTGTGTAGTAGTTGTGGCGGTACCTATTCGTAGATCGAACTCATTCACTTCACTCTTGATCTGTTGCAACGATGCCTTGATGCGCACCAACGGTGACGTGTCATGCATCCCCGAGTCTTTCGAGTTAAAAGTGTCCTTCATATCATCCAATTTCTCACTTATTTCTGCCAATTCGTTGGTGTACTTAGTGACCACCTCGTTGGCTTTCACAGATCGCCGTTGGAAATCTTCAACTTTTTGCTTGACGTCTTTAAATTCTTCCAACATATTATGAAATTGGTGATTGATGTACTTCTCCTTGGTCCGCGTGCGGTTGATCTCGTCCAAGACGCTGCGGTTGATGGACTGCAAGTCGCTCTGCGCGTCTTCTAATATGCGTTCTATTGATGACTTACTAGTTATTGTTTGATCCACGTGAGAACGCCACTCATTCGTACCTAAAGTTTGGTGTGCTTTCAGTTTGGGTGTGACACGTTCTAGCTCAATCTTCCATTCGATTGGGTCGACTTGGGCGTGCAATATCTGGTGAGCTGAAGAGTCTAATGAGGCTTCAGTGATGTCAGCACGAGCTATCTCTTCATATAATATGTCTTCATCAGCTCCATTACCACCCATACCTCCATCCTCTTCTACATTATCATCATCGTCGTCATTGTCTTTACCTCCATCATTATCTACAGCATCTGCCGAGTCTTTCTCGTCATATATTGGTGCTTGAAATGTAAAACCAATTTTTTGTAATGCTTTATCAGTTAAAAAATCTAATACACTACAAACATTTTCACCGTGTGGAACTTTTAACTTTTGAGGAGGGAATGAGAGTCTAAAATCCAATCCTCTTAATGCAAGCATCAATTTATTAGCCACTAGGAAATGGAAAAATTGTAATTAGTAACATGTGTGAGAGAGTACAACGCTATTTCATACCTGTATTCGGATCATCATATTGATCCCTTTTAAACGTATTATTATCGTTAGTGATCTCACTGATCAGCCATGCGCATATGTCAACGAAGTCTTCGAACTGATTGCTCAGGTTTGCAGCTGGATATACGAAATGCAGACGATGCAAGTGCTTTCTATTACGACTTTTTACATATTTTACTTCATACTTTAATATCTTTAACTTCTCAAACGCGCTTTCCATCATGGTCTGCACGGGTCCCATCGCAGGACCCTGGTTGTTCTCGTCAAACTCTTCGTCCATCTCAATTCTTTTTTCGTTTTTCAATTTTTTTTCAAAAAATAAGGGATTAAGATCCGATGCAGCCGGTACCTAACCGCCGAAAAAATTTGTTAAACGACAAGGAAGACTTTGATCGCACCGATTTTGTGCGCGTGTTGAGTGAGTAGTTGCTATAGTGAGTGAAACAGAAACATCGAGAGAAAGGGAGCATAAGATGTCTTTTTTTCCATCGAATGAAGCAAGTTCAGGTGATAAAATAGCAAAACAGCGAGCATATTATCAGCAACTAGCTGAACAAGTGAAAGAGCAACAACAGATGAAGCAGTTGAATGATCAAGATGACAATTCACTTCCAAAAATCAATAACAATAACGAAAATACAAATCCAACACAGAAAAATAAGATTCTGGATGCGAATAACAAGGTGTTCAAGCCTCAACCACCTGAGGCTATACAGAAGCTGCCACCTCCTAGAGGATACATCGAAGAAAGAAGCAACTTCGCCGATGAATTACCAGCTGATGACATGGAGTTGGTGAAACAGGCGACGATACGATTAAGTGGAAAAGTAAATACAAATACCAGTAGAATTGATGCAATAAGCGAACATTTATCAAAAGTAAGTCGTGGTATTGTCGCTGAAGAGGCAGCTAGAATGAACAGCGAAACTACCTTTAGATACTTGGTTAGAGAGATTCAAGATAAATTTAGTAATGATATGGAAGAGATGAAGCAAGCCATCCTGGGTAAAATATCCAGGACCGACAGTAATGTGGACAAGATCAGCAGCGAGGTCAATGAGTTGAAGCAGTCAGTTGAGAGTATAAAAGCAAAAGTTGAGACTAATAAAGGCATTGATAATGTGAAATATGTAGGCACAGCAGGTGTGGACATGCAGACCATCGAAGCTATGGCATCGAAGTTAGCATCATTGACCAGAGAATTAGATCACTACAAAGAAAACAACGCCAAGTTATCCAATGAAGTTAGCGGGTTGCGCGCGCAGATGTCAACGGATCAATTGGGGTATATGGCGGCTAACCAAGAGCTGAAATCCGTAGTAAGTGCTGAGATAACCGCCCGACGCAAGGGAACCAGTCGAATAGTCTCTGATCTTGATAAACTAACAATATTACAAGCAGAAAATGCGACGTCGATGAAGAAGGAGCTGATGCTTCTGGCCGAGGACTTTGGTTCCCGTTTGATCTCCAACGAGCGGGGAGTTTCGCTCATCAGCAGCCAAATATCCAATGAACTAGTGAACATGAAAGAGTTTTCTAAGAACAATTTACAAAGTTTAAACAATGAAATGTACGAGCTGCGCCGGAATGTGCAGGACATCAAGCAGTCTGCAAGCCAGGACACGCAGTATGCGGCGATCCTAACGAAGCTGAATGGAACAGTCGATGACTTGAAGTTGCAACAAGATAGTGACAATAATTTGCTGCGTGAATACGTGGAAGAAATGTATCTCAAAGCAGACACCAAGGCGGTGAATGACATCAACTCCTTCAAGGCGCAAGTGAACTTGAAGCTGTTTGAAATCGAGCAACTAGTTGATACAAGTATGAAGCAGGTATTAGTGGATGTTTCCGAGGAAATTGCCGCTTCACTCGTGGAGGAAGGTGATAAAAGAACCGAGCAAATCAATGCGGCGGAAGTCAAGGCGATGGAGAGTATCATCGCCATCACGAAGCCGATACGCGATGAGATGATCACAATGGCCAAGGCCACATCCAGCAAGTTTTCGATGGAGAGATCGAGACGTCAAGAGATTATCGAGAAGCTGTTGAATGTGATACAGGACACTGTGCAGAGCGTGCCATCTGCAGCCATCGCCAGTCTGAACCAGCTGAACAAGAAGGAGACAGAAGAGGACTCAAAGGTTGAAGATGGACGTGTAGATGTGGAGGAGGAGATGCACGTTGCTGCCACGAAGCTACAAGGACAATTCAGGAAAGGATTAGCCAAGAAACGTGTGGATGAAATCAGGAAGGAGAAGGAAGTACCTGCCGTTGGAGTTGAAGGTAATATAAATGCTGAGACTGCGACCAAGGACGACTTGATCAACGTGGATGAGGCCACTCCCGAGATGCACGAATCTGCCACCTTACTACAAGGACAGGTGCGTAAGAACCAGTCTAAGAAGCGTGTTGAAGAGATGAAGAAGGAGAAGGAAGCACCTGCTGTAGTTGCAGAGGATGCTGCGGCTAAGGACGACTTGATCAACGTGGACGAGGCTACACCTGAGCAGATCGAATCTGCAACCAAATTACAGAGCCAAGTGCGTAAGAACCAGTCTAAGAAGCGTGTCGAGGAGATGAAAAAGGAGAAGGAAGCACCTGCTAGTAGTGTGGAAGAAGCTACTGTTGCAGAGGATGCTGCGGCTAAGGACGACTTGATCAACGTAGACGAGGCCACACCTGAGCAGATTGAATCCGCGACAAAATTGCAGAGCCAAGTGCGTAAGAACCAGTCTAAGAAGCGTGTTGAAGAGATGAAGAAGGAGAAGAACGCTGCAGTAGTTGGTGGAGCAGAGACTGTAGTAGTTGCAGAGGATTCTGCTGCAGTTGTAGAGGATGCTGCGGCTAAGGACGACTTGATCAACGTGGATGAGGCTACACCTGAGCAGATCGAATCCGCGACAAAATTACAGAGCCAAGTGCGTAAGAACCAGTCTAAGAAGCGTGTTGAGGAGATGAAAAAGGAGAAGGAAGCACCTGCTAGTAGTGTGGAAGAAGCTACAGTTGCAGAGGATGCTGCGGCTAAAGATGAGTTGATCAACGTAGACGAAGCCACTCCCGAGATGCACGAATCTGCCACCTTACTACAAGGACAGGTGCGTAAGAATCAGTCTAAGAAGCGTGTTGAAGAGATGAAGAAGGAGAAGAACGCTGCAGTAGTTGGTGGAGCAGAGACTGTAGTAGTTGCAGAGGAT
>JACCDO012324896.1_pt1 | contig 12490 bp, 7 predicted proteins | sample 7446101 | NCBI WGS metagenome assembly JACCDO01 (sample SAMN15323440, study PRJNA562643) | freshwater metagenome | isolation source: river surface water | place: USA:Blue River Watershed | collected 2017-08-16 | reverse complement strand
TTTACTAAAAAAAGTCCAAAGATTTATAATATCAACATTATAGGAATTATCAAGAAAATCTTTATATTTTTCATTTGGATTATTTTCAATCTTATCTTTTATATTTATTGTTATTATTTTATTTTCTTCATCAATTGAATATTTTTTATTAAAATGCTCAAATGCAGTAATATTTTCAAATGTTGATAAACCTGGTCTATATTCAACACTATGGTCTTCATAATAACCAATATTTCCATTCATTAATCTAATTCTAAAATCATCATCTTCATAACCACCTGTAATATAATTTTCATCAAAGTAACCTATTTTTTTTATCACATCCATGTGTAAACCAAAACATCCAAATCTATATAATCCTACATAACCATATCCTTTAGATATTAAATCAACAATTCTTCTAATATCTTCTTCACGTGGACTAACTTTATGTGATAAAAAAATAAATATTTCTGTTTTACATTCTTTTATACAAGAATTTACCATTTCACTAAATGATTTTACATTATCCCTAATTTTTATAATAATATTTTTTTTTATATAATCATCAGAAAAATATTTTAATGGTTCTTTTACCATATCTTTTTGTTTAACACATAGATAAATTGTATAATCAATTTGTTTTTTATAACATGTAAAAACATGTAAATTTCTATACATATACAATTCATATAATTGAATGTTTTTAATATATTTATCCAAATCATACCACCAGTCTTTGATATATCTAAAATAATCCCTCGGATACTCATGATACTCATGATATTCAAATCCAGGAGGATGTGTATGTGAAACTAAAATTCCATCTGTTTTAAGTATTGATGTTAAATTTAACATTGCTCCAAAAGGATCATAAATGTGTGCTAATGTTGATTGATTAATTATTAAATCAAATTTATATTTTTTTAATTCATTATCGTTTCTATCACAAATATCTACATTAATATCACTATTGTATGTTACTTTTGAAACTTCTTGATATAAATTTACAGTTTTTATATTCCAATTTGGATATACTTTATTAAAATCCTCCCTTACCAAATTATTTTCAGATACTAGTAAAACATCTAAATTTTTATTTGTATCAATATGTTTTTTAATATACTGAATTAATATACCATGATATCCAGTACTCAAATTTCTACACTCCCAACGATCTGGAATCCATGAACTAAACCCATTTGGATCTGGTAAATCATATTTATAATTTAATTTTGAATAAAAATCTATTTGATGTTCCATTTTGAATATATTTTAATTAAATTATTATTATTTTAAACTGTTATTAAATTAAAATATGCTAATTCATTAATTTGTTTTGTCAAATCAGGTGTTTCAAATATTTTAGGATAAATACTTGATAAACTTTTATTAAATGATTCCAATGTAAAACTTTTATTTATATACTTTAAATGCTCTAAACTAAAAAAAGTTTTTATTATTATTTGGGCTAATTCATATTTACTTTTAGATTCAGGTGAATATACATGTTTGATACCATTCCAAAATAAATTATTCTCAATAATTTTTTCTATTATTTTACAATATTCTAAACAAGTAATTCCATTCCACAAATGATTATCCCAACAATTAATTACTTTTTTTTCTTTTATTGAATTAATAACCCATTCCATAAATGATTTTTTATTTCTTAATTCTAATCCTATTATTGATGTTCTAATAATAGTACAATCTGTAGGTTCACCAATAGATTTACTTATACCGTAATCACTTGTTTCATCATGTATATCAGTTTCCACATAATTACCAACCAAATTTTTACCAGAATAAACACAATCAGTTGAAGGTTGAATTAATTTTGAATTATATTTTTTACATATTTTTGATAAAATATGAGGAAATAAACTATTTACAATATAATAATTTGATATTTCATTTGGATTTGTTCTTTGGGGAATCATACCAATACAATTAATTACACATGATTCTGAATCCAAATCGTGTGATAAAAGAATTGGTTCTAATTTATTTATATTTTCTAATGAAACACGATATTCAATGTCTATTAGTTTTATATTTAATTTAGTATCCCTAGTAAAATATGTTTTAATATAAGTTCCCAACATACCAGATGAACCAAATAATAATATTTTTTTAATATTCATTTAATATAATTTATAATACTAATTATTTTATAAATTATAAACATTAAACTTAGGATTATCTTGAGGAATTAAATCCCAAATATTATATCTAGGTCCTGCTCTATCAAACCATTTAGAACCAAACCAATATATTGGATCTGATACAAATTGATACATTTCATTTAAATAACATGTCCAAAGTGAATATGTTGAATTTGCACATATTCTTATATTTGTTAACATCAGTAAATAAAATTGATCTTCATCATCTGTACTAAAATCATTAGCTAAAATAATATTATCATGTGGTATAAAATTAAACATTAATTTAGCTTTTTCAATATCATCTGAAAATAAAATAACTTTATATTCTGCTAAATTATATTTTGTCAATATGTTTTGATAATAACTTATAGGATAATTATAAAAATATTGTTTGTTTTTTACATAATCTGTTAATCGAATATGAATACCAATTGTTTTTTTTCCAATCAACCCAATCTTTTCTTGCATTAAATTAAATCTTGCATTTGGTAAATTTATAAAATCTTTAATTCTTTCTCGATTATGCCAAAAAAATTTATATGACTGAAAAAAACCACTTTTTGACCCATCTATCAAATAATTAAAATCTTGTTTAAATTTATAGTTTTTCAAATTTATTTGCTCATACATAAAACTATTTTGTTTTATTAATATATTTTTCATTTTAATCCATGTTTTATGGTCATATTCTTGGGTTATTAATTTGGGATTATCAAATATAGAATATTTTGTAAATAATGGTCTAGTTTTATCTAATTGTATCAAATCAATTATCAAATCTAAATTATTATCAAATGCTAATGATAATGCATTAAATATATAAAATAATTGATTTCCAAATCCACATGTTATTCTTAATATGAGATTAGTCATAAAAATTTTAATATATTATAATTAAATATATTTAAATTTTATGATTGACTTATACGTTATTAATTTAGATAAAAGAAAGGATAGATGGGAACATATTATTAAAACTTTTAATATTCCTGATATAAATTTAATTCGTGTTCAAGCTGTTGAATCAGAAAATAAAAAAGGATGGATTGGATGTTTTGAATCTCATAAAAAATGTATTCGGATTGCTAAAGAACAAGGATTAAAAAATATTATGGTTATTGAAGATGATTGTTTACCATTAGATACTGATATTAATATTTTTAAATCAAGACTTGTAACTATTAAAAATTATTTAGACACACATGATGATTGGAATATTTATTTAGGTGGTACTGCTACATTTGGACCTCCTGATTATGACCGTATAATTAAATATGAAAATGAAACATTTGTAGAATTTTCTCGAGCATATATGACACATATGATTGCATATAATTCAAATTGTTATGATTTATACTTGGATTATCAAATTACCAAACCTGTTGATGAATTTTGGTTTGGAAAAATTAAAGCTATTGTATCAGTACCATTCTTAGCTACACAATTAGAAGGATTTTCTGATATTGTGCGCAAACATAAAAGCGATAGAGTTAGAATAAATGAAGGTAATCAAAGATTAATTAAATATTTAGAAAATCCATTAAAAAAAAAATAATAATTTATTTTTACCATTGAATTAAAAAATAATATATAAATTATTTATATAAAATTTATGACTAAACCAGAATGTGTTAAATTAGAATTTACTAATACTGTACCAAACAATGTAAAATTTTTTGATATAAGTGAAAAAAAATATGGAAAAAAAGTAAAATGTACTGCAAAAGTTGCTGGTAAAAAAGATACTAGCTATTTTTCTTCTAAATTAAAATTTACTGTTGATGCTGATTGTAAAACTCCTAAAATAACTGGAATTCATATTGTTGATGTTACTCATATTGGTAAAACTAATGATCCTCTCAAAGTTTGTGGTAAGTATCATTACTATTATAATATTTATTGTGATGGTTCTTCAGATTCTAGTTCTTCAAATCAAGTTATTGATGATGATTTTGAACAAACTATTTATAATTCGCTTAAATCTATGTTAATGACTGCTAAAGTTGTCAAATACAATGGTACAATTCGAGTTACTTTATCTTTACCTGTTCTTTTTATTGATACTATGTGTATGAATATTAGAGTTGGAACTGATAAATTTGCTAAAGGTTCAGATTGTAATGATTGTTCTTTATCAGCTATTGGTAAATGTAATAATGGTTCATCTAGTTCTTCTAGTTCATCTAGTTCATCAAGTTCTTCTACCAAATGTAATAAGAAAAACTATCTTAAGAAAGTTCTTAAATATATTGCTTGGGCTATCCTTGTTGTATTTATTTTAAATGTTGTTAAAGGTAAAGGATCTTCTTCACTAGTTCAATCTATTAAAAATTATGTTGCTAGTAAAAAATTAATCAAAAATGATGATTTAGATGAATAAATCTTTTTAATCTAATATTTTGTTATTTTATAAACAAACTGTTCTACATATTATTTCCGTTACCAAGTAAGGGTCTAAATTTGCCCCTGGTCTTCTATCCTCTAAATATCCACAACCATCTGATTTAACATTTAGAGGTATTCTTATACTTTTTCCCCGATCTGAAAATCCCCATGAAAAATTATTTATTGAACTTGTTTCGTATAATCCCGTTAATCTACAATCATTATCTTTCCCATATACTGTCATATGAGATTCATGTGTTGAAGCTAATTTTCCACATGCACTTACTATATATTCAAGTCCACCCGGTTCTCTCATCGATTTTGTTGAAAAATTTGTATGACCTCCTGAACCATTCCATTCTCCAAATCTATGGGGTTTTGGATGTAATGTGTATGAACAATTAAATTCTTCAGTTACTCTTCCTAAAATATATCTACTTATCCACATTTGGTCAGATAATTCTACTGGGTCTAATGGTCCGATTTGATATTCCCACTGAGATGCCATTACTTCCCCATTAGTTCCACATATTTTTAATCCCATTTCCATACATAATTCTAAATGTCTCAAACTTATTTTTCTTCCAAAACATCTATCCCCACCAACTCCACAATAATAAGGTCCTTGAGGTCCATTACCTGGTTCATACATTGATACCCAATTATATGGTTTGGATAATCCAGAATTTTTTTCTAATTCCATTAACACATATTCTTGTTCTATTCCAAACCATGGTTCTTGGTCTTTACATTGGAAAAAAGTTTCAACTAATTTGAATCTTGTATTTGTTTGGTGTGGAGTTCCATCCTTATTATAACATTCACATAATACTACAAATGACAAACACCATTTGATAAAAGGATTGGGGTATATATTGACGGGTTTCAATAATATATCTGAATCTTTACCTTCAGCTTGGGATGTTGAAGAACCATCAAAATTCCAATCTGGAACATATTTAATAAAACTTTTCATATCGTCCAAATTATATTCAACAGACAAATCCAAAACTCTTAATTTACTTCTAGTCTCTTCCATCCCATCAATCCAAACGTATTCTACACAAATTTTTTTACTCATATAAAATTATATTATTTTTATAAATTTATTTTATTTTTTAAACATACAATTTTAATAAATTTATTAGTAAATTTTATTATATTTACTTATTTTAAGTAAAAATTAATGAATGAGTTAGATAATAATAATAATAATAATTTAGTTGATAAATTTTGGAATGAAGATATATATTTAGCACATCCTGATTATATATATAATGAAAATATTTCTAATATATTAAATACTATTAATAAATTAAAAAAAAGAACAACACATACATTATTTGGTATTGGTGAAAATTTAGAATTAGAAGTTTACGATCCAAAAAATATTCAAAAAGAAATTAATAAAATAAAAAAGGATAATTTAAATTATCTAAAAACACATGTTGAGTGTATTCCTGAATATTTTAAATTTATTCAAAGCATTAATTTAAATCAAATACAAAAAACATTAGAACAGAAAATTTTATATTTAAATACTAATAATGATGAATATTCATATTCATCAATTACTGATTATATTAAAGAATGTGAATCCAATATTAATTTAGATTTGTTAGAAAATTTATATTTGGATTTTAAATCAAATTTAGATTTGGACAATAATAAAATAGAAAAAATTATGTACAAACTTAAAAATAATTTTAGTCAAATTCAAGAAATTATTCATAAAAATAAAATATTTAATAAAAATATTATTTTATTAGATGGTGAAAATATTTTAAAATCTTTTAAAATTCAATATATTATTAAAAATATTATCGGACAATCTGATTTTAATAAATATTTTGACCAATGGTTTTATGGAAATTTTAATGAATCGATTCAAACAGATTGTTCAATGTCTTTAAGTGAATATTCTAATTCTATCAAATATACTGAACCATTTAATTCTATTGGGTTGGATTTACAAGAAAAAAAATATTTAATTGATTTAATTATTGAAAAATATTTTAATAATTTTTTTGTTATTTATTTTTTAAATTCAAAATTAGATAATAACTCTTTATCTACAAATTCACCTGAATTAACTTCCAATACACTTTTTTATCCTATATTTTATAATAAATTAGATATAAGGGAACAAGATGACCATTTATTAATATTTCTATATAAATATTTATTAAATTTTACAAATCTAGCTAATTTATTTATAGTGTCTGGAGATAAATTTAAATTTTACAAAGAAGATATTATTATTAAAAATTTTAATATATTTTATGATTTGGATATTATTGATAAAACAGATAATAATATTGATAAAATTAAATTAATATTATGTAATCAAAAATCAAATGATATAGTAAAATATTCTAATAATTTGTATAATTTAGAAAATTGGTTTCCTCTAATTGAATTAGAATATTTAAACAAATCTATAGTAAAATCAGAATCAGAACAAGAACCAGTTAATATAGATAATTTAGTTATTTTAATAATAAACAAATTTTTAGATTATATAAAAATTATTAAAGAAGAAAATAAATTACCAAATGAATTTATGAAATTAATAATCACACATATAAATCAAACAATAAAAATTATTACTCAAATAAATAGCAAATTTAAAATCTTATATAATTTTTTGGAGGAAAATTCTAAAAAAAATATATTTAAAATAATATTTGAAAATTCTAATATTTTTAAAGATGATTATTTAAACAATTTTAATAATCAAATAGAAAAATTTAAAATAATTATTAATTTATATTTGATATTTAAATCATTCAAATATTTTTATTCTTATTTTGATTTTACCAATAGATTATCTAAATTATTCTCATTAATAATTTATAATTATGATCAGGTTGAAACTCATTTATATAAAATTAGAAAATTATCTAATAAAAATACTTCTTTTAACTTTATTTTTCTTCAGTTAAATTCAATTTATTTATATATTAAAAAAATTGGTTTGTGTAAAAAAAATCAATAATAAAATTCTATAAGTTTATTTACTTTATTTTCTATTTGTTCATTATCTAATTGATAATCTATTTTAACATTAATTATATCAAATCCCAATGTATTTAAAATTTTTATAAAATTTACAATTATTATATTTATATCAGATTTGGTAAATTCTATTTGTGAAAATTTAAATTTATTTAATGTTTGAATAAAACTTTTTAAATCCCAACACTTTCTATAAATTATAGATATACTTATAAATAATGCACTTGATATTAGCAATACATTTGAATTTGTATTTATTTTTTTATTCACAACCATATTAATAATTTTACTATCGTCTTGATTTATTTTTTTACATAGGTATCTATCCATGATATCTATTGTCATCTCTAATCCACCCATGTAATTATTTTTCTTAACAAATTCTACTAATCTTGGATATACAATTTTTCTATAATTATTAAAAATTCTCCTCTTTTTAAAATTTGTTAATATTCCTTTTCTAGGTTCATTTTTTTTTATATTGCCCAATGATTCATTAAATAATTCTTGATATATTGAACTAATATCTCCAATTCTCTCATCTGGATTTATATATAGCATTCTTTCTATTTGATTTAATTTTTTTAATTTATCTTCTTGAATTATATTATTTTTTTTTATATACATTGAAAAATTTATCTGTTTGTGTTGCTTTATTATACTATTAATTTTATTTTCTATTTTTAATACTTTTTTATCTATATTTGTTTCATTTATAATATTAAATAATTTTGAATAGTAATCATTAATACCATTAAATTTTGTTATTAATTCATATAAAACTAATCCAATTGACCAAATATCTCCTTTTAAACCACTTGATACATATTTATTATTTATAGTTAAATCATCACAATCTAAATTAATAAATTCCCAATCCAAGTCTTCTGGTGGTCTTGTTGAGATTGTACAACTTTTTGAATAATAATTAATATTTGATGATTTAATTCCTCCAAAATCTATTAATTTACAAAATACACCATCAAATACTATATTAGTAGTTTTTAAATCCCCATGTAATAAATTATCTTGGTGAAATAAATGGATTGACTTTAATACTTGTTTTACAATTAATTCAAAATCATTCCAAATATTATTTGAGTTATTTTTTATATAATCATTTAAATTTTTATCATAATTTAACATTTTATTTATTATGATATAATCTGAATCCTCTGTTATACCTACAAATTTAAATTTATTATTTGTTGTTGTATCTATTAGATAATAATTTAAAAATTCCTTTAAAGTTATTATTTCTGTTGAAATATTTTGAACAGGAAAATAATCCATTTTTGATTCTTCTGGATAATTTATTTTAAAATAATTTGAATAAATACTATCTAATAAGTTAATTCCATTTAAATCATAACCATCGTATAAAATTGATATCTTATAAATATAATCTGGATTTTCTTTATCGTATAATATTACTCCATTTGAACCTGAACTTATGTAATTTAATTTTATTTTTGGATATTTTCTTTTTAATATATTTGTATCTAAACTTTCATTTAAATATTCAGATTCTAATATTGTTGAATTTAAATCAAAACTTACTGATTTATTTATTTTTATTTGCTTTGAATTTAATATATCATTATAATCATAATCATAATTATCATAACTTACATAATTATCGTAATTATCATATTTATATTTTTTATTTGAATAATAATTATTTTCTATATAACTTTCCATACCTAGTGCCTTTTTTATTATATTAAATAATAACATTCTATATAATTATATTATTAAATTATTTTTTTTATTCCGCTATATATCAAAATTATATATAATTAAAATTTTGTCTAATAAATAAAAAATCAATTTTTACAAAATTATTAACAATATTTATCATAATAATTAGCTAGTGGTACAATATGTCCTCGATAAAAGTTATTAGACAATTCTAGTTTAACTAAATCCAATTCTTCAATTGTATCCGCAATAACTAAATATTCTATATACAATGTAGAAGATTTTTGTCCTGGTCTATCTAAACGTCCTTTAATTTGAGGTAATTTATCTGGTTCAGGTGGTTTCATAACTATTGTATTGTATCCTACTAAATTATTTATCCCATAAGTACCTTTATGTTTTGATAACACACATGGATTTTTACTTATATCTGGATAAAAACCCCAATCAAGTTTATTGGATTTAACATATTCTTTAAATTCTTCTAATTGTGTTTGAGATTCCACATACAACAATATCTTACGTCCTAGCCCAATCAATTCAGTTATCTTTGGTTTAACTAAATCTTGATATTTAACCTGAGTATTTAAATATTTTTTTAATTTAATATATGATTCAAACTTATCAGCTATTTTATTTGCATTGTATTCTGAATAAAATTTATCTCCCATCTTAATTTTATTTGTATGGGTCTCCCATTTAATTCTATTTGTTTTAATATTTGCACCTATTGCTGTATTTAAAATTGTATCTAAATATTCAGATTTAGTTGGTAATCCAGTATTCAACATCTTTAACATAAAAAATAACTTGTCAAATCTTGTTCTAAAAAATGTTGCTGATAACATTAAAACTCCATATTTTGCTCTTACTACCTGTTCAAATGCCTTCATTGTCCATTTTGAATCTTTGTTTTGTACACTTAAACATTCATCAATTATTACAAAATTTATAGGTTTGGTCAACTGATTATCACGATTTCTACCCATAGTAGACACATATATTCCTACACAATCCTTAATTGTATTGGTTATTGTGTTGGGTATCATTTGGATCCATTTACCATCTGATTCTTGAATATAACAAGAAACATTTTCACAATGTGATTTAATTTCATCCACCCATACTTGATATAAATTTGTATTGGGGACTAAAACTAAATAATTCGAATTAGGAGTTAAACAATTTATAAATTCTATTATTGAAAGAGCTGTTAAAGTTTTTCCTGAACCAACTTCACTAGCATCCCCAAATCCCTTTTGATTAAATCTTATAATATTATTTGTAATCATATCACGAACTTTAATTTGGTGTTCCCATAATTTTGTTTTAATAATTTTATTTTTTTCTTTATTAGTTTCAAAAGTTTTCTTATCAAAAGTATTTTCAAATTGATAACCCATAGATTCTAACCAATATCTAAATAGAGGTGATTTGGTATCAATTTGAAATTTATATTCTGAAACTCTATGAAAACATCCAAACAATACCGCAAATATATTAAATAATCTTAACAAATATCCTTCTGTGTTTGAATCAACTGAATCACCATTTGATTTACCTGATCTATCAATTTGACCTATTATTAATGTTGTTCTATCTAACTTGTCTTCTAATGAAGTTAATACTCTGGATAGTAATACTTGTTTAATTTCTGGTAAAATGTTTTGAATTATATTAGTTTTAATCAAATAATTTGACTTTTGTTGTAATTTTATAATAGATTTATAATTTGTAAATGTTGTTATTTGATTTGAATCACAAATAATTAAACTTAATAATATTTTGTACAAAGTTGAATTTAAATTCAAATCTAAATTACTCGAATATACTGGTTCTAAATTAACAATCGAATATGTTGAATCTAAATATTCAATTGTTTTGTTTGGATTTATTCCAATACAATCGGTTTCATTTATTTTTATTTTTGTTAAATCATTTTTACTTTCTATCGAAATTTTATATTCAATATTCCCAATTTTTATTGAATGCGACTTTAAATATTCCAAATACATTTTAAACATATTATCATATAATTCTGGGTCTGATTCTACATCAACTATATTTTCTGAATATTTAAATTTAATTTGGTCATTTGTATAAATTGGTCTAGTAATTTTGCTTTTGTACCAAAAAACATTTTTATATTGGGATGATAACAATATCTGACAAATATGATGAGGTTTAATAATTTTCCCAATCTGATTATCTTGTTTATAAATCAACTTATTATAATCAATCAAACAATTAGATTTTTTCCACTCAAGATTACTTAAATTCATATTTAATTCTAATTCTCCTGTCCATAATTTATTTGTATAATCATCTGATACTTCTAATAAGTTTGTTGAAACCTCTGGATTTAACCAATTGTATTGGATCAAATATAACAAATCATTTAGTTTATTCCATTTAAGTTTATGATATCTGTAATTAAAACTTGAACTAGTATCCCAAATTAATCCAGAACATGTTTCCAAATTAATTGATTTCTTTTTATCTGAAGAATATAACGCATTATGAACTTGTACTATCATTTGAGGATTTGAATGTAAATCTAATCCTGCATAATAACCAATCTTTTTATAAATTAAATCTGTATACTTTGTTTGTTCTTTTTGTTTGATATAATCTTTTAATTTTACTTCTAATTGGTCTATTGGAAATAATTTTGGTTTTGATTTTATAAAAGTTAATAAACATCTAATCATTTTTTTATCTCCTTTCATTCCTGGCATATAATTATGGGATATACCCAAAGATATTTGATATCTTGAATCCAAATCATATTTATTAGAATTATCTTCTGGATAGGATTTAAAACTTATATGAGTATCTAAAACCAGTAATAATTTACCCAAATCTATTAATTTGGTTACAAGATTAGAATTAATAATAAATTTAGGATAATTATGAAATATATAAGAATAGATAACTAAATCAAATATATCCAAATATTTATCAGATGAATAAATTTGAATATCTTCTATTACTGTAATAAAATATCTCCAAACTAATTGTCTGGAACCACTAACCAGTTCATATTGATATTCTGGATTATTATACGGTTTTGTTTTTGATAGTTTTTCTATTGATTCTACCAGATTATCTAAAGTTCCAATTCCTCTTCTAAATGATTTTTGCATTAGAGAAACATTAAAACCAATTGAATTTGATTGAAGTGTTGGATTAGACAAGTCAAATGTATTGGATGTACTAAACAATATATACAATGG
>JACCDO010060496.1_pt1 | contig 12490 bp, 11 predicted proteins | sample 7446101 | NCBI WGS metagenome assembly JACCDO01 (sample SAMN15323440, study PRJNA562643) | freshwater metagenome | isolation source: river surface water | place: USA:Blue River Watershed | collected 2017-08-16 | reverse complement strand
CCTTTTTGTTTTTATTACGCTTTTTTCGAGATCAGGTCTTGAAGCTCACCGCGCTCGAACATCTCGGTCACGATGTCGCAGCCGCCGATGAACTGGCCGTTGATGAAAATCTGGGGAACCGTCGGCCACTGGGTGAACTCTTCCAGGGCTTCCCACATCGGATCGTCCGAGAGCACGTCAAAGTGCTCGAGCTTGGGGGCGCCTGCAGCGCGAAGCACCTGGCAGGCGCGATTCGAGAATCCGCACTGAGGGAAATCGGGGCTTCCCTTCATAAAGATGACCACGGGGCCGGAATTCACTTTGGCTTCAATTTTCGAGCGCAGGGGATGGGACATAGGCTTTTCACTCCTCTTAAAAAGACGGGTCAGGAACTCCATACCGGGTAACCTCCGTCAAAAGCGGGTTTCAGGGTTTTTAGGTCAAAGTTTGGGCTGCCCGGCCTTTTCGTATTGGACGGGGGTGTAAGTTTTTAAAGTCAGAGCATGCACTTCGCCCGAGTCGATCTCAGCTTGAAAGAGCTTAAAAACCAAGCGGTGCTGCTCGATCATGATCTTCCCATCAAACGCGGGCGAGACCACCAGCGCCTGGTAATGATCCAAGGTGCCCGTCATGTCACGCACTTGGGCCAAGGTTCCGGGCGATAGAGTTTCCAATCGGCTGCGAATTTGATCAGGAGTCATGCGGACTTTCTTAACACATTTCGTCAGGGCTGCCACAACGCAAGATCACCGCTTGCTCCGGCCCAGCGCAGTTTTTTAGGGGTTTTAGGCGTGAAGCTTGCTGGAAGGAAGATTACGCGAGGCTTACCCCATGGAAATCTTCCCGGCCCTGCTCCCCATCCTCCCCATTCGGAACACGGTGCTTTTCCCGGGAGTCTCCCTCCCTCTGGTCGTGGGTCGCCCCCGCAGCCTGGCGGCCTTGAAAGCGGCTGAGGAAGGGGCAGGCCTTCTCCTTTTAGTCTCCCAGCGCCTGATGACCCAAGGCGACCCAGGGACCGAGGACCTGAATGGCGTAGGCACCATTTGTAAATTAGAAAGCAATACAGCGGCCGAGAACGGACATCGCCAAGTGGTCGTCACCGGAGTCGCTCGGTGCCGAGTCCTAGACGTCCTTCTTCACCCCGATCAACCCGACGCAGCTTACAAAGCACGAGGGGAAGTCATCCCCGATGCACCCGTCAAAGACCCCATTCGGGTGCAGGCCTTGATGAACACGCTAAAGACTCTGGCGAAGGAAATCCTAGAGCTCCTTCCCGGCGCGACTGAGACCGTCATTCAACTGGTCGATCGTATCGATGACGCCGCTTACTTAAGCCACGTCTGCGCGTCTTATCTGAGTCTAAGTCAGCCGCAGAAGCAGGAGCTCTTAGAAGAAACTTCGGTCGAAAAGCGCATGGAAAAACTTCTGGATGCCATGCAAAAGGAACGCGACGTTCTTTCGCTTCAGGGAGAAATTCGGGACAAAATTTCCGAGCGCATGAACAAAGCCCAGCGCGAAGCCCTCCTTCGCGAGCAGCTCAGGACGATTCGCACGGAGCTAGGAGAAGACGGCGGCGAGGAAATGGGCGACGACTTAGAGGAGCGCCTGGAGCGCGCCGACCTTCCGCCCGAAGCGGCACGCCAAGCGCGCGAGGAACTGCGCCGCTTCAAAGGCCTACCTGCGGCCTCGGCGGAATCGAACGTCATTCGGAGCTACTTGGAGTGGCTGGCCGCCATGCCGTGGAAGCGCTCCACGCAAGACCGGATCGATCTTCAGCAGGCGCGAAAAATACTCGATGAAGACCATTTCGGCTTAGAGGACGTAAAAAAGCGCATCCTTCAATTTCTTGCCGTTGCGAAAATGAAGAACGACCTGCGCGGCCCGATCCTTTGCCTTCTTGGCCCGCCCGGTGTCGGGAAGACCAGCCTGGGCCAATCGATTGCCCGCGCACTGGGCCGAAAGTTCGTACGCACGTCGCTGGGCGGTGTGCGCGACGAAGCTGAAATTCGCGGTCACAGGCGCACCTATGTGGGCGCCCTGCCCGGACGGATTGTTCAAAGCTTAAAGCGCGTGGGAACCAGAAACCCCGTCATGATGCTCGATGAGATCGACAAACTTCGGGCCGACTTTCATGGCGATCCATCCAGCGCCATGCTGGAAGTCTTAGACCCTGAGCAGAACTCGACTTTCACGGATCACTACTTAGACGTTCCGTTTGATCTTTCGGATGTTTTCTTTATCGCAACCGCCAATCAACTCGACACCATTCCCCCACCCCTTCGCGACCGAATGGAAGTGATCGAAGTCAGCGGCTACACTTCGATGGAAAAGCAGGAGATCGCACAGCGCCACCTCTTACCTCGGGAACTCAGAAACAATGGCTTCAAGCCCGAGCAAGTGAGCGTTACCGCGGACGCGTTGCAACGCCTCATCCATCACCACACACGGGAAGCCGGCGTGCGCGAGCTTTCCAGGAAGATCGGAGCGCTTCTTCGCGCTTCGGCGCAAAAGCTGGTCGAGCAAGGCGATCTTGCGCGAACGATTGTGATTGGGTCGGATCAAATTCCAGAACTCCTGGGCCCAGATCGTTTCTTCAAAGAAGAAGTGATGCGCGAAGAAATCCGCCCGGGCATTGCCACGGGACTGGCCTGGACACCGCATGGTGGCGATATTTTGCATATTGAAGCCACGCGCGTGCCCGGAAAGGGGCAGCTCATTCTAACGGGAAGCCTGGGCGATGTGATGAAGGAGTCGGCTCAGATTGCCTTGAGCTTGGCGCGCTCCAGCCCGGAACTGGGAATCTTGATCGACCTTTCTCAGTGGGACATTCACATTCACGTTCCCTCGGGCGCGATCCCAAAAGACGGCCCATCGGCCGGGGTCACCCTGCTCGCAGCTTTGGTTTCTTTATTCCGCGGGCGTTCACTGAATGGTTCCATCGGAATGACCGGAGAAATCACCCTTCGCGGAGCCATTCTTCCTGTCGGGGGGATCAAAGAAAAGGTGCTGGCAGCACACCGCGCGGGACTGAAGACCGTGATTCTTCCCAAGAAAAACGCGAACGACTTAGAGAGCATCCCGGAATCGGTGCGAGCGGAAGTGCAGTTCCTGCTTCTGGAAACTGCAGAACAACTCATTCAAGCTCTGTTTCCATCGGTTCCGGCGCCCATCCGCGCCCCGCATCCGCCCTTAGAGGGCAACGCGGGCGCAGCTTAATCAGGCTGCGGGCACAGGCACCTAGCCTTTTGGTTTCGCGCTGACTGGGCTAGGCTGGGTGTCATGGACAAGAGCCGAATGATGGAGGCTTTGCGGGAACGCGTGCGGCAGGAGCTTCAAGCTGTCGAAGAAGCAGCGCTTGCTTCGCATCACGCTGCCACGCATGAAGAAAGCCGAAGCGAAGACAAGCACGACACCCGGAGCATTGAAGCGGGCTACTTGGCCGGCGCACAAGCCCAGCGCGTGGCGGAGCTTCAGGCACTCGTTGCGGCTTTTTCGCGAATCGAACCGAAAGCCTTTGGCCCAAAAGACGCGATCGCCCCGGGCGCTTTGGTTCAGCTTGAGAATGAAGACGGAAAACGCACCTGGCACCTGATGGCGCTTCAGGGTGGCGGCTTTCAATTTTCTTTTGAAGGACGCTCCATTCAAGTGGTCACGAAGAATTCACCGGTGGGCGACGAGCTTTTCGATCGCCGCGCCGGCGACACCGTCGAAGTCGAGATTCGCGGACAGATGAAGGAACTGGAGATTCTCAGCGTCGAGTGAGCCACTTCTCCACAGCTTCGACGCTCCCAGCGTTCACCACCTGAGTGGCGGGAAGAAGCGCTTTTCGGGCAACGGCAATGCCGTAGCGAGTGTCCTGAAGCCCTGCCACTTCGTGCGCATCGGGGTTAATCGCCACCTGGGCGCCGCAGTCGCGGAGCACGGGGCCCCAGCGCCAGTCCACGTCCAGGCGCGCCGGGTTGGCGTTGATTTCAATCGCCACATCAAACTTCGCGCACTCGCGGATGATGCGCTCCAGATCGCATGCGTAGCCAGGGCGCCCCAATAGCAGCCTTCCCGTGGCATGGCCCAGGAAGCGCGTGGCAGGGTTTCTGACGGCCTGGAGAATCCTCTCTGTCATGGTGTCGCGGTCCATTTGAAAGCGCGAGTGAATCGAAGCCACGACAAAGTCGAACTTCTTCAAAACTTTCTCGTCGTAATCAAGTGATCCATCTTCCAGAATGTCGCTCTCAATACCCCAGAACACGCGAATGTCGGGGTACTTCGCTTGCACTTCCCGAATCTCTCGCTCTTGATCCAGCAGATCGGGCACTTTCAAACCTTGAGCGTAAAAAGCGCTCTGACTGTGATCGCTGATGCCGATGTAGCGGTAACCCAGATCGCGCGCAGCACGGACCATTTCTTCGACCGTGTTGGCGCCGTCCGAGCGAGTCGTGTGATTGTGAAAAATCCCCTTCACGCCGTCCCAGCCCAAAAGCCCCTGAAGCTTGCCCTCGCGCCCCAGCCGCACTTCTTCGCCCGTTTCGCGCGCTTCAGCAGGAATCACCGAAAGCTGAAGCCGGGCAAAAAACGCGTCTTCGTCTGGGGCGTCGAATGCGGCAGGTGAGCCCAGCGCTTGCCAGTGCTCGGGCGTCCCAGTCAGCCGCGCCCACTCATAGCCAAAGCGCTCATGGCCCGAATAATGAAGCTTCACCGGCAACCGAACGGCTCCCGCTTCACGCGCAGCCTGAACCGCCTCTTCGCAGGCCTTTCGCACTTCGGCCGCCGCCGCCTGAGCTTCGGGAAGCTCGACCAAGAAGTCCAGTTCCGCCAAGACCTCAAGCCGTCGCCGGAGTGCGCCTGCTTCGACCACCCGAAGCCCAGGCACCGGCGCGGGCTTACGCCCGTGATTGGCCGCAATTCGAAGTTTTTCATAGAGCGATTCCGCTTGCGGAAAAGCGTCCGAAATTTTTTGCATGCCTTCAGTGGCACGCAAGAACTGAACGCCCTCCAGCACCTTGGCCTGCACTTTGTCGCCAAAGCCTTTGAGCTTCGCCAGACGGTTTTCGCGACAAGCGTATTCGAGTTCGCCCCAAGTCGTGATGCCGAGTTCATCGATCACTTGGCGGGCTTTCTTCGGGCCAAGGCCCGGAACCTGAGTCAGCTCCCAAAGTCCTTCGGGCAAAGCTTTCTTGAGTTCGTCTCGAGCTTTCGAAGTTCCAGAAAGAAGAAACTCGGTCAAAACATCCGAGATCCCTTTTCCAATTCCCGGAAGCTCAATCAAAGTCCCGATCCGAGCGCGTTCTTTCAAATCCTCGGCTTCAGGAAGCCCTTCGATGGTCACGCGGGCTTTCTCGAATGCGCGAAGCTTGAAGGGGTTTTCTCCGTGGAGCTTCATCAGGTGCTCCACTTCCTCTAAAATCTGCAGAGCCTTTTCGCGTGCTGTTTTCATGGAATCACCGAAGCCAGGCAGCCCGCATCCGCTAGTCCGTTGAACCAATCGCGCGCCCGAGCAAAGCCCCCGTAAATTCCAGGCGCATTACTGACGATGGCCAAGTTCAACTTCAGAGCCGGAACCTTCGCTACCAGCGCCGAGACATTTCTCAGGTGCCCTTCATGAGCCACCATGTCCTGCCCCTGCACCCATTTCGAGCGCAAGCTAAAGCCAAGGCCGTAGTTCTGACAGCTATCGCCACCGCACTCAGACAATTGCGACCACATGCGCTTTTTCCAATCGTCACTGAGAAGCGATTCGTCATCGAGCGCTTTCAACCAACGAATCAGATCGCTTGAAGTCGAATAGGCATTGCCCACGGCCATCATGTTCTCGAGGTAAATACTGGAGTCACCCAGCACGTCCATGGCCTGCTCGCGGAGCACACCCGTGTCGTGAAGCTGAAGCGGGCGAACCACTTCTTCCTGCAGCAGATCAGAAAAATCGCGCGCTAGTTGGCGTTCCAGGACGCGGCCTACAATGTAGTACCCCGTGTTGGAGTAACGCAGCTTCTCCGACGGCGCGAAAGCCAGTTGTGTGGGTACGGACCGAAGAATTTCGACTGCGCTTCGCTTCTTCGACAAATACCCATCCGGCATGCTCGAAGCATTCAAGTAATCCACGATTCCGGCACTGTGGTTCAACACCTGGGCCAGCGTGATGGTTTCCCAGCGGGGATCGGCAGCTCGAGCGTCGTTTTGAAAGTCCGTGGGCAGATCCTGAAGAATCCGACGATCCAGCTTCAGTTCGCCTCGGGAGGCGTGCATCAGCGTCACAATTGCTGCCATGGGCTTGGTGATGGACCCCAGCAGAAAGCGGGTGCGTGAATCGGCGCCGTTGAGATCGGCCGAAAAAACGAGCTTTCCCCCCTGCTCCACCCGGAACGAGGCCTGGGCAGGTCCATAGACCTTTTGGAAGTCCTGACGAACCTGCGCCAAAGCGGCGTCACAGGATTTGGGGGCCGGGGCGGCCTGCGCCACCCCCACCCGAAGCGCTTCACAGGCCAAGACACAGGCTACGATACAGCACCGGACCAGAAGGAAACCTAAACCCCTGCGAGAAGCAAAGATGTGCATTCCTCCATGGATGAACCAAAAACTCGCTTCCGAGAACCGAAATTTGCATTCCATCGGAAGGAACGCCGGGTGTATACCCGTGGCCATGGCACAAACTCTCAAAATCGCGATCAACGGATTCGGACGTATTGGACGCAAAGTGGCCCGACTGGCCCTGGCACACGACAACATCGAAATCGTCGCCATCAACGACTTGTCCAAGCCCGAAGTGACGGCTCACCTCTTCAAGTATGATTCGGTCCACGGAACTCTGAAACAGGATGTGCGCTTGGAAGGCAGCACCCTTTTCGTCGGAAACCGCAAGATCGCGCTCAGCGCGGAAAAAGATCCCACGAAGCTTCCCTGGGGCCAACTGGGCGCCACCTTCGTGCACGAGTGCACGGGCGTATTCACCGATCGCGAAAAGGCCGCTCTGCACCTTCAAGGTGGAGGATGGAAAGTGGTCATCTCGGCTCCCTCGAAAGATCCGGACGCCACCCTTTGCATGGGTGTGAACCATGAAAGCTACGACCCCGCTAAACACCACGTGGTGTCGAACGCTTCGTGCACCACGAACTGCTTGGCCCCGCTGGTCAAGGTTCTGGACGAATCCTTCGGAGTGGCCCGCGGCACGATGATGACCGTGCACAGCTACACCAACGATCAGCAGCTCCTGGACCTAGCTCACAAAGACCTGCGTCGCGCTCGCGCTGCCGCTCTTTCGATGATCCCGACCACCACGGGCGCTGCCAAAGCCGTGGGCCTCGTGCTTCCGCACCTGAAGGGCAAAATCGACGGATTGGCCGTCCGCGTTCCGACTCCGAACGTGTCCATGGTCGACTTCACGGCCGAGCTGAAAAAGACCACCACCCGCGAAGAAATCAACGCTGCTTTCACGAAAGCTGCTGAAGGCTCGATGAAGGGCATCCTGGGCGTCTCAAACGCTCCGCTCGTTTCGTGTGACTTCAACGGCAACACGAATTCTTCGACGATCGACACCGAGTGCACGGCCGTCCTGGAAGGTAACTTCATCAAAGTCCTTTCCTGGTACGACAACGAATCGGGTTTCTCGCAGCGCATGCTGGACCTGACGGCCTACATGGCCCAGAAAGGTCTCTGATTCATGGCCGCGAACATCAAGTCCATCCGGGATCTGGAACTTTCCGGAAAATCGGTTTTCTTGCGTCTCGATTTCAACGTGCCTTTGTCGGATCCAGACTCCGAAGGCCAGCGGACTGTCACCGATGATTCGCGTATCACCGAAGCGCTCCCCACTCTGAAATACGCCCTAGAAAAGGGCGCCAAAGTGGTGATCGGCTCGCACCTGGGACGCCCGGACGGAAAACGCACGCCCGAGTCATCCCTTGAGCCCGTCGCCGAGAAACTCTCGTCCCTGCTGGGACAAGAAGTGACTCTCGCTGACGACTGTGTGGGCGACGGCATCGAAATGATGATCCGCACCCAAAAGCATGGATCGGTTCTCTTGCTCGAGAACCTTCGCTGGCACAAAGGCGAAGAAGAAAACGATCCCGACTTCGTTCGCCAGCTCAGCAAGCTTTGCGAGCTCTACGTCAACGACGCTTTCGGTACCGCCCACCGCAAACACGCTTCCACTTACGGGCTTCCTCAGGTCGCCGCTCAAAAGGCCATGGGCTTTTTGATCGAGAAGGAACTGAAGTTCCTGGGACAAATGCTGAACGAACCCAAAAATCCCTTCTATGCGGTTTTGGGTGGCAGCAAAGTCACCGACAAGATCAAAACCATCGACTCTTTGATGCTGAAAGTGAATGGCATCTGCATCGGTGGCGCCATGGCGCATGCTTTCTGGGCAGTCCAAGGCGACACGATTCCCGAAGGTGCAAAACAACCGAAGCCCGCTGATGTCGAAGCAGCCCGCGCCATTTTGCGGGATGCCAAGAAACGCGAGATTCCGATTTTGACTCCGGCCGATACGAATCTGGGATTCGACGTCGGGCCCAAAACGGTCGAGCGCTTCACGAGCTTCCTGAAGGACGCCGGCACAATCTTCTGGAACGGCCCCTTAGGCTGGTTCGAAAAGCCCGAGTATGCCAAAGGGACTTTCGAAGTCGCGAAATTCATCGCTACCCTGCCCGCACTTAAAGTGGTCGGCGGCGGCGACACGGTTTCGGCCATCAAGCAGTCCGGAGTGGCAGATCGTTTTGACCACCTCTCTACCGGTGGCGGAGCGGTACTGGAATACATTGAGCAGGGCAGCTTGCCAGGAATCGACATCTTGAAGGTCTATCGCCAGGCACAGAGCCCGTACCTGTCTTGAGACTTTCGCCAGAAGAAACTTGATCTTCTCAAAAATTGACTCAAAACTAGGAGCCAAATGGCTTTTCCATCGGCGCGTCAGCGCATCCGGATTTGCGGCAACTGGAAGATGAATCATGGCCCCATGGAGACGACTCGGTTTCTTACCGAAGCGACTCAATTATGGAAAAGCCCCGAAGAATCCGGGGATTCCGGCTCAGCCAGCCGCGTCTACCTCTACATTCCAGCGACAAACTTCCAATCGGCGGTTGCGGCGCAAGGAAGCCTGCCCATTCATTTCGGCGCTCAAAACGCACACGGCCAGGAATCCGGCCCGTTTACCGGAGAAATTTCGGGCAAAATGCTCCATCAGGTCGGTATTCAGTCCGTTCTGGTCGGACATTCAGAGCGCCGCCAGCACTTCGGCGAAACAGACGAGAACGTCCGGATTCGAACCGAGGGCTTGCTTGCCCAAGGCTTTCAGGTCCTGGTTTGTATCGGTGAAACCGGCGCTCAGCGCGAACAGGGGATGACCGAACAGGTTCTGGACCGGCAGATTCGACCCCTCTTTCCGGCCATCACAGGCCAGACCCTTCGCGGCATCGGAGCTGAACTGGTTCTCGCCTATGAACCGGTTTGGGCGATCGGTACCGGCATCACTGCCACGGTGGACCAAATCCGAGACGCCCACCGCACTATCCGAAAAATCATTTCCGCTCGGTACGGGGACGATCGCGCCGAAAAGCTCCCGATTCTTTACGGTGGAAGCGTGACGACGGATAACGCCAAATCAATCCTGGAAATTAGCGATGTCGATGGACTCTTGATCGGTGCAGCCAGTTTGCGTGCGAACGCTTTCAATGCGCTCATCGAGATCGGCAACGAGGTCACGAAAAGCCGCTTGAGCAGCTGACCCCCCTCGGCTATACCGCTACCCATGTCCTCCTTCGTCACGACCGTCCATATCATCACGTGCGTCCTCTTGGTCCTGGTGGTTTTGCTCCAATCCGGCAAAGGAGCTGACATCAGCGCAACCCTGGGCGGTTCGAGCCAGACCGTTTTTGGAAGCTCCGGGGGAGCAAACTTCTTCACCCGCTTCACTTCGACTCTGGCGGCTATCTTCTTCACAACTTCGATCCTGTTGACGGTCTTGGGTGGCCAAGCTCGTAAGAGCGTGTTTGAAGGCGCGCCTGCAGTACCGGCCACTTCCTCGGCACCGACGGAAAACGTGCCTGCGGCCGCACCCGCTGCTCCGGCCCAAGCTCCTGCCGAGCCAGCCAAGAAATAACCGTCGCACTTCAAGCGCAGCGCAGCGCCTCGAAGAAATATTTTCAGGCACCCGCTTTGCAGCTTTCGATTTCTGAATCGGAGGCTGAATGCGAATTGCCCTCGTTGCCCCGCTCTACGAATCCGTCCCTCCTCGTTTGTATGGGGGAACTGAGCGCGTTGTTGCTCAGCTCGCTCAAGGACTGACTGCCGCAGGAATCGAAACCACCGTGTTCGCGAGCGGCGACTCGCAGGTTTCAGGAAGACTGGTCCCTGTCGTTCCTGAAGCGCTTCGCTTATCCGAAGACGGCATTCAAGATCCCGCCGCACTCCACTTGGCACTTTTAGCTACCGTAGCCCGCCAAGCACGGGAGTTCGATCTGATTCACAATCACCATGACTACTGGATGCTGCCGCTGACGGGGCTGACCGACGTTCCCGTCGTCACGACTCTTCACGGAAAGCTCGGGCTCATGGAGCCCGCACTGGCATTCCGCGCATGGCCTAAAGCCCGCTACATTTCGATTAGCCACGCTCAGCGCCAGCCCATGCCCGACCTGCCCTGGGTGAGAACCATCCACCACGGGCTCGACTACACGCACCTTCCGTTTCGCGGACAAACGGGAAAGTATTTGGCGTTCCTGGGACGAATCACTCGTGACAAAGGTCCGGCAGAAGCCATCCGCATGGCTCAGCTCAGCGGCGTGCCCCTGAAAATTGCGGCAAAAATCGAAGGCCCCGGGACTCAGGAATACTTCGATGCAGAAGTGAAGCCGCACATCGACGGAAAGAACGTCGAATTCATCGGAGAAATTTCCGATCGAGAAAAAGGTGAGTTCCTTGGCGACGCTCTCGCGCTGGCTTTCCCTATTGATTGGCCCGAACCTTTCGGTCTGGTCATGATTGAGGCTATGGCTTGCGGCACACCAGTGCTTGCTCGCCCGCGCGGCTCGGTTCCGGAAGTGGTTCAGGACGGCGTGACCGGTTTTATTCGGGAGAGTGTGGATGAACTCGCTCAGTGCGTACACCGCCTTCCAGAAATTTCACGCGCCGCCTGCCGAACGCACGTGGAACGCCGATTTTCGCTTGCTCGAATGACGGAGGAAACGATCGATGTCTACCAGCAGCTCATCGGGGAGGCCGCCGGGGAACGATCCCGTAGTCATCGACGGAATCAGCTACATTCCGTCGAACGTTCTCCTTTCTGAAATTCCCAAAACAGCCATCAAAGATGACCGCGCCTTTGCGCTCCTAGACCCACGCGGGGAGTCGCCCCGCGCGCACAGTCCGCATTCGCCTCTTGGCTTTTTTCGGGACGACACCCGCTTCATCTCGATCTGGGAAACCACGATCAACGGTGACGCACCAGTTCCGCTTTCGCGGGAACTTCGTCCGGGCGGCAGTACGCTGATTGTTTCGATGACGAATCGGGACCTGCAACCGATTGGCTCTTTTCCGATGATTCCCCGGGATAGCTTTTTAATTCGTCGAATTATCTCGCTTGTGAACGATCAAGTGCACGAGTGGCTTTCGATTCGAAACTATTCCCAGCACGCACAGCTTCTCCAAATCGAGCAGTGGATTGGAAGCCGCTTTGACGACCTCTTTGAAGTGCGAGGATTTCACCGCTCGGCTCGCGGAAAGCTCCTCGGCGCGCGCGAGGAGCCCATTAAAGGCGGAAGACTCACTCAGCTTCGCTACGAGGGTCTGGATGGCTTGGAGCGCAGCACCTACATTCGGCAACTGTTCGAGTGCGAAAAAATCCGCCTTGCCCCAGGACTTTTGGGGGTTTTCACTCGCGTGGAAGTTCCACCCAAAGCCGATGTGGTGTTGATCACTCAAGCTGGCCTAGGAACGCCCGTTCACGGGCGTCTGGAAGGAGAGCCTCTTGAGAAGCTCAGCATCACGACCGCCATGGACCGGATTCACCTTCTGCAAACGGCGAAGATCCGTCCCAACTTTCATATCGAGTCGGACAATGCGCTCTTTAACCGAGCGCTTGAGGGCGCGCTTCAAGACCTATCGATGCTCCTGACCCGGGAAAACGGAGGCGACCTCTATCCGTATGCTGGGATTCCCTGGTTCAGCGCCCCGTTTGGGCGGGACGGCCTGATTTCCGCTTATCAGCTTTTGCCATGGCATCCGGCGCTCGCTCGCGGCGTCTTGAACTATGTGTTTTCGCACCTCGGGGCGCGCGAAGACTCGTTCACAGAAGAGCAGCCCGGGCGCGTGTTTCATGAACTGCGACGCGGAGAAATGGCCGCGACTCGCGAGATTCCCTTCATCCCTTACTTCGGATCGGTCGACGCTACCCCTCTGGCTTTGATGCTTTTGCACGATTACTTCTGCTGGACCCAGGACCGAGAATCCTTAGAACGCTGGTGGCCCGAAGCATTGCGCGCTCTGCATTGGTTAGAGGAGTTCGGCGACGCTGACCGGGATG
>JACCDO010152649.1_pt1 | contig 12492 bp, 11 predicted proteins | sample 7446101 | NCBI WGS metagenome assembly JACCDO01 (sample SAMN15323440, study PRJNA562643) | freshwater metagenome | isolation source: river surface water | place: USA:Blue River Watershed | collected 2017-08-16 | reverse complement strand
TAATCAATTGACATAATTTCTTCACCTTTCTTTTGAGCAAAATAAAAATCAAGAGGAGCGTTTTCAGCATATTGTTTTTGAATTTCATCCATTCTGTCCCAATATGCCTTTCTATCAGCATCCATTACATTTTTTTCTGCTTTTTCTTTCAATCTTGTTACAAGATCTTTGGTTTCAGGATTTGAAATTTTTTGCATTAATGATTTGAACAAATCTTCATAATAAGCGTCATCTTTACTTTCTTCATTTACTTGTAAATCATTTTCTTGATGAGCAAAACAAATTGTACCGATAGAAGATTCTGTTTGATCGGATGATTGTTGAGCAACTTCAGGGTTTTGAGAAGTTTCAATTGTTTGAATAGTTTCAGTGTCCATGTTTATTTTTAATAATAAAAATAAACATTTAAATAAGTCTATAAAAAAAATCTCACAAGTAGAAATCAGAATAACTTACCTAAAATTCTACAGTATCACCAGAAGATGAAGTATTTTCTGAATATTGAGAAATACCTTGTTTTGAACGATGATATTTTGTTTGTATATCTTTTTCAATTTTATTTTCTGTTTTATTAATTTTTTTACGCATAGGAACGTCCTCATTGAATATCTCATGTTTTTGTTTTTCTACAACAGTGTCGCTTTTGAAAATTGGTTTAGGTTGTGTTAATTGAGATTTTGTAAATACTTTTCTTGAAACAACTTCACCAACATTGGTGTGTTTTATTTTTGTTTGTTCTTTGTTTTTTATCTCACTTTTAGAGTTTTGAATTTTTGTATTAGTTTTAATATTACTTTTCATTGCATTTACTGTTATTTCAGTCTTAGTAGTTTTTGTTTCTTTTGTAATTTCTTTTTCTTCTGATTTTAGTTCGGGATATGAAAGCGATAATAGTTTCTTTGAATCAAGTAAAACATCCATGAATCCTGTTCCTATTCTTGAGTATTTACCAAGCATGAGTTGAGAAGAAACACCAGCGAGATTATCAGTTTGATTAGTAATAGAAGCGTCGATCGCATTCTTAATAGGTTGTTCAAACGACATTTGTGCAAGAACACCAACTGCTTTATCAATACCATGTCTGTTTGCAGCACGTATTCTACCACTAAAAGTCATACAGTTTACAAGTTGTTCAATATGTCTTTTAGAAGATGAAATAATACTTGCAAACTCATTTAATAAAAAGATTCTTGCTGCTTCAATACCAAGCACACTTTCAATCTCTTTTAATTTAGAAGTTGTAGTTCTTGTATGATCAATAAGTGGATGATTCAGTATTTCTCTGAAATTACTTCCTCTGGTATTTACGACCCACATTTTTTTTCCATCAACTTGACCTATTCCGAGAGGTTGATCATAAATACATTCAGAAACACCTTCCACGCCTGACACAGTTTGAGAGAGAAGTGTAGGAAGAACAATGTCTCGTAAGTAATAATAGTGTTTATTATCTTCATTTATATAACTATATCTTGTTAAGTCCTCTTCATCATTTTTATTCTTTTTCTTATCAATAGACTCGATTGAAGATAAGTCAGAAACATCAACATATGAAATGATAGTAGAAGTTTCTTCATCAGAAGATACAGAATAAGAATCTTGTTCACAAGAGTCGATAATATCTGCAATATCAACGAGTGTTTTTTTGATTGAAAAAAGTTTTGATTTATTAATATGAAAGACAATAGCGTGTTGACATTGTTTATAATCTTCAGATACCATAAGTGAGTGATAGTCATGCCAATCTTGAAAGTCTTGTTCATCAACATTTTTGAAAATACTCAATTCTCTTATCTTATCAACTGAAGTAATGTATTTTTCAACAATTAAATCTTGAAGAGAATAATGTTCGATATGTTCTTTACAAATACTTCTTAATTTGACAATGTCTGTGTGATCGTTATCTTTTAGATATAGTCTCATACCACACATTTTATTGTTTGATGTCACATTGATCAGTTCTTCCATGCGAGGAATACCAGTGGTCACGTTACTTTTTGCAATACCTGAAGAGTGAAATGAGTTCAATACCAACTGTGTCATTGGTTCACCAATAGATGTTGCAGCAAGTGCTCCAACCATTGTTCCTGCAGGAACTTGTGTAGTGATATATTTCATTTCGATTACTCTTTTGAATTCAGGAAGTTTGCTTGGATATATTTCAACTTTTTTAAGTTGTTCCAACAAAACATTTTGAATATTCTCTTGTTGTGCCTTTGCAACATCAAGAGGCACACCTTTTCTTAAGGTGACAAAAGAAAGAATTTCAGAGATTTCAGAGGTAGTGAGGAAACGTTTTTGCTCCATTTTGACTCGTGAACTTATAAGATTTATTGTGTAAATCAATTCTTATTTTTCAATGCCAAAAAATATCAATTTTAAGAATGATTTTCTACTTTTAAAATAAAGAACTATAAATCATGGACACTGAAACAACCACAACTATACATGATAACGAATACTATAATCATAACAAAAATGATAAGAATGATAAAGACTCCTATAAAAATATATTACAAGAAAGATTAGAAATTTCTAAATACTTTGATAACATCATAATGAAATTGTCACAAAAAAAATGGAAAGATAAACTAAAAACAATGAGGAGTCTTTGTCAATACCTCACTACATTTGGGACAGATAGTGTTCAAGGAACTGCTGGTATAATTCAACTAAAAAATGATGCAACTAACAAAGTTGTATTCAAAGTTTCTAATTGTGTCGACTTTTCTATTGAACATGAATCTATTGTGCTTGATCAGGTTAACAAAATTGCTAACTACTGTCCTCACTTTATGTATAAATTTGCAGAACTTGATTTACCTATTTCATCCAACTATTTTACAAAGGAAGGAAAAAAAGGAAATGGCGTTTTACAAGACCCTAAAACAATTGCCACTACACCTATTTTATTTACAGAATTTATATCGAAATATACTTTCTATCATGCCATTAAAGGATATGATAAAAATGTCATATCATCATTATTAATTCAAGTTCTTACTGCATTGAAGATATCACAAGAAAAGTGTAATTTTACTCACTACGATTTACACATGGATAATATCCTCGTTCGTGAATGTGATCCAAACACTGTTCATCTTTACATCTTACCTGATGGAGAAGTTGTGTTTGTGCCGACATACGGTCTTGTTCCTGTCATAATAGATATGGGATCTGCACATTCAAAAGGTCATAAAAGAATGTTATCAAGTTCAGAAAACTATGAATGTGGTTTACAAGCAACATCATTTGACAGATTAGCAGATGTACATCACTTATTGCTATCTACATTTAGTTGTCTTGAAAAATATATGCCTGTTTGTGAGAAACTTATGTTCAAAATTGGTCTTATGTTTTATCCTCTACCTGTATGGAAAGAAAAAGGATGGAAAATATTATTCCATCGTCTTAACAAGGCAGTCAAATATATTATTCGAGATAAATCAAAACTAATTCATACAGGACACAAAGATGATAGAGAGAATTATAGTCACATATTTGAAGAATTATTTGAAGACTTCTTATCCATATTAAATGGTGCTATTTCTCTTCCTTTTGAAACAAATAAAATTATTGAAACTGATTCTGAAAAATTCGAAGATTTACTAATTAGCAAGTTTGACGTTTTTTTCAAACATTTTGTAGACATGTTAGAGACAGATTCTATTAAATCAGATCAAGACTGTCTTTATGTATTAAAGGAAATTGTCAATGTGGCATATAAATTAAATCAACCTAATACTAAAGAAGAAAAAGATAAGGCACTTTCACAATTAAGAGTTAAACTTTTATTTGTCATAAATGATCATGATTTGAAGAAAGTAAAAATAAATGAATTTATCAAGTCTGTTCATGAATTTGGTAAAGTTATTGGAAGTCTATATAAACTTCTTGAAGAAGAACATAATGAATTTATTGAAGAAGTATATGAAAAGTGTCCCAGTGATATTACAGAATTCATAAATTTTTTTAGACAGAATATCCCTCCTGAATGTGAATTAAGTAATAATACAACCGTCCATATTTATGATACACAACAAGAGAAATTTGTTGAAAAAAGATTAAAAATTACAAGAAAAGAATTAGAAGAATTAAATAAAATGTCATTAAAAAATAAAGGAATCTTTTTGCATAAAGTTTTACAAAATGAAAAAAATTAAATAATATAAGATGCGATTATTTTATATATTTCTCCTTCGTTACATATATTAGTTTCTTTTAATTTTTGAATATACTTATTTCTCAACTTTTTCAAAAAAATATTACATGCAGTCTTACACCAGAACATAATGTTATTATAATGTTTTTTCGTATATTGTTTGTCATGAATATAATAACACAGTTCATTTATTTCTCTATTATTTTCTGCAGGTCCATTAAGACGATGAATCATACCTTGATAATACCATATTTCTCCTAGACTTGTCATAAGAGCAGGACCATCTTCTCTATGCATTTTTCCATGTATAAACCAAATCTTTGTCTCGCTACTATGAATAATGGAAGGACCATGTTCATTATGTCTCTCTTCAGATGCATCAAAGTAGTAAATAGACCATTTTTTAGTTAATGGTCTTGAAATAAGTCTCATAGTTCCTCCATTCTCTAATGGAATGTTAGTTATATACTCTTGATCGCACATATTTATTAAAAAAAATGAAATTTATTTAATGCAAACAAATTAAATAAATTATTATAATTCAATTGTAATATATCAATCATGGATAAAATACTTGAAAAATCCAATGAAATATCTGCATTTATTGGTTTACTCGTTGTTGAGTTAAATCAATACGAACATCAATTTTGTGTTGATGGTGGTTATATGGATAGCGACGTTCATGAAGATTTAAAAAATATTTGTAAGACCCTTAGACTAGTTCAAACAGCATTAAAAAATCCATTACAATATAATGATGAAATAAAAAGTATGATAAATGAGTATATTGATAAAAAATATATTTCTATACAACTCGAAGATAAGCATCCAACTGGTTATGCCTTTGTAATTAGAGCGATGTGCAAAAAAGCAAATTATAAATTATCAGATTATAATGTCTATTTATTTGGAGATTTAGCAATATTTTTTGAAAAACTGGGGCAATATTTAAATGAAAACTATTTTTGGAGATATTAATGGTTTATGTAAATAGTTAAAAAGGGATAAAAGTACTGTTTTTATTTATACAAACTATATTACAATATTGATAATGATCATTAAAATCTGTTATATTTTCAGTACCATAATCAGTTAAATATGCAAATTTATAAAATCCTTTTTCTCTTAAATAATTTACAACATCAATTAATTTTGTATTATTATCTAGATAAGTTCCACCGTACTCAAACTGTATTATTTTAACATTTTCTAAAGTGTCTTCAAACCCTTTTAAAACATTAAACTCATATCCTTCTGTATCAATTTTAAGAAAGTCTATATTTTTAATGTTATTGTCAATAACATAATCTTTGCCTTTTTTTACTTCTAATAAAATTTTATTAGAATCATCACTAACAAAACAACTATTTATTCTATTATAAAATGATTCATATTTCGGATAATAATAAAATTTATCATTATTATTTCCTAAACCAAAATTATTGAAATATGCATTTTTATTCAGATTTTTAATTTTTTTAAGTTCTTCTATAAAGTTTTTATTCGGATCAAAGTAATGAACATCACCTATAAAGTTAATATATTCGCTATTTGATTGACAACCTACATCAAAAATAACATTTATATTATCTTTTATATTCATAAAGAATTTATATTCTCCATTTGTTGTAGAATTACAATTATTAAACATTATTATATAATTATTAAATACTATTCACAATTATTTAATACATATTAAATATCAAAAATAAGTAAATTAAAAATATATTCTTCTTTTATAGTAAATAATTATGAAAATAAAAGAATATATTTCATCTTCTCTTTTTAATAGTAATAATGTTATGAGATATAGAAATTTTGAAAAGTGGGCAGAACAATTATCGAGTGAAAATATTATTTTTCTTCAAATTGATTCTATTCAAGGAGAAATAATTGAGCAAGTATTATCACAGTATAAAAATAAAATTATTGTGAATGTTCATGTCGACTTTGACTTTCCACCACCCAAACTTCCATTTACTTTTAGAAACTTTCAAGATAAAGAAGAATATGAAGATTTATCTTATTATGATAAAATTAATAATAATGTTATTAAACTTTTAGAAGATAATAATTTATATGTATACAGTTTTTCTGTGTCCGTTTTACATCCAAGAATTACATTTTTACCAATAGGAGTTTTTTCAAACTTCAATCATTTTCATTTAAAACATAATACAAAAACACAATTATGTTATGCTAATTTCGGTATAGGCAATGAAGAAAATTGCTGGTACGGTTATCCTCGTCAAGAAGCATTTGAAATTATTAAAACAAAACCTTTTATTACTGTTGAAAACATATGTTCACAGCAAACAAAGATATTTACAAAAACCCTTCATATGAAAACAAAAAATGGAATAAAAAAACAAATCATAAATTGTGGAAGTATAGGCGGAAGAGATGTAACAAATATTGATAATTTTTACAATCAGATTTCCAAAAGTAAGTTTTCTATTTGTCCAAGAGGAAGTGGAATTGATACATATAGATTATGGGATTGTATTGTATTAGGGTGTATTCCAATTGTTGAGAAATATGATTCTCATGAACAGTTTAAGGATTTACCAATTTATTTCATTGATTCAATTCAAGATCTAGATCAATTGACAGAAGAAGTATTAGAAAATATATATAATGAATATCAAGAAAGAGAGTTTAATTATGAGAAACTGTTAATAGATAATTGGAAACAAAAGATATTATCACACAAAATTGTGAGTAAAAATTAAAGTAGAAAAAATAGGTCATATAAAATTATAAAATTTTATAATTTTTTTTATGAAAAAAAAAAATTATTTAAAAATTATTATCTTGCACTTAATAAACAAAAAAAATGTCAACCGTTGCTATCAACACAATTCAAACTTCTTGGAACACTAACTCCTTGACTAAGGCTTTTATTGATTTGGCTACTTATGATCAACACGAGCAAGGTATGTATGGTGGTAATGATGCCATCACTTACTTTGTCCGCAAGGTTGTAAAGGCCACTTGGTTCGCCAAGGGTATTGCCACCTTGACTAAGGGTTCCACTGTAACCAACTGGGGTTCTCAACAAGATATTGACTTCACCATTTCTCGCGCTGGTGATTACTTGTTGAACTCTTGGTTGCGTATTGCCTTGCCTGGTGTCTCTTTGAACACCAATGTTGCTTCTGGTGGTGTTTCCTTCTCTCCTCGTTGGTGCCGTAACTTGGCTCACAACTTGTTCTCTGACTATCAAATGACTTTCAACGATTTGCAAGTAGATATCAGAAAGAACTCTCAATTCTACGATTTCTGGACTGCCTTCACTGTGCCTGCTTCTAAGCGTGTAGGTTATGACAACATGGTTGGTAACGTCAATGCCTTGATCAACCCCTTGGCCGATGCTCTCGACCCTGATACCCCTGGATTGATTACTCTTGGTCAAATCCAACAATACGTCTTGAACTTGCCTTTGGTCACTCCTTTCACTCGTGATACTGGTGTTGCTCTCCCCACTGCTGCTTTGCCTTATAATGAGATGAAGTACAAGTTCACTGTTCGTCCTTGGTCTGATCTTTTGATCATTGACGCTCCTTCTTCTGTCCTCGGTGGTCAAACTGTAACTGGTGGTAACTATTCTTTCAATGCTTCTGGTTCTTTGATTCAACTTGCTCCTGATGCTATTGTAAACAAACAATTCGGTGCTTCTGCTCCTGCTAACACTTTCAGTAACATCAACATCACTGGTGGTATTAATGGTAACTTCTCTCAATCTTTGAATGGTTCTTTGACTATTGAGTGTTTTGCTGAGTATGCCATCGTTTCCAACCAAGAGCGTGTTCGCATGGGTTCTTGTCCTCGTGATATCCTCATTGAGCAATCTCAATATGTTTCTGGTAAGAGACTTGCCCAAGGTGCCACTGATACTGATCAAGATATTCGTTTCTCTTATCCTGTCAAGGCTCTTATGTTTGCTGTCGAGAACACTACTAACCCTGCTGAGCGTTCTAACTACTCATGCGGTCTTCCCGTTGTTGGTTTGAGTGACGCTGGTTCTGGACTTGGATCTACCGGTGTTAACCGTGTCGTCTTGGATGGTTACAGATTCGATACTGATCCTATCGCCAAGGCTTCCTTGAAATACGAAAACGATATTCGTTATGAGTTGCCCAACGACTACTTCTCTCTCGTTGCTCCTTACTACAACGCTACTTCTATTCCTGACAGAACTGGTTATCACTTGTATAACTATGCTCTTGATTTGGCTTCCGTTGACCCTAAGGGTTCTACCAACTACGGTAAGTTGACTAACGTTACCAAGACTTTCACTCCCTCTGCTGATGCTCAAAACTTGGGTCAAGCTGGTACTTTCACTAACGCTCAACTTAATACTTTGGGTGGTCGTGGTGCTTACTTCACTAGTGGTGCTGGTAACCTTGCCTTCACTTACAGCATCATTGTTGTTGCTGTTAACCACAACTTCGTCCGTGTGTCTGGAGGCGCTCTTGGGTTCCCAGTCCTTTAAACTTCCTACTACTTATTTTCCAAACCAAGCATTTATTTATTTTACAATTCATATTATCAAATATATCAAAAATTGTAAAATAAAATTGATTTTTTATTTATTAGATTTATTTAGTAATAACTAACATTAATATAAAAAATTAATCATGTCAAATAAACATACTGAAGAATCCGTTACAAAAGAACTTGAATCTTATGGATATAGATTAGTAGAATATGTTAATTCAAAAGAAATTATATTTATCTGCAAATGTGGTCAAGAAAGAAAAACTTCTTTTTTAAGAATTAGAAGTGGGCAAAAATGTAGATCTTGTAAAAATATAACAGAGTTTTCACCTGTGGACACGCCAGATGAAAAATGGGTAAAATATGCTGATAGATGGATTTCGTCAAATGGAAAAGTTTTATTGGAAAATGGTAAAGAAGCATCTATTGATAAATCTGGCGATAGACAAAGATTTACAAGTAACATACTTGGAAATTTACAAGTTAATAGAGCAATGGCAATCGCTTTTAAAATTCCAAATTATGAATATCTTGAAAATAAAAATAATTTAAATAACTATGAGGTTGCTTTCAAGGATAATAATAAAGATAACTTATGCATTGACAATTTAATTATTATTCATAAAAAAGAAAATATTTTAAGAAGAACTCAGTGTCATTTTTATAATAATAGAGTTATATCTGCTTATAGTGTAAAAGAAAGTGATATAAAAGATAATTTTGAAGTAAAAACACTTGATGAATATCCTGATTATAAATTTTATAGTAATGGTATGATTTTTAGAAACGGTTACTATCAAGCAGGTGCAATTAAAAATTATTGTTCAAGCACATTTATTAAAGATGATAAAACACCAGAAGCAATAAAATCTTATCGTCTTATTTGCATGGCATTCCATCCTATTGAAGGTAAAACTAAATATGATGATTATAACGATTTACAAGTCAATCACAAAGATGGTAATCCTCAAAATAATGCTGCTGATAATTTAGAATGGTGCACACAAAGTGAAAATCAACTGCACAAAAATAAGAGTATTACAAAAGGAAATCAACAAGTGAATATGTATGATAGTAATACAGAGAAGTTGTTAAAAGAATTTGTCAGTATATCTGAGGCGTCGCGATTTTTGTATGATGAAGAATATGGTAAATTTGTTGCAACAGATAATGAAGAAGAGTTAGAAAAGTATAGAAAAAAATGTAATTGTTTACAGACAAAGATAAGGTGTAGAGCAAGTGGTAAGTCTGCTCAATCAGGTAAGTATGTATGGAAGTTTGCTGATGAAGAAAAGAGGAAAAAGTTTCAAGAAAAATATGCAAAGCATGTATAGTTTATTTTTAATATATTTTATTAAAAATAATGATTCATTATGTAAAAAATGGTTTTAGTTGTTACCTGTGTATATAAGGATAATTGTAATGATATATTAAACTTTTGTAAAACTAATAATTTACCACTATTAGTTTTCAATAAGAATGATGATTTGAAAAAAGATGAAGAGATAGTTAAAGTTAAAACAGATATGCTTACGTTAATTGATATACCAAATTTTGGAAGATGTGATTACGGATTTTTGTATTATATTATAAAAAATTATAATGATTTACCAGATAAAATATTCTTTACAAAGGCAAATTTTATGTATGAACATATAAATCTAAATTATGCACTTCTTAATGAGTTTGATTACATAACTATTGGTAAGTTATTAAAATATGGCATTTTTGATAAAAATTATGATATAAATAAATTATTCTCTATTGGTGTACATCAGAATAATATAGAAACATTTTTTGAAGGAAAAGATGACTCGTTGTCAATGTTTGGAAATACATTTAGAAGTTATCTTACAAGAGATTTTTATAAATTAGTATATGGAGATTTTAAAAATGTACCACAAGAACCTGTTCTTAATATGGGATTTGGTCCATGTTTTGTTGTAACACGTGAGTTAATTCAATCACATGACGTATCAGTTTATGAAAAATTAATTGATACGTTTTATCCAAATAAAGATCATTGGACTAAATGGGAAAATCACACTGATGAAGAAACTGAAATTCTTGTTGGTAAAAGATATCATGATAATTTATTACGATTATGGTCTAGTTTATTTATTCAAAATTTTGAAAATTATGATATAACAACAGATTACAATAATTTCGTTGGATATAAAAAGAGAAATTAAGGTTCATATTCAAAACGATAAGATCTCTTTTTTGATGTTTTCTCACTCAGTTTTCTACTAACTTTTCTACTAACTTTCTTAACCCTTTTAGAAGACTTAGGACTTTTTGATCCGATAAATTTATTACAACCAGGAAAAGACTTTCTTACCTGACTATAAGAAACAGCAACTGCTTGAGGACGAGATACAAACTTACCAGCATTATACTCCTTCATATTAATAGAAATCTTCTTCTTCAATAAACCTTGACATCTATTGTTGGTGTAAAAGGGTTTAGATCTTTTATGAGATTGTTTCTTTGAAGGTTTACGAGAGACTTTATGAGATTTTTTGGGTGATTTTTTATGAGATGGCATTTTTTATAATATCAACAAAAAAATTATTATAAAATAATTAATTTAACATTTTACTTTCTTTATCTTGTCCTTTTCCAAATACTTGTTCAATCTTTGCCTTAAAAATATTTATTGGATGTCTCAATGTATCATAAGTATTTTCAACAAAACTAATATGACCATCCATACGATTGCAATTATTTTCAACATTATTTAGTTGTGTTTTTATATCTGATATATCAGATTGCAAATTATCAATCTTTTTATTTATGTCACTCAATAACATGAGTATTTCCTTGAGATTATCATTATTTTTTTCTATATTCATTGATTAAATAAAATATATTCAATAAAAATATATTTTATTAATATAATTATTTATGAGTGCAATAACTGAAAACAATGAAAATTACGAAAATATTATTATCGGCGGAGGACCTACTGGCTTAACTATTGCATTGTATTTATCAGATCTTGGAGAAAAAGTATGCTTAATTGATAAGAACTCTTCATTAGGAGGTTGTCATCGTGTTACAAGAGTTGATAATTATTTTACAGAACATGGTCCTCGTATTTATTCGAGTGCATATAGAAATGTGCATACAGTATTAGAAAAAATAGGAACATCATTTGATAAAGTATTTACACCTTACTTATTCAATATTGCAAGTATTCAAAATCAGACTTTGGGTGTTTTTACATGGAGAGAAAAGTTACTTATTGGAAATGAGTTATGGAAATTCACATTAGGTCTTAATAAACATCAGTTGAAGCATACAAGTGTAGCATCTTTTGCAAAACAACATAACTTTTCAATGGAAGCACAAGACTACATGGATAGATTATGTAGATTAACCGATGGAGCAGAATCAGAAAGGTATAATATGTTGGAGTTTATTCAACTTATAAATCAGAATTTTTTCTATAGATTATATCAACCTCGAGTTCCAAATGACAAAGGACTATTTTCAACTTGGGAAGAAGTACTTGTAAAAAATGGTGTAGATATCATGAAAAATACTGATGTAAAAACATATGAGTATGATAAACATGATAAAACAAATAATGAAAATGGCGGATTTTATACCACTATTTTAACTGATGGAAAGAAGTTAACTTGTAAAAATTTATTTTTGTGTATACCTCCCACACATTTTACACAAATTGCACCTGAAAATATTTTATATACTTATAGTAATGAGAATAATATTGATATTAGAGAATGGACACAATTTAATAAATATATAAATGATATTCCTGTATCTTTTCATTGGAATAAATTATTAAAATTGCCTAAAGTTTG
>JACCDO010739881.1_pt1 | contig 12493 bp, 14 predicted proteins | sample 7446101 | NCBI WGS metagenome assembly JACCDO01 (sample SAMN15323440, study PRJNA562643) | freshwater metagenome | isolation source: river surface water | place: USA:Blue River Watershed | collected 2017-08-16 | reverse complement strand
GCTGATGCGGACAAGCCTAGGGCACTAGGCGTGGCAAGAATGTTTGAAATGTTGGGTTTTGAAATATGGGGAACGCCCGGAACTTCTGATTACTTGAATCGAGCAGGAATAACCTGTGGTTTAGTCGCTAAGATTGATTCAAATGTTGGCGGCCAAAAAGGTTTGTTGGAGTTTTTGAAAACAGAAAAACCAGCTTATGTGGTGAACACAACCGGCACGCTTAATTCCCTAAGGGACAGCGTTACAATTCGGAAAGCATCTCTAGCTAACAGAATTTCTTTATTGTCGACTTTGGCCGGAGCCGAAATGGTTTCGATGGCCGTACAAACCGTCATAAAAAAGGGATTGAGGCCCGTAGCATTGCAGGATTTTGTTGCCGGAACGCCCTGATTCTGGCACTTTAGAACCTATTATGTCGGACAAGGTTCCAATGACACTTACTGGTAAATTAGCGCTTGAAGACGAGCTAAAGAGACTCAAATCTGTTGATCGTCCCGCAGTGATAGAGGCCATTGCTGTTGCTCGAGCGCATGGTGACCTTTCTGAAAACGCAGACTACTCTGCAGCCAGAGAAAAACAGAGTTTTATCGAAGGTCGAATACTTGAAATTGGCGATAAATTAGCTCGCGCCGAAGTGATCGATCCAAAGGCAATCAAGTCAGAAAAAATCGTGTTTGGAGCAACAGTTACAGTTGCTGACGAAGATGGAAAAAAACAGCGATACCAAATTGTCGGCGAAACCGAGGCAGATTTGAGCAAAGGAAAAATTTCGATTTCCTCTCCAATTGCTCGCGCTTTACTTTCTAAAATGGAAGGTGATGAAGCCGTAGTAAAAAGTCCGAAAGGAGAGATCGTTTATGAAATTCTCTCCATCGAATATATCTGAAAAAAAGCCCTGGGACATTGATGTTCAGTTTCTAAAGGGCGTTGGCGAAAAAATTGCAGCAGCTTTAAAAAAAGCCGACATCCAGACTTTTTGGGATTTTCTATTTTTGTTACCGCGATATTACGAAGATCGTAGAAAAAATCATTCTTGGGCGGAAGTCGTAAATTTAGCAACTCAAAACAAAGTGGCATCTGGAAAGATTCGGGTTTCGCAAATTATTTCAAGAAAAGCGGGCCGTTCTGGTCGCCGTTGGACCGAAGTTCTGTGTGATTGGGTAGAGACGGATAAAATCGAAATTGATTCTAAAATTGTACTTCTATTTTTTAGCCAATTCGGTTTGCCATTTGAAAAACAGTTTCCTGTTGGAACAGAAGTTCTATTCAGAGGTAAAGTTCAGTATTTTCGCGGGAGAATTCAGTCTACACATCCAGAACTTCAGGATGTTACCAAAGGTTGGCCCGAGTATGAAAAAGGCATAGTTCCAGTTTATTCAGAGGTGAGTGGTCTTCCGAATCGTCTTTTGAGGCGAATTTTTGCAGCAGCTTTAGATAGAGCAGAATTAAAAGTTTTGCCCAATATGGAATATGAATCCTCGGAGTTTAAAAATTTACCAACTTTAAGTCAGGCTTTGACTCAGGTTCATCGACCCACGCTCTGGCAGCCCTTGCCGGGTGTGGATGATCCAAATGGCGACTTCTATAAAAAACTGATATTCGATGAACTCTATCTGACTTCCTTGGCTTTGCTTATGCGAAAAAGACAATGGAAAGCGGGTGCCCTGAGTGGGGTTTCTTCTGCTTCGCCTAGAATCCAAATTGCTCAGGAAAAAATGGATTCCTATATAAAAAATCTTCCTTATGAACTGACCTCAGATCAGGCAAAAGTTTTACAAGAAATTTCAGAGGATTTGTCGCTCAACAAAGAACCTGTCTCCATGCATAGATTGGTTCAGGGCGATGTAGGCAGCGGAAAAACTATTGTGGCTTTTTTGTCGGGAATTGCAGCACTTGAGTCTGGCTACCAAGTTGCAATGATGGCGCCGACCGAAATTTTAGCAACCCAACATTATGCTAATTTTGTGAAATTGTTTCCTGGCTTGGCAAGTCAGTGTTGTTTGCTGAAAGGATCTTTAAAGGCCTCCGAAAAGTCAAAGCTAAGAAAACAAATTGAATTGGGTGAGTTTAAATTCGTGATTGGGACCCAAGCGCTGATTGCCGAGGGGACTCGGTTTTCGAATTTGGGTTTGGTTGTTATTGATGAACAGCATCGATTTGGTGTGGCCCAACGTTGGGGTTTAACAACCCGAATGGGGAAAGAGTATAAAATTCAGCCGCATTTGTTGGTCATGACAGCAACCCCAATACCAAGATCATTGGCGTTAACACTGTATGGGGATCTTAATTTAAGCCAGATTCGAACAAAACCAAAAGGGAGAATTCCCATAGAAACACATTTTGTTTCCGAAAAACTTAGAGAGGCACTAGATCGGCGACTGCTAAAGTTTTTAGGTGAGAACAGACAAATTTACTGCGTTTTCCCTCTAATAGAAGAATCCGAAGAATTAGATATTCAAAACGCAGAAGATGCCTTTGAAAGACTTCAAAAAGTATTTTCGGGTTACAAGATAGGCTTGTTGCATGGTCGAATGAAAAACAAAGAAAAAGACTTGGTTATGGAAAAATTTCGATCGGGCGAAATTCAAGTTCTTGTTTCGACAACTGTTATTGAAGTGGGTGTCGATGTTCCCAACGCATCGGTTATTGTTATCGAGAATTGTGATCGTTTCGGTTTGAGTCAGCTTCATCAGTTGAGAGGTCGGGTTGGGCGAGGAGCTGAAAAGAGTTATTGCGTTTTGGTGGCACCCGAAAAAGTATCTCCATTTGCAAAAGACCGCATCGAAGTCATGACTCAATCCGAAGATGGGTTTGTGATTTCTGAAAAAGATTTAGAACTTCGTGGCCCAGGCGAGTTTTTGGGCGAAAAACAAAGTGGTCTTCCGGGATTTAGATTAGTTCATTTGCTGAGAGATAGAGAAATTCTTGAAAAGGCTCGAGAAGAAGCTGAAAGAGTTATCAATCTAGATCCAGAATTAAAATCTACACAAAATCGATCAAGTCTAGAGCTTATGGATGTTTGGTGGGGTCGCGGTCGCAACCCCCTTTCTTATCAAATTTCAGGATAGTTTATCTCTTAAGTCCCAAATTTAGCCCGAGGCTCCAGCCTCCGAGTTTCGATTGAGGCACATCAACGTATCCGTGATAACCCAAATTGAGATCCATAAATGAATGATGTGAAAGCTGAAATCGAACTCCGACATGTGGAACAAATCCCAACAAAGTTCCGGCGCCTAGTTTTGAGAATGTGATATTCGATTCAGATTCTGAATCTACAGCCCAAACTCTATAGGACCCCAATTCCAAATCTAGACCGGCTGTTGGAGTGACTTTGGAATCCATAATTTCCCAATTTGTGCGACCTGAAACGTAAAATGCATAATACTGATTTTGGGAGGCTGATGTGTTTGGAACACCCGAAAACCATCCCATGCCTAGGCCAGCTTGAAATCCTTCAAATACAGTCCGCGATGAACTCACTTCGAATCCTAGACTTCCGTTGTCGAGTTGTGATCCAAACTCACTCCATTGTGAGTTCACGAAGTTAATTCCTAAAGAAATACTGCGGGTGTTTCTTTGGGGATACTCAGAAGGAGTACTTTTGAGTTCGATTGTTTTTTCTTCGACAACAAGGGTGCCAGCAGTAGGACTCGGTGGAGTGTTTGGAGTGGTATTAGGCAAGCCTAGTGTTTCCGCTAGAGTTTTTTTAGGCAATGTTGTGGCGGGCGAGTTTGAATTTTGGGCAAAGGCTAGCGCGGCCTGAAATAAAATAAATCCAGTGGCGAGTTTGAGACGAGTCATTATTTGTTCTCCTTTTTTATTTATTCTTAAGTTCCGATAATTTCTTTTGAACCGCATCGGCGTAATTAAACCAGTTAACCCAGCTCAACTTTCCTTTAATTTGTGAGTCGGGCGATATAAAGAATGTCTCTCTGTTTGAAAGTTTTCCAAAAAGAAGCACACCGTAATTTTTTGAAACTTCTCCGCTTGTGTCGCTGAGTAGGGAAAAGGGTAAATTATGTTTTGCAATAAACTCTTTGTGAGATTCCACGGTGTCTGTGTTGATGCCTAACAAAACAGCATCGACTTTTTTGAATTCGTCGAAGTTATCTCGAAAAGAGCAAACTTCGGCCGTGCAACCCATGGAGAAATCTTTTGGGTAAAAAAACAAGACAACCCATTTTCCTTTAAAGTCTGAAAGTTTAATTAACTGATTGTTTTCGTTTGGCAGTGAAAAATCCGGAGCCTTTTGGCCCAATTCAATATCGCTTCCAGACTGGAAAATTCTCTTTAAAATCATACTTTATTTACAATAATGGTGAATTTGGACGGTGTCATCCAAGTTGAATTTTTCGGATTGACCCACAAAGTAAACCGCCTTTAGAATGATCTTATGAATATCAGTTTTTGGCATTTGCTGGTTGTGCTTGTGATTTTGATTTTTGTTTTTGGTCCGTCGCGGCTTGAAGGCATTGGAACCTCTTTGGGTAAAGCTATTCGTGGCTTTAAAAAAGGTTTGAATGAAGGAGCTGAGGACGACGAGGACAAAAAAAATAAAACTTAGTTTATTTTTTAAGCAGCTCGCTTTTATCCATTGTTCCTCGAGCTTTCTCGACTTTAATCTCTGAGTTTTTAGTAGAAAAACGTATTCGCTCTCCTTCTACAATTTGGTCATTTTTCTTAATAGTAGCCGTTGTATTCAGTACAATTTCTCCAGTGGCGGGATAAAAAATTGCAGCTTCGCAAGTGGCGTCTCTTCCCTGAGCTAGGATTCTGACTTTTTCGGATAGTTCAATACGGGTTATTCCACCCTCTCTTATGCTTGATAGCTTGTTTGCCCAAAGTTCCACGCCGTCATTTGTGGCGCCCGAAGCTTGTCCTATGGCTTCGCTTGATTCGAATTCACCATTTTGATTGAAGTTAACACTCAAGCCATTAGCTTTGAGTTTGAGATCTGGTAGCTGAGCCTGAATAAACTCGAGATCAGGTTTTTTCTTTGTTGTTATGCCACTCAGAAAAAGTTTTTTTATGCTTTGGCTGTCTTTGGCAAACTCCACTTTCATGTTTTGCCCCGAGAGGGTCATCTCTTTGGATTTTACTTTTACGTCAGATTTGAACTCAGCCGAATTTACTTTGGGTTCAATCTGCGCAGATTCAGACTCAATTACCATTGCAGATTCGGCTTTGCCGGAAGTTATTTGTTGAGCCGTGACTTGGTTTTTAATCTCATAGGCGGACTTCCTGGTATCCACAGAGAGTCCAGTACCTTTAAGTATAAATCCGCCAGAATTAATAGAGTTTGGGCCACCTTCGACTGCTGATTTTGAATCGAGTGTTTTTGTTTTGGCGTTAAAAACTAGGTCTTGGGTTTTAAAACGATAGTTGTCGGGGCTAGTTAATTCACTGTCGCCAAAAATAGTAAAATCTTGGTTGGCGCTACTGAAGACCCCGATTTTCCCTTTGGCTCGAAAAGCCGAGTTATTTGAATCGCTGTAGATGTCTGTGGTTAGATTATCGAGAACCATTAAGTTCTCGGTTTTGTAGATTCGAGCTTTCTCAGACCAAATCTCAACACTCTTTTGTTCGATGTCGGATTCAACCAAGTGAAACGTCAAAATTTCGATAGCGGGCTTAGAGCTTGGCATCGCTAACGCGACGAATAAGAATTCTTTGAATCGCATTAAGATCAAATCTAACAGGACAAAAACAAGAGATCAAAAAATGTTACACTTAGAATTAGATATGACTCAGAAATTTTACGCAGGCATTGGATATTTTTTATTATTTTTACTTTTTTGCACATCGACACTAGCAGTGGCCAAAAAAAGGGGAGATCGAGCACTTTGGCCCTTTGACCAAAGACAAATTGTATTACTGAAAAAAGAAGGTTTCGAGTTTCCAGACCCAAAAACTGTGGCTCAAGTGATGGATGTTTATGTTCGTTTGGGTCGCGTGAGATGGATGACACTTAAAGGGCAGCCCGGACAAATTAACCCTTTCGAAGTTCCAAATGACTTTGAGTGGCAGTCTTCTGCAGCGATTCGAAATCTTGGAATTAGATTTGAGGCCGATGGTTTAGTTGTGCTTTCGAAAAAAGGGGTTCAGGTTGAACTTCAGTGGTACTCCACGGCCGATGGAACACCTTTGTTTTTTGAAACTCTAAGTTTGCCACAGGCTAGCAATGAAGAGCAGGAAAACCAAAGAAGAGAACGTATTCAGGCATGGCTTCACGACATTTGGTCGAAAATCCCAGGTGAGGGATATGTTGTGAAACGGGATATGGAAACAATTTCTATTGAAGGCGCCGAGCAACTTGGTTTTAAAGTTGGAGACATTCTAGAAACAAAACGACTCGGAAAAGTTGAAAGACATCCTCTGTTGAAAACACTTATTAAAATTGATTCTAGTTTAACGGGGCGAGCAGAAATTGTTCAAATAGGTAAACCTTACACTGTTGCAAAAATCCTTTACGAATCCAAAGTGGATCCCATTCAAGAAGGCGATAGATACTTAAAAACTGAATCTAAAAAAACAGAGCCCGGCAAAGAGGGAGCGGGTTCGGCAGCTCCAACAACAGAAAACCCCGACCAAAATTCGCCCAAAAACGAAAGCCTCAAAAAAAAATTAGATGATGGGCGCGAATTTATTCCTCTGTTTGGCGAAGAAAAAAACGAAGAAAATAAAAGTGCCGAAGAAACAAAAAAAGAGGCAGGTGCAGAGCCCGAAAAACAGTCATCTTTGAGAAAAGATTTGGGCCCGCCAACTTATAACTTTTTGGATCTCAATTTGAGTCTGGGGTACAAGCGAATGAGTCACCAGGAAAACACTTTGGCAAGCACTGATGCTCTAAAGGAAATGTCGGCCTGGGCACCAGGATTTCAGCTTGCAGGAAAAGTGTTTTTTACTAAAGACATTTTAGTTTTAGCGGACTTTCAATATTCCTTTTTTAGCTTCAAGGGACTTGATACGGTTTATGGAGTGGGAACTGTTTCGAGTGGGGCCTACCAAATTGGGGCTGGGGTTTTTTACCGGGGAAGCATCCTAGAAGAGCCTCTGTTTCAGTATCGTGGTGAGTTCAGAGTAGGATTAGGATTTAGGAACTTGAACTACTCGATGGCTGCAATAACAAACGATGTTGCGCCCTCTGCAAAAAAATACACGGGCTATGAATTGATGGTGGGACTGCAGGTTCCTTTGCTGCCAGATTTAGCGGCAGATCTTTCGGCTGGAAAAATGATTATGAGTTCACTGAGCGAAACAGAGAAAACTGGAGGATCAGATTATTCCAATTCGATCTGGTCTTTGAGGGCTATAGGTAAATACAAATGGACTCGTTATTCTGAAATTACCGGCGGAATCGAAATCCAAAATGCTTTGACAAACTATTCTGGCACGGCCACTCGAACTGTTGGCTCAAATTCCACAACATGGAGTGGATTTGGATACTCTGTGGGTTATACCCAAAGGTTTTAAAAAAAATTTAAGTCTTTGGAGCGGTTGTGTATTTGATAACGTCAACCGGACAACCCTCGGCTGCCGCCTGAATGGCTCCGCCGTCTCCGAGTGGCGCATTTTCTCTAACGATACAGGTATCAGCTAGAACCTGAAACACTTCGGGGGCTTCGTTTTCGCAAGCGTCACACACAATGCAACCAGGCTCGATCCAAACTTTTGTGACAATAAAATCCACGAGTCTTGGACCGGCCGATTTTGCGGCTGCTGCAGGTTTTGCTTTTCCGGCTGCTGGTGCTGCCTCGGCTGCGGCTGTGGCTTTTTTCCATGGGAAAACTTTTGTCAAAAGACTCCAGTTATCGGGAGCAGCAGCAGGTAAAAGTTCGATCTCGGAATTCGCCATTATTGGCAAACCACGCAGAGTTTCGATAATTTTCTTTTTTGAAACTTTTTGTCTGAAGCTTTCGCCGGCAACGGTTTCGATTTCAACTAAAACGTAGGACTTCGAAAGTGCTCTTCTTTTGTTGGGTTCGAGGCCGTCATCGGTCAACAAAGCTAAGTCTTCGTTTGAAAGATTTAGCGGAATAATGAATGATTTCTTTTTTGCGCTTTTATCTTCGAATGTATAAGAAAAAGAACCGCTTCTGCCGCCTCTAACGAGTTCAAACAAATCAAAACGAATTCTTTGAATGGCATGATCAAACGAAGCATTGTCCCACTCTACTAAAAATCCCAGGCTGGGATTGCTTTTCAATCTTACAAAACGACCTTTCACGCCGCCTAACCAGTCGTTGGAGAGTTTGATAACGGCATAAAGTGTGAGTGGGCCGCCAAGAATAATAAATACAGCTAATAACGAAATAATAATATGAGTAAAAGAAGACGTCATAATTGTAATCTCTATAAATAACAGTTTCTTAAGTTTAAGCCTATAGATGTCTAGGACTTTATTAAGTCAGTCTAGCTCCTATCGGTGTTTTTTTTAGTCTTTGAATGTCTTTTGGGGAAAAAATCATCGTAAACCTTAACAATGTCTTCGGTTCTTAGGTGGGTATAACGCTGTGTGGTAGAAAGTCTTTTATGCCCAAGCATTTTTTGAATTTGAGGTAGATTCGCGCCTCGTCGTAAAAGGTGACTTGCAATTGAGTGCCGAAGTTTGTGAGGGTGCAAATGCATGACCCCTTCGGTGCCTAGTGGAACCGCTTTTCCCCAGGCATTAACCCAAGTCCTAAGAGTTTTAACGGAACCATGAGAACTCCAAAATGGTATTGGCATTTGCGGAAACAAATCCCTCAGGTTTTGGGTTAGAGGAATTTTTCTCATGCGAGAACCTTTGCCTTTGACCCACAAAACAGACTCACCCCAGTGAAAGTCGTCTGGGGCCAGGTTAAAGGCCTCGGAAATTCTAAGTCCGAGCCCATAGAGTAACTCGAACAAAAATTTTTCCTCGATGGGACGAGTTTCAATGTGTTTGAGCAAAAGGGATAAATCTTCTTCATCGAAAACACTGATTTGTTTTTGGGGAACCTTGGGTCTTATGAGTTCGCGCAAGATGTGGGAAATCTCGGCGTTGTTTGGAGTCGAGAGTTCTGTTTGATACCACTTTAAATAGCCTCGAATTGCGCTAACCCAGAGTGCTTGAGTGGAGGCTTGGACTTTGGGACCTTTTTCACGCATGAAGGATCTAATTTCTCGAATAGAAAAACCCAGGTCGTTTTTTGGGCTGGGTAAGCGGGATTCGGTGAAATACAAAAACTGCAAAAGTATTTGATGATAAGTCTCTACAGTTCTATCGGCTTTGGATCTCTGGAGTGATAAAAAATCTATAAATGAATGAAGTCTCTGACTATTTTTTTCTGAAAGAGGCAAGGGTGACTCCCCAGAATCAATCGTCGATGATAGATTCTTTTTCATGTCCAAATTCAGTTTAACACGACTTAAATATATTCTTGTCTCTTTTGTTTGCGTAACGACACCCATGGCTATGGCGACAAATTTAAGTTCGAGTTTAAGCGAGTCTGAGGTTAAAAAAGCCGTAGACATTCTAGGTTTTGGAAGTGTTCACAAACCCTGGACAGCTCATGCACTGCCGGGCGGAAGTCTAGGGCTTGATTTGGGTTTTGAAGCCGATTTTCTTTTCCGCTCAGGCTTAGACGCCCAGGGCGATCAAACGGCCGTGGTTCCAAGAATAATTCCTGCTCCCAAAATTTGGTTTTCTTGGGATTTACCTGCCCAGTTTATGGTCTCGGGATCTTTTGCGCCAGGATTGTTGTTTGATGGGATAACCGCTTTTGGTGGAGCTGTGCAGTGGACCTACGAAAGAATTACCGAGTGGAGCACTTCGGCGTCAGTTTTGGCCTCTTACACTTATTCTCAATCTTTTGGAGAAATCACTGCGCAGAATTTTGGATTGGATTTGCAGTTTTCACGCGATCTTTTAGCTTGGCAGCCTTATGCGATTTTTGGAATCAATATGATGGGTGCCAATATTGTCAGCGAGCGAGTTGATCCGGGTGTTAAAACAGGAAACTATTTAAGATGGGCGCATCATATTGCGTTTGGTGCTCGAGTTGATTTCCTTGCAAAACTTAGCTTTCAAATGGATCTCTACAATTTCAAACCTGGCTTGAGTGTATTATTGTCGACAAGCTTTTAATTATTTTAAAAGTTTAAATTCCAGACTCGGAGAAACAACGACTTCGTAAATTCTGGGCTCTCCTGTGGCGAGTTCAGTTTTTAGAATTTGTTCTGGAGTCATTTTCTCTATCTCCATAACAATAGATCTCAGACTGTTTCCATGAGCTACCACGAGAACATTTTTCCCCAATTTGAGTTGAGGTAATATTTTGTTATTAAAATAAGGAATTGTTCGATTGGCAGTGTCTTTTAGGCTTTCTCCATTTGGCGGAGCGATATCAAAACTTCTGCGCCAAATGTGAACCTGTTGCTCTCCAAACTGTGCTGCAGTTTCGGCTTTGTTTTTGCCCTGAAGGTCACCGTAGTGACGCTCGTTCAAAGCCTGATCGTTAGAGGTAGGCACTTCAAATCCCATTTCGGATTTTAAAATTTGTAATGTGTTTTGGGCTCTCTGAAGTACAGAGGTAAATGCTAAGTCTGGGTGAAAGTCTTTTTGCTTCAAAAAAGAGGCAGTCTTTTTGGCTTCGGATTTTCCTTGCTCAGTGAGAGGAACATCTAACCATCCCGTGAATCGATTTTCTAAGTTAAACTGCGACTGTCCGTGTCTTACTAAAACTAATTTTGTCATAGGCTTTTGTAGTGAGAGTTTTATCAGCTACGGTGAAAATAAACCACTCGTTGAATGATTTTTCTCGAAAAGATCGACAGGTTCTCCCACTGGACACCAATGAGATTATGTTTTTTATCTTTCCAAAGGATTTTTCCGTGTAATTTTAATGGATGAATTCCGGGAACTACTGACCAGAGCACAACAATGGATTTTTGAGTTTTATCAGCACCGAATTCCATGTTGGTTTTTATTTTTGCGCCGCTAATAGAGACATCTATTAAAAGTGATTCGTTGAAATCTTGTTTAGAGTGTTCCACCAAAACAGGAGCTCCCAATATGGCCCTTGGATTTTTTCGAAGTCGTTCGTGTGAGGTCGTCTTAATGGGGTTCATATTTTCTTTTTTTGGTTAGATAACTCAATTTTACCGGATAAATCTGTGTGGAAAAATCCCCGAATTTTGACGAAATCGGGCGGCGACCATTTGGAAGGATCTTTGCTCGAAAGACCTAAGAGAAACTTTTTAGCAATAATTCTAGATTCCTCGTATCTGGGGTCGACTTTATTGGAGTAGGGAGTGTCTAGGACGTCGTTTAGAATTTTGTTTTTTACAAAACTGTTGGGGCTAAGGTCAGAATGAAAAGCTAGTAGAAGTCGATCGATTTCCGACTGGGCTTCCATTTCGAGCGCCGTGATGTTTCTGCCTCTTTGGTGGTTGTAGGCAAAGTAAACAAAGTGACTGAGTTCTTCGTAGACGACTGAGTAGTTTAAATTGGATTCACTTAATGTGTTGGTAGAAGTTGTGGGGTGGGTTGCACTCCAGGCTTCAAAAATATCCTGATCGAGCAATAGTGCGACGTTGGGTTCTTCTTGGTTGGATTGGTCTATGATGAGTTTCCCAAGATTATCGAGTTTTCTTAAGGGTCGAATGAATTCTCTAACGTCTAAAAGCGTGTTTATTCCGTAGGTGTTTTCAAGAAATGTTTGAAGTTCTCTGAATTTATTCATGATAGCGGATCGTTTGATCCGGATCCTTTGGATGGGATGATTCCAGCTTCAGCAAGCATTCGGGAAATTCGACTTGATCCGGAAACCAACCATTTTTCGTAAAGTTTGAGAAGGTCTTTGTCGCTACTGAGAAGCTTTTTGTCGCTGAGCTCGGCAAAGACTTCAACATAGGCTTGGAAACTATGCGAAAGTTCAAAGAACACATTGATGGCTTTTTCTGCTTGAATAGATTCTTTAATGTGGCCGGCGCGACTGTAGGCCATTTCGCCCATCGCCATATAGTAGTCCATATCTACAGAGGACCTGTGGCTGGTGATTCGTTCGTTGAAAAAACCTGTCACAAATAAGGCAATGTCGCCCATTTTTTGAAGTGCAAAATATTGTTCGGTCATGGGGGCGGAAAGTGAGTCAATCCAGAGTTTGGCTAAAACAGGAAAGCGAGCTTGATCGGAGCCTGTTGCTAAAAAGTTTTGAGTTTCGGAAAAACGGGCCAACACCGAGCCTAAATAAAGAGTCGCGGGCTCGGACACTTTGATGCCTTGTTTTGCCGCCGTTTCAGCGATTTCTTCGCTAAAATAAGCACTGAGATCGGAAGCAAGTTTTATAAAACCTTTATGCCGATTCATAAATCTAAGGACTTATCGGTATTATAACAAATTACATGAATTTCAGGCCTAAGGAATTTGACGCTATAAATTCAACGATTTAGCCAAAAGGTGCCAGCCCCTTTTACCCCGTCTAGGTGCCAGCCCCTTTTGGGGGGCAAAAGGGTCGGGCACCTTTTTTGT
>JACCDO012137680.1_pt1 | contig 12496 bp, 10 predicted proteins | sample 7446101 | NCBI WGS metagenome assembly JACCDO01 (sample SAMN15323440, study PRJNA562643) | freshwater metagenome | isolation source: river surface water | place: USA:Blue River Watershed | collected 2017-08-16 | reverse complement strand
GGCGCATCACTTCATCGAGGCTGTGACCTTCAGAACGAAGGAGCAAGTCCCAGCCCAAGGCCACCAAAGAACCTTTGGTGTAGTAGCTGACGGTGAGGTTATGCGTTTGCGAATCGGCGCGGTAGTACTTGGTCCAAGCTTCAAAACTCGATTGCGCCAAGGGATGGCGATGTCGCCCCGGTGTTTGATCGACTTGGGTCATGGTTTTTTGCAGGCGAGCCAGGTATTGAGCGGGGCTCAGCAATCCCGCACGCACCAACAACAAGTCGTCGTAGTAGCTGGTGAAGCCCTCGAAAAACCAGAGCAGCTCGGTGAGGTTTTCGGTTTGGTAGTTGTAGGGCGAGAACTCAGCAGGTTTGAGTCGTTTGACGTTCCACGTGTGAAAGTATTCGTGAGAAATCAACCCCAGTAAGTTGTGATAGCCCTCATGGTCATTGGGCGAATGGCGTTTGGGCAAGTCGCTGTGCTGGGCCACCAGCGCAGTGGAGTTACGGTGTTCCAAGCCCCCATAACCCGAAGGCAACACATGCAGCAAAAAAACGTAACGGTCAAAAGGGGGGCGTCCACGACCATGCCAAAAGCGCATCACCGATTCACAGATGGCCCGAGTGTCATTGAGCAAGCGTTCGCCATCAAATCGGGGCGAGGCACCAGACACCACCAGTCGGTGCTCAACGCCTCGGACCTCGAAGCGAGCTTCCCAAAAATCACCCATCTCTACCGGGTGATCCACCAATTCATCAAAGTCTTGTGCGTGGTATGTCCCAAAACCATTGGCTCGGATTTTCAAGGGGCTCAAACTGGTGGCTAAGCGCCAGTGGGGCAGGGCTTCATTCGGTTCGATGTTCATCGAAACCGGGTCTTGGGACTGCCCTAGGACCTGCATGAACATCGAGGTGCCGTTGAAAAACCCGCGTCGCGAATCGAGCCAAGCGGTGCGCACCGATTCGTCATGCGCCATCACTTGATAACGCAAGGTGATGGGCTCAGTGCCATCGTTGTCCGCCTGCCAGGTGTCTTTGCCTGTCATTTGAAGCTTGAGTCGCTTGCTGCCTTGCCAAGCGGTGACCGAATGAACTTGCTTGACGAATTCGCGGATCAAGTAGCTGCCGGGAATCCAGCTGGCCATTTGGAACGCTTGCTGAGGTGCCGGGTGGCGAACCTCAATGCTCACTTCATAGCGATGTTCATTGGGATGAGGGAACGAAACTTGATAGTGAACGGCAAGTGTTTTTTTGGCGTTCATGGCTTGAGGGCTTCTTCAATCTGCTTGTGCGTGACATAACCCGGAATGCGAGTGCCGTTGGCCATGATCAAAGTGGGTGTACCCGTGATTTTTTGTTTGCGGCCAAACTCAAGGTTGCGTTCAATCGCTGAAGTGTCGCAAGTTGCTGCATCGGGTTCTTTGCCTTGTTGCATCCAGCTTTCCCAGGACTGCGCTTTGTCTTTGGCGCACCAAATGGCTTGGGACTTGCGAAGTGAATCGGGGCCGAGCACGGGGTACAAAAAGATGTGAATCGTCACATTGTCCAAGGCTTGCAATTCTTTTTCCAAGCGCTTGCAAAACCCGCAGTTGGGGTCTTCAAAAATCGCCATCTGTTGCTGACCTTTGCCTTTGCGAATCACGAAGGCGTCTTTGAGAGGGAGGTCTTTCCAATCGATGGCAGTGAGGGCATTGCTGCGCTGCTGAGTGAGGTTGGCACGCTTTTTCGTGTCAAAAAGTTCACCACGGATCAGGAAGTCGCCTTTGGCATCGGCATAAAACAGTTCGGTCCCGTCCACCCGAACTTCAAAAAGTCCGGGCATGGTGGTTTTACGCACTTCGTCGATTCGGCCGATTTCGGGAATGCGCTCTTGCAGGCGTTTTTGGATCTGCGATTCAATCGATTGCCCCTGAGCAAAAGCCATTGCGCTGACAGACAGCGTCAGCAAGGCCAGGAAATTTTTGAAGTGAGGCATGGTGTTGAGGTCTTTCTAAAGGGGACGATCTGCTCAAAGTGGTGAGAGGGCGCGGTCAATGATCCATTGTTTCAAACCCGCCGACTGATTGACGACACTCAGGCCCCTGTTGCGAAGGGTTTTGAGCGAAGGGTTAGGGTGCATGAAGAGGCCTTGCAATCCGTCCACCACCCAAGAGGTGGTGGCGCACTCGGCCTTGCGTTGTCGCTCATAGGCGCGCAGCAAGCGCAGGTCACTGAGCGGGCGCCAGTGATTGGGGCCATGAAGCTGGGGCAGGTGAGACAACAGCACGCGCACATCGCCAAGACCCAGGTTCAGCCCCAAACCGGCCAGGGGGTGAATGTTGCGGGCGGCGTCGCCTGCCAAAGCCCAAGTATGACCCTGAGCATCGCGGCCACACCAATGATCGGCCAGCCCCCATTCGAGGGGCCAGCAGGCACGAGGGGCATTCAAATGCAGAGCCCCCAAAATTCCGTGGCTGGCTTTGTGCAAAGCTTCTTCAAAGTCACTTTCGTCCATGGCTTTGAGCCGTTCCGAATCTGCGGGTGGCAAAGACCAGACCACAGCCAATTCGCGACCTTGCGCTCCGCCCATGGGCAACAAGGCGAGGATGTTGGGGCCAAGTTGACCGTTGAGGGTTGCTTGGTTGAACCACTGACTGGCTTGTGCGCAGTGCGGATGCTCGCTGGTCACGCGGGTGGCGAGGGCAATTTGCCCATATGGACGGCGCAAGCGCTGGACCCCCATTTGGCTGCGGGTTGCGCTGTGCTTGCCTTCGCAAATGAGGGTGAGTTGGGCGGGTATGGCTTGATCGCGCCATTCAACGCCAGCGCAAAGGCTCAGTTGCTGGTGGAGGCTTAGCTCTAGTGCAGGGACATCCACGATCCAGTTCAAGGGCGAAGGAGAGCGGGCAGGAAAAAGAACATTGCCTCCGTCATCGCCCCATACCTGCATGTATTCAACGGGCGTCACTGCGCTGTCTTCAGGCCATGCGTTCCATTGCATCAACAACTCACGCGAAGCGAGATTGAGCGCATAAGCGCGCACATCTGAGTGACCTTGCACTGATGGCGGCGAGCCCACCAGCGTCACGCGGCGGCCAGATCGAGCAAGCCCAAGGGCCAAAGACTGGCCCACGACGCCAGTGCCCAGAATGCAGACCTCAGTTATATTGCTCATCGTCTCATTGTAGAAGTGCTGCCATTCACCCGCATGCACCATGGCCTCATTCCCATGACCTCTTCCACCGATCAAGCCCACATTTCACAGTTGTGGATCCACCCCATCAAGTCTTGTGCTGCTGTTTCGGTACAAGAGGCTCAACTTTTGCCCACAGGCCTGCAGTGGGATAGGGAGTGGATGGTGGTCGATGCCCACGGCCATTTTGTGACCCAGCGCGAATTGCCCCAGTTGGTCAAAGTGGTGCCCAAATGGGGCCACGAAGAGTGGATCGTCAAGGCGCCGGGCATGCTGCCCCTGCATTTGCACGCTTGGGCTTATGAATCTGAAACCAAGGTCGAAATTTGGGGTGACGAAGTTCCGGCCTTGGACATAGGTCCATTGGCTTCGCAATGGTTCACCGACTTTGTCGCCGCGCAGCCTGAAGGCCAAGACTGGCTCAAGACCCATGGGCCTTTGCGTTTGGTGCGCTCGCATCCCGATCACCTGCGGGTGTCGGATTCGAAATGGACAGGCGCTGACCATGCCCAAGTGGGCTTTGCGGACGGCTTTGGTTTGCTGGTGACCAGCGAGGCTTCTTTGGAGGAATTCAATCGCCGCATGAAGTCAGCGCAATTTGAACCGGTGGACATGCGGCGTTTTCGACCGAATGTGGTGTTGTCGGGTTTGAACCCGCATGGTGAAGATGATGTCAAAGCCCTTCATTGGAGCGATGGCACCCATTCGGTCACTTGCCACCTCACCAAACCTTGTCCTCGGTGTTCCATTCCTGAAGTGAACCCTGATTTGGGCGTTCGCGAGGCAGGTGTGAATTCGGTTTTGTCTTCATATCGCAGTGACCAACGGCTTGGCGGGGCATTGACCTTTGGCATGAATGCGCATTGGCACCAACCCCTTCCCGAGACTTCGGACACCTGGCCAGTCTTGAAAGTTGGCGATGCCATGAGGCTTGAATTCGGGTTTTGAGTTCCTCTTTGTTTGTATGGGTATGAGGTCAACCCAGGGCTAGAATTCCCCACTGGACCGAAGCGGTCCCTTCTGGATTGACAGGACATTTCATGAGTCTCAAATGTGGCATCGTGGGCCTGCCCAATGTGGGCAAATCCACGCTATTTAACGCCCTGACCAAAGCGGGCATTGCGGCTGAAAACTACCCTTTTTGCACCATTGAGCCGAATACAGGTGTGGTCGAGGTGCCAGACCCCCGACTCGACGATCTGGCCAAGATCGTCAAGCCTGAGCGCACTGTGCCTGCAATCGTTGAATTCGTTGACATTGCGGGCTTGGTGGCAGGGGCCAGCCAGGGCGAAGGGCTTGGCAATCAATTCCTTGCCCACATCCGAGAAACCGATGCCATCGTCAATGTGGTTCGTTGTTTTGAAGACCCCAATGTGATCCATGTGGCAGGTCGGGTTGATCCCATTGCCGACATCGAAGTGATTCAAACGGAGTTATGCCTCGCTGATCTCTCTACTGTTGAAAAAGCCTTGCAGCGCTACACCAAGGCGGCGAAAAGTGGCAACGACAAAGAAGCCACTGCCATGGTTCAGATTTTGGGTAAGGTTCAAGAGGTGCTCAATGCGGGCAAGCCCGCCAGAAGCCTGGGGCTGAATGAGCAAGAGCGTGCTTTGCTCAAGCCCCTTTGCCTGATCACGGCCAAGCCGGCGATGTTTGTGGGCAATGTGAGCGAGGACGGCTTCGCTGCCAATCCCTTGTTGGATCGCTTGACCGAATATGCCAACGCACAACACGCCCCTGTGGTGGCGATTTGCGCCAAGATGGAAGCCGACATGGCTGACATGAGCGAAGAAGACAAAGCCTTGTTCCTTGAAGAGATGGGTCAGTCTGAGCCTGGCCTCAACCGCCTGATTCGCGCGGCTTACCGTCTTCTGGGGCTACAAACTTACTTCACCGCAGGCGTGAAAGAAGTCAGGGCTTGGACCATTCACATTGGCGATACCGCACCGCAAGCTGCTGGTGTGATTCATGGCGACTTTGAGCGCGGGTTCATCCGGGCGCAGACCATCGCATTTGAAGATTACATCCGCTGCGGTGGCGAGCAAGGCGCCAAGGATGCAGGACGTTTAAGAGCAGAAGGTAAGGAATATGTTGTTCAGGACGGCGACGTCATGAATTTCCTTTTTAACGTCTAGCGCCATTCATTCTCGAGCCGCCAGTGAACACGATTTGGTCTCGACTGTTTGTCCGAATCAAGTCGTTTGACCCCGTCGTGCTGGTCAGGATTTACCTGCTGTTGTTTGCAGGGATGACCTTGTTGTTTGAGTTCTTGCCTTTCAGTCCCAACCAAGGTCTGGAGCGGTGGATCATGGTGGGTCTCTTTGTGGTCCTTTTTTTCCTGACGCACTCAGAGCGCCATGTCCATCAAGTGCTTTACGCCGCACTTTTTGCTGCATTCGTCTTCATCATGACGATGATCGCGACGACCACAGGGATCTCCAGCGTGGATGCAGTCTGGCTCATGGTCATGGGACTAACCATACTTTTCTTGATTGGGATTCGGGCTGTGCTCATTTGGGTGGTGATCGTTGAGATCGTGCTGGCCGTCACCTATCAATTGAGCTTGAATGGCATTGGGCCCAGCCTCATTACCCCTTCGCCATTGCTCACTGCCTACGTCGTGTCGTCTTACTTGGTGGCATTGGCGAGCATCATGCTGGTGCTCAGTTTGTACGATTTGCAAAAGCGCTCTCGGGTCAAGACTTTGGACGAAGGCAATCGCTTGCTGGAAGAAGATTACAAGTCGCTCGTCAAATCGCAAAGGCACAAAGAAGAATTCGTGGCTGCAATTGGCCACGAATTGCGCACGCCCATGAGTGCCATCCTTGGCCTCAACCCATTGTTGCGAGAAGCGGTGGCCCATCAACCCGAGTGGCAAGCTGCGGTGGACCACATTCGCCGTTCTACTCAGCAGTTGCTGGGGGTCGTCAACAACGTGCTGGATCATTCACAGCTTCAGGCCAGTCGTTTGTTTTTGATGCCTTCTTTGGTCAACGTGACCGATTTGATGGAAGAAATCCAAGATGAGTTCCGCGATCGGATGGTGTCCAACAAATTGACTCTGGACTGCAGCATTCATCTGAATGTCCCCAAATTCCTTTGGCTGGACCGGGCACGGTTCAGGCAAATCCTTGTCAATCTATTGGACAACGCCGTTAAACATTCCCCAATGGGCTCAGACATGCGCGTGTTTTTGAGCCTGAATGGCTCCAATTTGCACGTAGAGGTTCATGACCGCGGCCCTGGTTTGCCGAAAGAGGTGGGCGAAAAATTGGCACAAGGTACGCCTTTGCTGCCCAGTCTGGATCATGGCCACCTGACTGGTGCGGGATTGGGCCTGAGCATTTGTCAGGCCTTGGTGAAGCTGCATCAAGGCCGAATGTGGGCTGAAGCACGCGAAGTGCAAGGCACCTGCATGGCATTTGAATGGCCTTTGGTGGACACCCCTAGGTCCACCGCCACGCAAGTTCAAAGCGATTGGGTCAAGCTCAAGCAAAGGCCTTTGCAATTTTTGGTGGTTGATGACGAACCTGTGAACCTGGTCGTCGTCCCCATGCAAATCTTCAAGCACATGCCCAATGCAGAGGTGCAGACAGCGAATTTGAGCAGTGTGGCCATGAACAAGCTCACGAACAACCAATTTGATGTGGTGATTCTGGACATGTTCATGCCCGACATGAGCGGCCAAGAATTGACCCAATGGATGCGTCAATCTGGTCACCCTCATGAGCGAACTTTGGTGTTGGCCTTGACCGCCAGCTCTAACCCAGATGATTGGCGCGCCTGCTTTCAAGCAGGGATGAATGGCGTATTGGTCAAGCCCTTTGACATCAATGAATTGCTCAATGCCATTCATAGCCACAACACGCGCACAACCAGGAAGGAGGCCTGAGATGTTGTCTTCGGTCAGCTCGTTGCTAGAGCGCTTCCGTCAAGGCATCTTGCCGTATTTACCCAAAGTGTTTCAGCAGGGCACCATGACCTGGGTGTTTGTCATTTCCATAGTGGTCATCATTGCACTGATTCCAAGCACCATGATGGACATGGAGGTTTATGGCAATGCACCCGGTTGGGTTGGTGTGCCCACATTGATCGTGCTGCTCTTTGCCATCAACAAAGGCCTGTCTTTTCGTTGGGCTTTGAACATTTTTTTGATGGTCTGCGCTTTGTCACTGTTGTATTGCGGGTCTTTGTCTGCGGGCATTTATTCGTTGCGCAATGTGTGGCTCTTGTTGCTTCCCATGGCGCCCTACTACTTTCAGGGCCCCAAAGGCGGTTGGATTTGGGCAGCCATCATCACGGTGATCCTTTTGGCGATTGCCTACATGACCCACTTTCAACATGCGGCTGATGTCATGCCAAGTCCTGAAGGTTTGATGACCAGCAGTTGGGCAGCAACCAGCGCTGTGGCCTTGCTGATGCTGGTCATTCCTATGGTCTATCAGGTGAGTGACGAGGTGATGCTGAGGGACAAACAAATTCAGCTCGACCGCCTGACCCAACAAAAAAACGAATTGGAGCGCAGCCAGGCTGAGCGCGATCGCTTCATCGCCAGCGTGAGCCATGAACTGAGAACACCCATGAATGCGATTTTGGGCTTGAACGAATGGCTGTTGGGACAAGTCAAAGACAACCCGCAAGCCTTACGCCTGTTGAAGCAAACCCGCTTGTCGGCTGATCACCTCATGACGGTGATCAACGATGTGCTTGACTATTCGCAATTGCAGTCTGGAAAGATCGTGTTGCATCGCGTCATCACGCCTTTGCATCAATGCGCTCAGGATGCTTTTTCTGTGCTGGAGCAATCGGCCCAAAATAAAGGGTTGTTGTACGAGTTGCGCATTCACCCCGATGTCCCACACCTGGTCGAGTTGGACCGCCATCGACTGGTTCAGGTCTTGGTGAATTTGCTGGGCAATGCGGTCAAGTTCACGGCAAAAGGTGCAGTTACCCTTGAGTTGACGCCAGCAGAGGGTGGTGGTGTGCGTTTTCTCGTTACCGACTCGGGGATTGGCATTTCGCCAGAGCAGCAACGTATGTTGTTCAATCGTTTTGCGCAAGCAGACCTCAGCATTCAAGAGCGCTTCGGTGGATCAGGTCTTGGTTTGGTGATTTCGCAGTCGCTCGTCCAGCGGATGGGAGGTAGGCTGGCCTTGCAAAGCCAAACCGGACAGGGGTCTCGTTTTTCTTTCACCCTGCCTCTGAAGCAAGTTGCGGTCTCTCCCCATCAAGCTGAGCCTCAGGTCAGCGATTTGAAAACTTTGAGGTGGCCGGTTCGTTTTTTGGTGGTGGATGACCATGCAGTCAACCGATTGCTGGTTCAAAGAAGGCTCAAGACCACCTGGCCTCAAGCTCAAGTCATTGAATTGGTTGATGGGGCTCAAGCCGTGGCGTGGCTTCAAGACCATGAATGCGACTTGATTTTCATGGACATGCTCATGCCGGTGATGGATGGCATTGAGGCTACGCATCGAATCAGGCAATTGCCCAATCCTCAGACGGCCAACACCTTGGTCGTTGGTTTGACGGCCAATGTGAACGCCCAAGACCTGGGGCGTTTTCAGGAGGCGGGCTTGAATGGACTGCACCTCAAGCCTTACGACTGGGCTGAGCTGTGCAAAGAGGTCGATGATTTGCTGATGGCCAGGTCGATCAAAACATGATCCGAGCCATCAACCCGCAGCCCTCAAGTGGGGCAAGTCTTGTGCCTGATCCTTGGGGTCGTTGAACCGGTCTATGGCTTTGGCCAGACGTGCAATGCCCTCTTGAATGACGGCTGGCATGGGGTTGGCAAAAGAAAGCCTCAATGTATTCCACTCAGGTTGATCCACGAAGTAGACATCGCCACACACGAAAGTCACTTTTTCTTCAATGGCAAAAGGCAGCAAATCACGGCTGCTTCGCCCATTGAGCAGACGGCACCAGACAAACATGCCGCCGTCGGGTTCGTGGTGACTCATGTGCGCGGACAAGTGTGTGTTGAGTTCCGAGAGCATGGCGTGCGCACGTTGCTGGTAGGCCGACACGATGCGAGGCAAATGTTGGGCAAGGCGACCACTGTCGATGTAGTGAGACACCGCAACTTGGTTCAAACCGGGATTACTGAGGTCGTCGAGTTGTTTGGCCAAGATGGCTGCTTTTCGAATGGGTGCAGATGACTTCATCCAAGCAACGCGCAGTCCTGGGGCAATGATTTTTGAAAAACTGCCCAAATGAATCACCCAATCTTTTGCTCCAGGCACTTGATCGGCAAGCGCTACCAAATGAGGGATGGCATCGCCTTGCCAACGCAGTGCGCCATAGGGGTCGTCTTCCACGACAACAAATTGATGGGACACAGCCAGTTCCAACAGTTGAAGTCTGCGCTTGAGGCTCAGCGTTGCGCCGCTGGGGTTGGCAAAGGTGGGCACGACATAAAGCAGTTTGGGGCGAGGTGCTTTGGGATCTCGCAGTCTCTCTGCCAAGGCATCAACGACCAAACCGTGCTCGTCTACGGGCATGCCTTCAACCTTGGCTTGCGCCAGTTTCAATCGGCGCAAAGGTCCGGTGTAAGTGGGGCGTTCGACCCAGGCGAGATCGCCTGGCGAAATCAAAAGTCGCGTGCACAGATCAAAGCCTTGTTGTGAGCCACCTGTGATGAGGATGTCATCGGCATGGCAATTGGTGCCTTGTTGCTTCATCCACGAGGCAATTGATTCGCGCAACATGAGCAAACCTTCACTTGGGCCATATTGCAAGCTGGGCACTTTGTGGGCCGTCAAAGCGTGATCGATCGATTGGGTCAAACCTTCGGAATCAAACAGGTCAGAGCCAGGATAGCCGCCCGCCAAAGTGATCATGCCAGGGATACTGAGGAACTTGCCCAGTTCCCTGACCAGGGAGTCGCCCACTTGAGTGAAGCCAGGATGGATGTGAGGTTGATTCATGGGTCTTGCGGTTCAGGGAAAAATCCACAACAAAGCGGTGGTCATGATGAAGTAACGCAAAAACTTACCAATTGCCATGTACATCAAGCAAGGCCAAAAAGGCAATCGGAAATAACCGGCAACGGCACACAGCGGATCGCCGATGGCCGGCAACCAAGCGAGCAAACAGGCCTTGGGACCAAGTCTTTGAAGCCATTGCCCCGCACGTGAATGCCACCCAACGTGATCGTGTTTGAAATGCTGAACCACTTTGTCTGTGGCTGCACCCATCCACCAATCCACCGCCCCACCCAGTGTGTTGCCCAAAGTGGCAACGGCAATGGCAGGCCAGAACAGATCGGGGTTGAGTTTGATGAGGCCAAACACGACAGGCTCAGAGCCCATGGGCAAGAGGGTCGCAGAGATGAAGGACACCACGAACACCGTGCTCAAGCCATATTCAGGCAATGAGAGCGTGGCCAAGAGGGTTTGGAGCCAAGATTCCATGCTGCCGAGTTTAGCCATTGGCTTTCTCAAGGCTGACAAATCAAGCAGAACATCCTTGAATTCTTTACAGGAAAAACACCAGTACAAGAACTGCGTTTGGCCTTAAGGGCGTAGCTACAATCGTGCCTCTTTTTTCAGCATTTCCCTCACACCATGTTCATCGGCCCCCATCACATTGCCAACCGCGCTTTTGTTGCGCCTATGGCTGGGGTGACCGATAGGCCATTCCGAAAATTGTGCAAGCAATTGGGCGCAGCCTATGCGGTGAGCGAGATGGTGACCTCTAGGCCTGAACTACGGGATTCCCTGAAAACGTCGCGCCGACTCGACCATGCAGGTGAAACTGGCCCGATTGCGGTGCAAATCGCGGGAACCGATTCGGCCATGATGGCCGATGCCGCCCGCTACAACATTGACCGGGGTGCTCAGATCATCGACATCAACATGGGTTGTCCCGCCAAGAAGGTGTGCAACAAATGGGCGGGCTCGGCCTTGATGCAAGACGAAGCCTTGGCCATTGGCATCATGACTGAGGTGGTCAAGGCTGCAGCACCACATGGTGTTCCGGTCACCCTCAAGATGCGAACAGGATGGCGTGCCGATCAGATCAACGCCTTGCAGCTTTCATTGGCGGCAGAGCAAAGTGGCATTCAGATGATCACCATCCATGGCCGCACCAGAGAAATGGGCTATGGTGGCCAGGCTCAGCACGAGACCGTCGCGCTGATCAAATCCCGCGTCAAGATTCCCGTGGTTGCCAATGGCGACATCGATTCACCTGAAGCCGCTGCGCGCGTCTTGAAAGAAACTGGCGTGGATGCTGTGATGATTGGGCGTGCCGCCCAAGGCAGGCCTTGGCTCTTCAGGGAGATCAATCACTTCCTCAAGACAGGCGAGTACCTTGCACCACCTTTGATTGCCGAAGTTCGGCGAATCATGATGGATCACATGGTTGAACACTATGCATTGCATGGCGAATGGGCCGGCGTGCGCAGTGTGCGCAAACACTTGGGCTGGTATGTCAAACATTTACCGGGCGGGTCGTCCTTCAGGGCTCGATTCAATGCCCTTGAAAGTCCTCAGGCGCAGCTGGATGCTGCCCACACGTTTTGGGATGAGCTGTCGCAATTTGGCGATCGTTTGCCTCATTCCCTGCAACACACATCGGAGACCGTTGAATGAGCAAAGCTCAAATTGAACAGGCTGTGCGTGACAGCCTATCGCACTATTTCAAAGACCTCAGAGGAACAGAACCGTGCGACTTGCACGAGATGTTCATTTCAGTGGTTGAGCGCCCCTTGCTGGACGAGGTGATGAAGCAAGCCAATGGCAACCAGTCTCGGGCCGCCACTTGGTTGGGGGTCAACCGCAACACGCTGCGAAAAAAGCTGCAAGACCATGGGTTGATCTGACATGAAAATGAACGCACTCTTGTCGGTGTCTGACAAGACGGGGATCGTAGAACTGGCCAAAGCTTTGCATGACTTGGGCTTGGGTCTCATGTCCACCGGAGGTACGGCCAAGTCCATCGCTCAGGCTGGCCTGCCCGTGAGAGAAATCAGCGATGTCACCGGATTTCCAGAAATGCTAGACGGTCGGGTCAAGACCTTGCACCCCAAAGTGCATGGGGGCTTGCTCGCCAGGAGAGACGTGGACACGCACCGCGCGGCTTTGCTCGATCACGACATCGAAACCATCGATGTCCTCGTGGTCAATCTCTACCCCTTTGAAGCCACGGTGGCCAAGCCCGGTTGCACCTTGGAAGAAGCGATTGAAAACATCGACATCGGTGGCCCGGCCATGGTGCGCTCTGCAGCCAAAAATTGGAAAGACGTCGCCGTTTTGACCGACCCCTCCCGATACGCCGCAGTGGTTGAAGAACTCAAGGCCAGCGGCAAGATCAGTGATGCGACTCGCTTTGCCTTGAG
>JACCDO011737202.1_pt1 | contig 12500 bp, 13 predicted proteins | sample 7446101 | NCBI WGS metagenome assembly JACCDO01 (sample SAMN15323440, study PRJNA562643) | freshwater metagenome | isolation source: river surface water | place: USA:Blue River Watershed | collected 2017-08-16 | reverse complement strand
TGCCGGTGTTCCAACCGACCAATCCATCAGTGTTTCCGGTACTCTTCAACCAGAGAACATCAACCTTGCGTTGACCCTCATCGAAGAGCACGAACTCATCGGTGCTAAGGTTGTTCTTCACCCACAAAGATACAAGGACATCAGAAACTGGGGCAAGGAATTCTTCGATGAGGCAACTCAAAGAGATATCCTTATGACCGGTCTCTACGGCCATATCTACTCTGCAGACATCCACGTCAGCACAATGGTTCCTAAGAACGCTGTCTACGTCCTTGCACCAGCCCAATTCGTTGGCGCTCTCCCAATCAGACAAGACATCACCGTTCTCCCAGCAGACGATCCAAAGAGACTTAGACTCGGATGGGTTGTTTACGAAGAGCTCGGCTTTGCGCTCATCAATGACTTTGCAGTCAGCAAGATCACCGTTTCCTAATTTTAGTTTAACGGATCTTCAATAAAAATAGCCCTCTCTTTGTAGAGGGCTATTTTTATTTTTATAAGTATAAATTGACTAGAGGTATCGATTAATGACCATTCAAGATGTTATAGATAATGATTTAATCCAGGATATTAGGACTGGAACTGCAGCTGATGATTCAACTGAAATGATTGACTTCCCTGGAGAAGTATTACCGAATTTTGAATACTCAAATTGCAATAGAAGCTGGTTTGGATTTGGTTTTGAGCCATATAATCACTGTTTCTCTGTATTAGAGTTTGGTGCTTGGAGAGATGGTTTTAGATCAGCTACAAGAATTATTTTAGAGCAAAAATCTTCAGAAACAAAATATTTCGGTGTAAGTTATGTTGATGCTACTCACTTAAATAATGATGATGATGTAAATATCATTCAAAGAAATGTAGTTGATTATAGTGATATTTTAGATGTTGCTTCCACAAAAGGAGTGACTGCATTTGATGTGATAGTTTTTGATATTGAAGCATCTGTAAATCAAATGTTAGAATTTTGGACTGCAACAAGTTTATTAGCTCCTGGCGGTTTGATTATTGTGCATGATGTCCATTATCACCCAGGACCAAAGGCTCTTGTCGAAAACCTTGATCCAGATAAGTTCAATGTGGAATGTAGGTGTTGCGATAAAATAATGGATTATGGTATAGCATTTATTACAAGAAAGTAATCTTAAGGGAAGAAATAAATCTTCCCTTTTTCTTTGTTATAATATTCTTATGTCAAAACTTATTATTTTTGATCTTGATGGAGTATTGGTTGAAGCCAAGGAAATTCATTTTGATTCTTTAAATTCAGCACTCAAAGATATCGATCAAAAGTATGTTATAAGCTGGGAAGACCATTTAAAAACTTATGATGGTTTAAAAACTTATGACAAACTAAATCTTCTGCATAAATATAAAGGCTTGTCATTAGAAAAAAATATCACAGAGCAAATTTTCAATAAAAAACAATATTACACTCTTCAAGCCTTATCAAATTTAACCAGAAATATCAAGTTTATCGAATTATTTGAACAACTTAAACTAAATGGATATAAAATTGCTTGTTGCTCAAATTCAATATCAAAAACAGTTAATTTATCACTTGAAAAACTTGGTATTAAAGATTATTTTGATTTAATTTTATCTAATGAAGATGTTAAGTATTCTAAACCTCATCCAGAAATTTATTGGAAAGCTATGTCATATTTTGGCTCATTACCTTCTGACACTTTAATTGTAGAAGATTCACCAACAGGATTGACTGCAGCTTTCAGGTCAGGAGCTAAAGTTCTGAGAGTTAAAAATACTAATGATTTTGATTTAGAAAAAATAATCAAGTCTTATCAATCTAGTAAACAATATTTAGAAAGGTGGGTAGACAAAAAAATGAATGTTTTGATTCCTATGGCTGGTAATGGAAGTAGATTTACTCAAGCGGGTTATACATTTCCTAAACCTTTAATTGAAGTGCATGGAAAACCTATGATTCAAGTAGTAGTGGAAAATTTAGCTGTAGATGCCAACTTCATTTTTGTAGTACAGAAATCTCATAGAGAACAATACAACCTCGATTCTATGCTTTCGTTAATTTGTCCAGGGTGCAAAATTGTTGAAGTAGATGGTGTAACTGAAGGAGCAGCCTGTACTGTTTTATTAGCAAAAGAATATATCAATAACAATCAGCCTTTAGTTATTGCAAATTCAGACCAATTTGTAGAATGGAATAGTTTAGAATTTTTTTACAAGATGAATGAACAAGACTTAGATGCTGGAATTGTCTCTTTTAGAGCAACACATCCCAAATGGTCTTATGCAAAGGTTGATGATGATGGCTTTGTGACTGAAGTAGCTGAAAAGAATCCTATTTCTGATATTGCTACAGTTGGTATATATTATTGGAAGCATGGTGCTGATTTTGTTAAATATGCAGAAAATATGATCCAAAAAAATGTCAGAGTCAATAATGAATTTTATGTTTGCCCAGTTTTCAATGAAGCTTTACTCGATGGATTAAAGATTAAAACATTTGATATTCCTAGAATGTGGGGAATTGGAACGCCTGAAGATTTAACCTATTTTTTAAAAAACTTCAAATGAGCTAAGGATTGAAAGATAATGATTTTATATATAAATGTTTTTTTAACTGAAGAAAAATTTAATACTCAAGGAAGGGTTGTAAGGCAAAATGCTAAATACTCTAACAAGCTTGAAATTTTTAAATATATGTTGTCAAGCTTACAGCATTTTTATCCTTGGACTAAAGTAATTATTAATGTAGAACTTGATTCAATGTTTTTAGAAGAAAAATCTAATCTTCACAAATACATAGAAGAACTTTTTCATCATTGTCCATTAGTTTTGAAAGACAAAAGAAATGTTTATCAAGAAGAATGGAAAGCTGATTATGAGCTATTAAATGATGATATGATTTTATTTTCTTGCAACCATGATCATATATTTATTGATCCAGACCCATCTTATTATGCATCTTTGATTGAAAAATATCGAAATTATGACGGATATCTTGGAATACAGTTTTCACATTGGCCAGAAATGTGCTGCAATGCTTTTTATCATGTAAATGTTACTACAGATTTAAAATTTGATGATGATCATTTTTCATTTAACCAAAAAATGTGCCATGCTATCCAAGTAATAAATAAAAAAACTTATTATCATTGGTGGGTGGAAAACGATTTGCAGGGAATTGCCTTTCCAAGATCAGATGGGATAGGTGGTCAGGCACTCGAGTGGTTTGATTGGTATCAACCCCAAAAAATTGTTATAGCATATCGTGAAAACGCAAGGCACTTTGATGGATATCAACACACAACTTGGGAAAATCTACCTAATCAAAAAGTTCCAGTTTTAGAAATTCCTGATAATTTTTTTGAAAATAAACTTAGAATTAATTATTCCAATAAGTACCTCGATGGATATACAAATATTAATCCTTTAGAAGATCGTCTCAAAATTTTTGATCCAAATGGAAGCGATTTAAATATTCCAAAACAAATTATTCCACATTTTTGGAAAGACAAAATAGTAGAGTTCAAAGATGATTACAAATATTTAAGTAGCGTTTTTTCTAATGATGAAATTTATGATGAATTTTTAAGAAGAACTTTGAACATTTGGAGTGAAACACGTAACAACCAATGCGAAAATGGAAACTTTATGAGAAAAAAAGTAATCGAATGGTATAACAAGTTAAGATAAAAAAAGGAGGCTGTTGCCTCCTTTTTTTAATTACAATGGAATTTTCCCTCTCAAAATATCCCATAGCATTATCCAATCACTAATTTTTGCTTTGATAGGATCTTTAAAAGCAGCAGGTTTATTTTTTTCGAAAAAAAAGTGTCCTGACCAAGCAAATGGATAAACTACAAATGGTGTAATAAGTAAAAACCAATAATATTGAAACCACAAACACCCTGCTATCCAAAGCAATGTCATTATTTGTCCCAATACATGCAATCTTCTGCAAACTTTGTTTTGATGCAAAGTTAAATACATTTCATAATAATTTTTCATATTCATATTGTGCAAACTCCTTTTTTTTGAACAACTATAGTGGCGCATTCTTGTGCGTATTTAATTGCACTTTCTATGTTTTGAGAATTGACATATTCACAAACTAAACCAGAAATAAAAGTATCACCAGCTCCAGAAACATCCCTGATGTTTACTTTTTCAACAGGATATGTTATTCCATTATATTCACAGCCTTCGTCAGATTTAGTTATTATTAATTGATCAATGATATCAAGCTGTTCAATGGTGTGTTTTGTTCTGTTGAACTCTGTATGATTTATTTTGATGTATGTAACATATTTACACCAATCACCTAATATTTTTTTGGTATCTAAAAATATATTATAATTATGTAAAGAAATTTGATCAATATCTTCTTCTGTTAAAAAACCTTTACAATAATCGCTTATTATAATTGCGTCATATTTTATGCCTTCGTAGATATTATCTTTTAAACTGTCTATTAATTTTTTGTCAATTCTTGTTGCTTCGTCATTTGTATCTACTCTTAACAATAGAGTGTTTGTTCTTTCATCTACATATCTAACTTTAACTATTTCTTCTTTTTGAGTTATGAGCTTTGTATTAGCACCTATAGCTTTTATATTTGCACAAACATTTAATGCCATACCACCATTTGATTTATTTTCAAAAGGATTAAAAACTGGTACAGGACCTTCAGGTGCTAATCTGTAGACATAACCGTAAGTAAATACGTCTATGCAAGAATCACCTATAACCAGAATATTTATATTTTTATATTTTTCATTCATAATAAAATAATGTTTTCATCTCTTTTAGATAAAATAGGATTGTCTATATGCCAGTTTATACCTATTTTAGGATCATTCCATTTGACTGAAATTTGATCTTTAACGTCAGGATATGGTCCAATATAAGACCATTTGTAATGAAATACTGCTTCTTCACTTAAAATTAAATGTCCATTCAAAAATCCAGGAGGAACAAGCACACTTATTTTTTCAGGATTTTTGTAATCTAAAGTCAAGCTCATATGGTCCAAATATTGATTACTTTCTGGATCAAAATTTACAATTACTAGTTGTATTCTTCCATACAAACAAGTAATTAATTTCCAAGACTTATCAGTATGTAATCCTCTTAAAACATTTTTTGCTGATATAGCTGCTTTATCGTGATTGAAATTTAAATCAAAAGTTGAATCTTTCCATATAGTAAATAATTGACCTCTGTTGTCTTGAAAACTATCATCGGTCATTATCAAAACTTTATCGAGAAGATCAATTTTAGCCATTCAAAACTTCCAAAAGTTTAATAATTTTTTCTTTTTCTAAACCTGGGTAATTTCCAATATACCAAGAATAGTTATGAATATGTTCAATAACCGGAAAATCAGAAAAGTCAGTGTATATAGATTTGAAAAAAGGTTGTCTCATTTGGTTTCCTCCTCCTGACAAACCTCTTCTGAACTCTATACCATTAGATCTAAGTTTTTCTTCTAAATGATTTCTTTCAACTAAATCTTTTTCTTTTAAAATTACAATAAAAGCATAGTTGCAATTTCCATCAGTATTTATATCTATAATATATTTATCTGGATTTAAATTTGAAATAAAAATATCAAAGTTTTCTCTTCTTTCTTGATTTTTAACATCGAGTTTTTTCAGTTGAGATAGTCCAATAACCGCATTTATTTCCGTGCTTCTAAAATTATGTGCTGGTCTCAAAAATATGAAATCTGGGTTGAGATCAGGGTTAGAATCAATAACCTGTTGTCTCATAGTAAGATCGGTCATTTCTCTAGTCATACCGTGAGATCTTAATGCCCTACAAACTTGATAGAATTGATGATTATTTGTGCTTATCATTCCACCTTCGATAGTTGACATATGATGAGCAAAATAAAAGCTAAAATTACTTGCAAATCCAATGTTTCCTACTTTTTTATCTTTGAATGTTGTGCCATGAGATTCGCAAACATCTTCAATTAAAAGAATATCTCTGCTCTCACAAAGATTAATCAATTCATCAGTTAAGCCATTAATACCAAGAACGTGTGTAAGAAATATAGCTTTAGTTTGCGGAGTTATTGCTGCTTTAAGTTTTTCAATATCAAATGAAAGATTGTTAAAGTTTACATCAACAAAAACAAGTTTATGACCAGAAAATAAAACAGAAGAAATATCTGAAATCCAAGTTAATGGGGGAACAATAATTTCGCCTTCTCCAACTATATGAGCAAGAGCAAGCATAGTTAGTTCATTTGCAGAAGCACCAGAATTAACGAATAGATTATATTTTGTTCCTAACCATTCTCCCCAGGCATTTTCAAATTCAACTACCTTGGGACCATTTGTTAATTTAGGAATGGTGTCTTGTGATAAAAAATCTACTACACATTGAATATCTTCTTTATCAATATTGTCATTCATTAAAGGTAAATAAAACATACAAATCCCTTATATTGAAACGTTCTTAATAAATCCACGCAATAAATATTTATTATGGATTGTATTCTCTATTTCGGTCATAAGCAAATCTTCATCTTGAGCAAATAAATGATCTTGATTCTTATAATGAATTTTATTTAAACTTAATCCAAATCTAAACCATAATAAAATTCTATCTTTTTCATTTAAAGGCTTACCATAATGAAGTCCGTATGTATCAGCTACAACACCAGTGCCTCTTTTTCCAATAATTTCAACGGGTTCTAAATCTGATGTTTCACCATTTTGTGTGCCAGCAAAATACATATGAGGACCATTATTTGTATCAATATCTTTCAAGTAAACGAAAAATGATAGAAACTTAAAATCATCATAATCACGATGAATGTGTTGTGTTTTAAATTCTACACCTGTAAATTGTGATGCCATACAGTTAATGGAGTAAAAAGTAGGAAAACAACCAAAATAAGATTGTGCTAATGATACAAATTTTTTATTGATGAACTTCTGCATCATTTCACTTGATTTCAAAAACACGTCAGGCTTATAGCTTAAAATATTCCAATCACCCATATTTTCCAAAGTTCTGGATTCTTGATTATATGAATTTGCAGCAATATGGTAATTATAACCAGGAGCATCTTTAATTAAGTTTAATACAAAATCAACTTCTTCTTCAGTGAAAAAATTTTCAATGATGGTAAATCCATTTGATTTAAGATTTTTTTCATGCTCTAAATCGTGACAAGTTTCAATTTGTGGAATGTAAGAATTTACAATTTCTGCAATGCTTTTATGAAATTGGGATCTATTTTCAAGATTATCATAAATTTTGAAATTCAAATCATTTTCAATATTCAGTTTTTCTCTAATGAGATTATCAATGTTCATATTTGATTTTACCTTTTATTACAAATCTTCACGTTCAATTTTAATCTCTAATGATTTAAGAATGTTTTGCTTTGCTTTTAATCCAAACTTTTTTTCAATCATATTCAAGAAATTTTCATTAGAGTGATATTTTATAAAAGCTTGATCTCTGAATTCTAAGATTTGTCGCCTTGTTAGCTGCGGATTGTACATAGGCAATGTTCTTTTTGCATGAAATCCAAATTGTTCATAAGTTTGTGGCAGTTGAAAATTATTATCAACTGAATCTTTGTACAACTGACTTCCTGGAAGAGCAATAGCTGGGTATGCATTCCAACCAGCAGTGTTTAATTCCAAGGCAAGGTCTAAAGTTTTATTCATAGATTCTAAATCTTCGCCAGGAAGACCAAATATATAATTTGCTAAAACTTCAATACCAGCAGCCTCAACTTGTTTGACAACTTTTACTATATCAACATCTTCAAATTTACCCTTTGAAACTTCGAGTCTAACTTTTTTCTCACTGCTTTCAATTCCTAAGCATAACCATTTAATTCCAGCATCTCTTACAAGCTTAAGCGTTTCTGGATTTGTAATAGTGTCTACTCTTGAATAAGCCCACATTCTAATTTTATTTGTATAGCCTCGTTCTTTTAACATAGTACATAGAGGCACATAATACTTTTTGTTGAGCAAGAACATTTCATCAACAATTCTAATCGTTTCAACTCCCAATTCTACAAGTTTGTCAAACTCTTTAATGATGAATTCAGGAGACCAAAACCTCATATTGCTGTAGTTACCTGCGACACCAATTTCTGCATTATCATTCCTATTTAAAATGTTAATCATGCAAAATGAACATCCAAATCGACATCCAAGTGAAGTTTGCAATGCAGCATATGGCGTTCTTTTATTTTCATCATATTCAGCATGCCATAAAGGAGAACGGTAAAGATCTAATGGTCTTTCGTTATATGGTAATAGATCCCACGCATATCCAGGTAAATCAATATCCATTATTTCAGTTGGAACGACGCCTTCTGGCTCATTGAAAATAATTTCACCATTTTTTCGCCAAGCAATTCCCTTAATATTATCTAAATTATTGACATCTATATCCGTGCCTAGTAGATTTCTAAGAGAATACACACCTTCATTCATAAAAACAAAATCGATTGATGGTTCATCTTTCAATGCTTTTTTTGGTAAAGCTTGAACATAAGAACCCACGTAAGCTATAGGATTTGACAAACCAGATTCTTTTAAAAATTCTGAAAATTTTACAGCTCCAGACATTGAAACAGTTCCAGAGTTAACATTTTGACCATAAACAACAAAACAAATTAATCGTGGATTATATTTTTTAATTCTTTCAAGTGCAACATCATATGATATTTTTTCTGCATTCATGTCTAAAATTGCAACCTTGTAATTTATAGATCTACAAGATTGCGCTAATAACAAAGCCCAAGTTGGTGGTTCAATAGCAGAAACTTTATCGGATAAACCTTGATAAACTAAATTTGAACCACCTGGGCTAACAAACAATACATCTAAATTTTCCATTTTATTGATCTCTTTTTGAAAGAATAACTTCAGCGACAGGCCAGTTGATATTTAATTCTGGCGAGTTATATTTTAATGAAAACTGACTACTCACATCTGGATAATCATTCGGGTAGCATAATTTATAACTTGTAATTGAAGTATCGCTTAAAGTTAATGCAGCTGAGCCGATTCCAGGAGGAAAAAGAATAGCTTTTTTATTTGATTGAGAAAGAACATAACTATCCCATTGAAGGAACGTATCAGAATCTTTTCTGTAATCAACAAATACGTAATAAACTTCACCGTGAGTGCAGGTGACATACTTAGTTGATTCAAAATCTCCGTGTATACCTCTTAATACATTTTTATAAGAAAGAGTAATTTTGTCGTGATTAAAATTTAACTTTGGAGAAAAGTTTTTACTATTCCAAGTAGTATAAATTTCTCCTCTTTCATCTACAAAAGCATCCAGCTGTACTTCAACAATATCTTTTATTTTAAACATCATCTAAAAATTTTACAACTTCACTCATAATATTTTCATTTGAAAGTCCAAACTTATTGAGTAAATAATCTCTGGTACCGTTTTCAAATATGTAAAAATTTGGCAATCCGAATCGTTTGATTTTTACATTAATTGAATTATCACAAATAAATTCACATATTGATGAACTAAATCCACCTTCTAAAGATTGCTCTTCAATAGTAATAACGTGAGAACAACAAGATAGCTCACGTTTCAGTGTATTGGAATTTAGAGGTTTTATTTTCCATAAATCAAAAAGCTTGACATCATAATTGTCTTTTAAATTTTGAAATAAAGAATTTGCCCTACCCAACATAAATCCACTAGAAATAATTGCAATACTTTTATCAGATTTGATAGATGATTTATTTACTTCATGAAATGATTCTTCTAATTCATAAACTACGCTTTCCATGTCTTTGGAAAACGATCTTTCAAATCTTATGTATCTTAAATTAGGTTTTTCTAAACATAAATTAACTAACTTAAGAGCACAATCGTTATTTGACGGAGATACAACCTCTATGTTATTAAGAGTTCTTGCCAAAGCTATGTCTTCGTTTGGTTCGTGAGCAGGTCCAGAAGGCGCATAACCTAATGCTACTCCATTTCCTAAAATGGTTATTGGATTATTAGCCATAGCGCAAGAATATCTAACTTGTTCAAAACATCTTGCAAACCAACTAGCCATCATATAAACAAATACTTTTTTACCAAGGTTACTTAAACCAGAAGCAATATTTATAGCATTTTGTTCAGAAATTCCAGCGGCGATAAACTGATCAGGTAAATTATCTTTCCACTGATCAAGAGACGGCGCACCCATATCTGCTGAAATAAAAATAATATCTTTGTCTGTCAGTGCTTTTTCATATAAACTTTGGATAAAAACATCTCTTTGTGCTGTCATTCTAAATCTTTTAAACCTTTATCAATATCTTCGATGCTCTTGGGGATTATAGTGTGATATTCGTATTTATCCTCCATATAAGAGACACCCTTGCCTTTAATTGTGTTAGCGATTATAACTTTTGGACGATTTGTTGTTTTTATGTATGCATTTCTTAAATCATCAAAATTATGACCATCAATTTCTTCAACTTCAAAACCAAACGCTTCAAATTTTTCTTTTAATGGTTCTATTTTTAATAATTTTTCAGTTGGTCCTAAAATTCCGTGTTTGTTTCTATCAACTATTAGCGTCAAATTTAAAAGATTATAGTGAGAGATAAAAAACAAAGTTTCCCATACTGAACCTTCGTATAGTTCAGCATCACCTAGCATACAAAACAGCTTGTTTTGTCTATCACCAAATGCAATTCCAGCAGCATATCCAATTCCGTTTCCTAAAGAACCGCCAACAAAATGACATCCTGGAATAGAAGAATCCGAATGTAATCTTAAGATACCATCAGGCATACAATACTTTTCCAGTTCTTCTTTAGGGAAAAAATTTAAGTCGGCTAAAATTGGGTAGACCGCAGGTGAGCCATGAGCTTTACTAAAAATTAAGATATTTTTATTGAGATCAAAATTAACTTGTTTGTCATAATATAGTGAAACGATAATGTCTACACAACTTAGACAACTTGCCAGATGCCCATACCCTGAAGAAGTTTTAAACTTGAATATTTCTTTGCGAGTATATTTGGACTTAGAAATTAAATAATCATTCATCATAATCACATTTAAATTGAAAACTGAAGTAAAGGTTTTTTCTTACTATAAATGAAACCTACTCCCCTTCTACAACCGCTTGCATTTCGGTTGTACTCAAGGAAGTGGTCTGGGCACCAATCTGTTAAAGCATCTTTAATGAACTCATAAGTAAATGGCTGACCTTTATAAGTATCAAATCCAAAAGCTGGTCGATCTGGCACAACAAAATCGTGAACAATTATTATTCCTTCGTTCTTTTCCAGACTTCTGATTTCATCATTGATTGGCCAAATATCCCACCAATGCGCATCTAAGAAAAAGATTGTTTTAGATGCATCGATTTCGTTTTTAATTTGCTTTAAAACATCAGGTGAATTGCCACATATAAATGTTACATTTTTTCTATTATTTTCAGTTACAATGAGTCGAGTTGCTTCGTCAATTGATTCTTGCAAAATGTCAACTGCATAGACCTTGTCTACCATATAAGAAAATTCTAATGATGATTGTCCATAATGCACACCTGTTTCTACAATAGTAGTAATTCCATATTCTGCAACAATTTCTTCAATTTTAGATTTTAAAAACTCGTCATCTAAAGCGTAATTGCCATTCGTATTAACTAAAGCCATTTTTTTACCTACTTTCCATCTTAAATTTATACATTTGATATATTTTAAGATTTGGACCACTCAAATATTTTTTCCCAATACACTTTAGGGGAATGTGTTTTATACCATTCTTCGTAAAACGCTTTAGCCATAGTAAGACGCTTTTCTGGATTAGCCAAATAAAATTTTACTTTATCGACACAATCTCCCTCATTTATGGTGTCATAATGAATGCCTTCAGTGAAAAGTTTGCGACCATTGAAATAAAAAATTTCAGGGTGTGTCATTAACATAAAGCCACCTGATGCAGCTATCTCGCCAATTCTGCCTTTTTTCTCTTTATGATTTGGTCCAAACACAGATTCTGTGTAACATAAAGAAATTTTAGTTTTCCTAAAATTTTCGGCATATTCTTCATCAGATAAATATCTTGAGGCTATAGAAAGTCCAGGATTGTTTCCCGTGTAAGTTATATTGACATTTGCTTTTTTGAATATCTCGTAGTATTTAATTCTTTCTGGAATATATAATGTTCCATTATGACCAACATCAATGTCTTGAACTGTTTCAAAATTTGGATAGAAAATTCTTGTATCGATAGTGTTTAACAAGCCATATACATTTGGCATTATTTCATCAATACCATATCCACAAACTAGAATATTACAATATTGAGAAAGTTCAGCTATAGAGTGTGGATTAACATGTCCGCCCCAAGTTCTAGCTGCTTTGCAAGCTAATCTAAAATTAACTGTGTCATTGGATGATATTGCAACCCAAATATCCCAGACAATCAAAAATAATTTTTTACCTAATTTTTTTGCAGTATCTAGCGTGATGTGAAATTGTAATTCTTCA
>JACCDO012280364.1_pt1 | contig 12501 bp, 8 predicted proteins | sample 7446101 | NCBI WGS metagenome assembly JACCDO01 (sample SAMN15323440, study PRJNA562643) | freshwater metagenome | isolation source: river surface water | place: USA:Blue River Watershed | collected 2017-08-16 | reverse complement strand
TAGACCGCGTGTGCACAGACGGTAAAATGCCAGTAGAGCAGTTCATATGCGTTCTGCGTCACTTTGGAATGGGTCCAGGTCCCGCATATGGTCCTGTAAGTGCACTTCCCGGACTATTTTTATGTCGCTTTATTGATCGCGACGGTGATGGATTCATCTCTGCCAACGACATCTTCACCACTCAAGCTCTGATTATGCAGAAAAACGAGCTGTTCCTCAGAGCTGTTTTCCGCATGTACACGGAAGCAGTCTGGTATCCAGGACGACAATTGAATCTAGCTTCTTATCAACGTTCTCCTCGCAAAACAGCTTCCCCACAAAGCGGCAATACAGCTATTTTGGATTCGGAAAGTGGTGCATCGTCTGATGTTGTTGAGCCACCAAAATTTATTACTGCACGGCATATCGGAGAAGTTTTTAGCAGAATTGGGTTCAAACCTGAAACTGGCAAGCATATATTCACAGTTCTTTGCTGCGTGTTAAAAAGAAAGCGCGATGTATTGGAAGCGAATGTCAACAACGAAAAGCCTGCCGCGACCTTCGCTACAACTCACGCTCAAACACCTTCCAAATCGACAGACTACCCTACTCATAATTTATCTGGGGACTCATTTGATGGTAAGAGTCTATCAGAAGAACTGAGGCGTGCATTGCTCCCTCTACCCACTATTCCTGACTCTGCCTCCAAGCGTTCGAAGCCACCGGCAAGTGGAGAATCCCCGCAAATGGCCGTCAGAATGCCTTCCAACATTAGCATATCTTCGAATGATAGTACAAGCGAATTGATGGGCATGGGTCTAACTGATGATCCAGAAATACAGGCTGCAGCGATGCAAATGGCAAGTACAGGAACATCTAAAATGGACGTTCACGATTTCATGGAGGCTTGCCATATTGATGACGTATTGGTGCAAGCTGTACTTCGCAAACCACGCCAGCGGTTTTTAGAACTGTTAGAAAAACTTCAAGTCGTACATCCGAATTCACCGAAGCCAGGCTATCACAGTAGCGAGCGTACGACCGAGTTGGATGCGGCCATGGGCCACGGTATCGACACATCGGCATTAGAACAAGAGCTTATTTCAGCGTTGTCTTTAGCTGAACAAGAATCAAAGTCTTCATTTCCACTTGCAAGCGCAGTAAAGCGCGCAACGCTACAAGCCGCTTTCGGTATCGCTGCGAGTGTCACTGTCACCGCGCAAAACTTGATTAACGGAATGACCGAATCGATGTTAGAAGGCGATACCGATGACCGGCGATGATTACAGTTGACTACGAACGAGCAGTTACCAATTAAAGTAAAACGTAATATTTTGTATGAAAAATAATTATATTTAAATTCATTTTTGCTTTCAAGAACAGGCAGAACATGTTAAAATGATTACGATGCAGTTTGCGATGAATCAGATGCAAAAACAGATAAGTCTTCAACTTTCGAGTCATCCCACGCTTCTTAACGTCCAATGCATTAGAAGGAAGCAATCTAAGAGTAGATCACTCGCTTGGTGCACAGCGCATGCTGCGCAATGCACTGGATGTACTGTGTCAGTACGTAAAGCACAAATAGCAGCGAGTTTCTGCAATCGAGGAGAACCTAACCCTAATTTGACACATTCATGGCATTATCAGCGGGATCATCCGCTTTTGCCGTTTTAGTCTTTTTGCTTTTCTTGCTATCATTTCTTCCTTTGGCAAATTCTACAGAATGCTCTACCTTAATTGCGCCTTCTTTCGTGAGCGGTTGAGGGCGCTTGTCTGGGGCGGTGTCTTCCATCTCGTCGGGTTTGACGTGATGGCTGAAACTCCAATCAGGAGGCACTGGGTGCATTTGAATACTTGGTGCTCCTTGCAAGTTTTTAAGATTTTGCAAAATGCGCGCGGTGATCGCCATGAGATGTTCGGCTTTGTTTTGATTCTCCATAGTTGTACTGGGCGTCAAATGAAGCTTGTAGTCCGGCGCGTAGTACTCATGAAAGTCGTTGTAAGGCAGCGTTTCTGGCAAAGGTTCATTTAACAGAACGCTCGTTTCATACGCCCAGCAGCGCGCAACATTTCTTACGGTGTATCCACCTCCCCCCAACACAAGCATAGGAATATTGAAGCTTTTGATGAACCGCACACACTCCGCATGTCCTTCGAGGGTCAAGTTAAAGCATCCCAATCTGTCCCCTGTCAGCGAATCTGCGCCGCATTGCAACACTACAGCGGTAGGTCGATACATCTCCATGATCTTTTCAATCACTGGCTTGAAAACAGTATGGTAGTTCTGGTCCCCGATCCCTTCCTGAAGAGGAACATTGACAGAGTAGTATTTGCCATTTTTCACGCCAACATCACGAATATCACCTGTTCCCGGAAAGAAATCACCAAATTTATGAAAGCTGACTGTCATAACTCTATCAGTTGTGTAAAATGCCTCTTCTACTCCATCACCATGGTGGATGTCGATATCGATATACAATACACGTGGGTGATACTTCAGTAGCTCCAATATTGCGAGCACTATATCGTTTACATAACAAAACCCAGATGCTTCCATTTTTTTGGCATGATGCAAGCCGCCAGACCAATTGACGGCAATATCAGTTAGTCCATGATTTATTTTTACAGCACCTTCAATCGAGCAACCTGTGTACATAGAACAGAAGTCGTACATATGATCAAACACTGGACAATCTGTGTACTCGCCCACATTAAATCGCTGCATATCTTGAGTAAATTGTTTCATTATGTCAGGATTTATCTTTTTAAGGTGATTAATGTAGTCTTCGCTATGAAAGCGCTGCATTTGAAAGTCCATGGCCACTTTTGGTTCATATACCTCCATCTTTCTATACAAACCATACGCTAAAATAAGCTGATGAGTCATTCGCAAACGGTGAGGTTTCATGGGATGACCAGGTCCATAATAATGAAGACCAACATCTTCCTTGTAGAAATAGCTCACACGCTTCTTTGATGTATGCTGCTGGTTGGTCACGAGTGACATCGTCAATTATCAAGAACCTTTAAGGAGAAAATGAAGATACAACTTAATAAGTATTGATATTGAGTCAGAAGTTAACACAGGACAGTGATTAATTTCTCAAAAGATGACGTGTGGGAAAGTTCCCCTGAGTGCAAAGTGCTAAGGCTGAGTGCCAAAGGCTCTGCAGAGGGCATTTGCCCAGACGATAAAATGTTTTTCATGCGGTTTTTATCATGCCTCCTGGTAATTTGCATTATTGCTTGTCCAATTTCAGTTGAGTCTAAGCGCAAGAAATCTGAAACAAAGTCAGGTACTTCTGGCAAGAAACCAAAAGATTTTGATTCTTTAAGCGCCAGAGCAAAAGCATTGCATAGCGCAGCATTAGAAAAAGCCGTGAAAGGTCAGTATGCAGAGGCTCTTCCGGGTATGCGCGCAGCAGTGCGCATGCAACCTGAAGATACATCATATCTTAATGACCTGGGTGTGACTGAGATGAGAGTTGGCCAATACGAGAAAGCTAAATGGCGTTTCCTAAAGGCAAAGGAACTAAAACCTGACTTTATTACAATCGATGATAACATAAAAGAGCTTCTTAAATTCATTTCCAAAGAGGAGTTCGAACGTGGCCAAGGAGATTTTCCGCAGAAGCATCATTTGCAAGAACCAAAAGATCTTGACCCCGAATATTTTTTCAAACTCACTGTTGAAGATGACATTGAAAATCAAGAAATTTTAGGCGAGAGCCCATTTTGTATTCGAGGAGCAGCCCAATCGTGGGGTTGGGATATATCCAAGTTGACCACGGAGCACCTTGCTGAAAAATTCGGTCATCTTAATGCAGACTACTACCCGCATAATATGCAGGAGGAGACCGTGCACCCAATATTTTTCCCACTGAATAAAGCAATAGAGCAGTTGTCGATGCCACTGGAAGGTTATATGAACTTGGATACATCTAATCCGGGTACTTACATTCAATGGAATGTCGATGAACAGTCTTGGAGAAGCTTACTATCAGATATGAATGCTAGTCTGCCACCTCTTTTCGACGATTTGCATTGGACTCAAAAATGTTTTACTGCAAACGACGTAACTACTTTCAACAAAAATGTACATTGGAAAATGATGCTCATTGGAGAACAAGGTGCTGGAATGTTTAACCACAAAGATGTCATGCGCATGGCCAGTTGGCAAGTTCAAATTACAGGTCGCAAGTTATGGCATATATGCTCACCCGACCAAGACGAGTTCGTTTACAACGCAGGGGATGTAGATACATTCAAGCCAGATTACAAGCGCTACCCAAAGATGGTCAATGCGTCGTGCTATCAAACGATCACCAATCCGGGGGATGCGATGTACTACCCGAGAGATTGGTGGCACCAGACGAGAAATTTGGAGACCCCGTCAATAGCATTCTCAGGAAGTATGATAAATAAACACTGCCATAAAGAATTTGCCGTCAAAATGCGTGAGCAATGTTACAGTTCCAGGCGAAATGTTTTTCACGCCTCAACTGAGCACTGTGCGAAAGTTGACCAATGCATTCGTGATTGGCACGCACTTTATGAAAATGGCGTTGGAGATTTACCAGAAATGGCAGACGCACCCAGACTGAATCTCACACCGAGCAGCGATGAAAATATTGACAATGATGAAGACGAAGATGACAAAGAGTTGTGAAATGCAGGAGACTATTCGGTACAAGTTGGTATCCGCATTCACATCAATAAAGGTATTTAGATTATTTACAATAATTTATTTGTAACAACACGACCAATTTGATATGCTACGCGTCATTAGTGTTGATCGTTGACTTCAAGCGTGAATTTCGCGTCTCACGAAGTAAAGTATCCCAAGCTTTAATTTCAGGATGTGTGAAGTATCCAGCGGTATAGTCAAAAAAGCTGTCTAGCCGTTTACCATCTTTTGCATGCTGTTTTTCGTATTCATCTGCCTGTACAATCATTTCAAACTTATCAAGTTGGGATGCAACCACAGCTTCAGGCGTAGATCTTTCCTCATATTCCATCCATAGACTGCGAATTTCATTTCCGAGAGCATCATTTTTCAAGTCATTTATGATCATATCAAGCGCATTTTCCTCCAATCTCCGTTTTTCTTCTTTACTTACACCACTGTTTTCTGTGGGTGTAATGTCGCCAGCTATCGACTCAGCAAGATCATGACAAAGTGCGATCTTAATGAGTCTGTCTTTATTGAGACTGGGATCAGACAAAGCAAAAGATAGCATAGTCATACGGTACATGTGGTCGGCGACGCTTTCTGGTAGACTCACCCCATTATCTACCCATCCAGTTCGTTTTAAAGTTTTAAGTTTACCAACAGTGGCGAAGAAGTTCAACGCCCTTTGAGCTTCTAGCGGAGACATATTGAGGGTTAAGATAGCTTTTCGCCAAAGATGCTCAGGAATTGATGAAGATTATGACTTTCCTGACTGATATAGCATTAAGTCTGACCCTCCCTAGAGACCTCTTGGTGGGAACTCCCATATTCCGAACTTATGAGGGCAAGGACGGTTTATTAAGCTCATCTTGTTGTAAAAATTACCATAAAGTGGCAAAACAGCTCAAAGCTTGGTTTTTAAATAAATGTATACCGGTTTTTGTGGAAATAGTTCTTAATTTACAGGGAAAGCAAAGCTTCAAGGTTTCAACGTGTGTTGTTGTTGAAAGAGAATGGACGCTGCAGCTCGAGCAGCTCTACAAAGAAGCAAAGCTGCCCAAGAAAGCGAATTGCATCCAAATGATATACTTAAAGCGATGGCCGCATGCCTTGTTGAGGATAATTCTGCGGTTTATCAGATTGCCCACATTCCTGATCGTGAACCCCCTGTCTTAGAAACAATTAAGAAACCACCGAAGGAAATTTTTTATCGGAAAACGCAACTATTTGCAACAAAAATTCCAGATGAAGTGGGTCCCAAGCGCTGTACTTGTCAATATCTTTGCACTGGAGCAGCAGCGACAATTAAGTGTCTTTCCTGCGTCTTATACGATCCTAAGGGTTTAGGATTTTTTTGCAAAATGTGCTTTGATGCTCGCCATCCTTGGTATCGCGTACCCCACATTTTCAATGATATCGAAACAGACGAATCAGTTCAACATACTCTTAAAGTATCGCACAGACGAGCTGAAATGGTGCGCTATGAGAGAGAAAGCCATGAGCAGCTAAAGTTGCTAAGGGAGAATATACCCAAATTGAAGTACATTGCTGATGATATTAAAGTTTCAAATGGACTTCAAAGTGCTGGAACACGATCAGTAGCTCTCGAAAAGCACATACGTGAATACCGAAAGGTTTTGCGTGCTGACATCCTCAAGATGCCCCTCAGTACTCCTTGTAGCTTACCCTTGAGTGACGAAGAGGCGGCGATCATAATAGCAAAATGGTATCGCGGGTTTAAGACGCGCCACATTCTTTCTTTATTTGTTATGAACCGCATAGTGAAAGGGCATGATCATAATTCCAATCGCGAATTCTTTTATGATAAGGTCACCAAGAAAAGCAGCTGGAAGAAACCGTTGTTGCTCCTAGATGTGCACGTCAATTCTATGACTTCGAGAAGTACTATAGAGAAAGAGCTCAAAGCCAAAGCGGAGGCAGAAGCAGAGGCTGAAAGGCAATATCAACTTGAATTGGCCAGACTGGAGGAAGAGAGTAGCATTAACAGCTCTGAGATGTCGGAAGAGCGTGGACGCAAAAGGGATCCATACAATGTGAAAGGCATCAGATCGTCAAGCCGCAAAAAAAGCAAATCAAAGAGCCCAAACAGCAAGTCTGGTAGTAGAAGTCGAAGTCCAGATAAGAAAGATGGGAAAAATCAAAAGAAAGAGCCGTATGTCAGTAAGGCTCCAGCGGGATCAGGACGGAGGTCAAGAAAGTGAAATCTAAGTTAAATTTGTTTTTAAAAATACTATTTGTTAAAAGTATATGATCTAGAACCAAAAACACAAGCCGTGTGGTCATAATGACAGACGACTCGTTCATGATAACGCATGACAACCTAATTTGTCAAAGAACTTCCTAAGAGGACTTCTTGCCGTTGGTGACACCGCAGTACTGGCAATTGATAAAATCTTTGCAAACAGTGCTCTTAGTCTCACCCTTCTTCATAACAGAGATGTTACCTTTACCCCAGTGAATAATCAGTGTCTCACGAATGAGGAAAAGCATGACACAGATCTGTGCCAAGCTGAAGAAGCACCAAATAGAAGCTTGCTCCATGAGATTATCACTGATAAACGCTGCCATGATGGGACCGAACAGGAACAGGAAAACGCCTTGAATAACCATACCTTTCTTCTCATAAAGAGCAAGGAAAGGGGCGAACATCAAGAAAGAGTGAATACCAGCACCCATTACGTAGTAAGAGGGATCAGCCATGGGCACAGACCAGCCAAGATGGACCATGCTCTTAGTCTTGAAGGTGCACAGCTTTTCTCCACGCAGCCACTCTGTAGACTTATTGTTGCTCACGTCCATAGTATTAAGGGATGGGACATAAGATAGGAAGTATCGCGCGAAAAGCAACATACCTCCAATAAGGCATAGACGCTTGATAATATTATATCGATCCTTGTACTTGCAACTCTTGGTAAGAGATGCGTTAATTACGTGACAATAGTAGGGCTGCAAACAAATGTGCAAGAAGCCTAATAACGTCAAGACCTGATTGATAACATTGTCACAGTAGGGGTCACTGAGGCCAGTAGCAAGGAAAAGGTACTGAATAGCTTGCAACAGCTCCATGGTGAAGAAAAAAAATACACCTAGTAATCGCAGAAAAAAATTAATTAGATTTCTCCGAAAACAAACAACCTTAAATTATGGCGCCATGATAAGACTTAAGGATAAGTACATGAGTAAAAATCAAAACTTACCTGAAGCCAATTCTGTATTCTCAGTCTTGTTATAAATCCAATAGGTAGCAAAAAGCCCCATTGCGGCAAAACCCGCACTCATCTCGCCAGTGAAACACATTTTGACAAAATAATTGATCAATAATACAACAGAGATTCCCTTCCGAAGAAGGCGGCGAGTTTGCATTTTTTTCTTGCACAAAAGTAAACAATAAGAGGGGGCATTTGGAACGTGAGGATGGTACTTTCCAGGGCGTCAGTGCTGGCGAGAACCTCACTAGCTAGATGCACTTTGCTGTGTAGATCAGTACAGTTGTCTTCAGTGGCATCCAAGCCAGTAAGGTCGAAATTTGGTCTCCATGGCGAACCTGTTTTCGTCAGTGTCTTTCCTGGAAGCCGTGTGCTCGAACTCCGACACTCTAAGACTGGAAACATTCTTACCAAAGAAGTAACGTCAATTATTGAAGATAAACTTGAAAACATGAAAAAAAATGATGCTATTTCTTGTGTTTGGTTTGCAAGCCATGATCCGGACTTATTTTCATTTGGTCTAGATGGAAGTGCAAAAGATCAAGATGTACTGAAACGCGTGCATTCTATGGCCACATTGATTAAGAATTACAATAAGATCACACTTACTATGTATGGGGGCGTAATGACTGGTACTGCTTTCGCTGCGTTTGCCGGCAGTAAATATAGATTAGGTGCTTCCACCCTGTCTTTAAAAATCACGGAATTGTCACAAGGTTCATTTCCAGGAGCTGGACTCGCACACTTTTTTGCTAACGCCTACGATGGGGGTATGGCTATGGCGCGCTATTTGGCGATCAGTGGCAGAGAGGTCAGAGCTCACGATCTCTTTTCAATGGGACTCTTAACTCATTTAGTGGAGGAAGAAGCACAGAATTCTCTTACTCACGCACTAGCAGAAACAATTGCAAACCCTGCAGAAGATGCTCAACTTAATATACCTCGAGATACTGGCACTGTTGTGCGCGAAAGTTCTGTTGCGGAACTTCTCGACACGATGCATATCGAGTCTGACTTGGACATCCTGTCACATAGTGCCTGGGATAAATACATCTTGGTGCCTCCAGGTAGATGGGACACATTGGAACCCGAGGAGGATAACTCAAATGACTTGATTACAATCGACTCCCAAGTAAAATTGTGCTTTGACGAGAAGTTCAGCGTCGACGAGACTCGTAAGGCACTTTCTGCCATTAACAAGCCATGGGCAACAGAAGCTTTAAAACGCATGGATGCTTTAGATGCCAAGGTTTTGCAAAATTGGTGGCGTTTAACAGCGTTTGCGAATGATAAAACGAAGAAATTGCCTGAAGTACTGGCAGAAGAACTGTTGATTGTAAGTCAAAACTAAATTATACAATTCATTTACACAAACAACATTTCTATCTTCCATAACAAGAGCGCAGGTTGTATATAGTTACATAAATAACACAGATATGTTATTTCTTTCTACCTTTCCCTTTTCCTCTGCGCTCCCTGCCTTTGTCAGCATTCGGATTTGGACGGCCAAGTCCAGGTCGGATGTGTTGAGACTTGTTGATTTGCAGACCTACATCTCCCGTGACATCATGTCCAAATGCACTTCGGACATCTTTTTGCATTTTGACAACTTTTTGTCGCCAAATGCCCGTCATCAGCTGATCTTCTCTGGTCAAAAGTTCACCTTCGAAGCGCCCCTGTTTGCCAGGTGCTGGCATAGAATAAACCTTTCCGCGCTTACTCACAGTGTAACCTTTTTTCAAATGCAAATGCAATTGCCCTGTTGCGGCATCGACAGAACACGCAACCCTGGACATGTGGTCAACTCCACATCGGCTGCAAAAAATTCGATTCATATCCTTATGCAAAGTATAGCATGCCATGCAGCGCATTACCCATTGCCGAATGCTACGAATTTGCATGCCATCAATGGAAACTACTCGAAGGTTCATCTGTAGCATGACGTTTTGCATAGTAAAGTCAGTGGTAACACACCCCACGGGCGACTGGTTGAGGGGCTGCTCTGCATTTTTCTTCTTCTTGTTCTTTTGTTTCTTTGTGTTCGTTGCAGATGCATCGAAACCAGTGTGCAATATCTGCGATCCTATCATATTTTTTCCACTGATAATACAATCCCGCATATTCGTTTTACTGATCCAACCTTCGCCGTCGTCTTCCAGCCTCGCCCTCTCCATGGCCAACGCCGAAAAGTTTCCACCTCCACCAAGTATGCGCGAAGCTGTTGACGATAATTTAGAAGCATACCCAGGACCCGCCTTCGTCACATTGGCCAGTTCGTTCAACTCAGCTGCCTGTTTTAGAGCATCTTTTAAGGACTCCTGTTTCAGATACATAGCTAACTCGGGATTATGCCCGTTTCCACTAAAGTGCTCAAGAGCATTAAATGGGACTGACGTCTTCATAATGCTGCTATTGTTACTTTCGGAAATATTTCTAGCGAAAATTAAGGGTGCCGCACTTTCCACTTTATCCTGAGCACTTGCTGCAATGGTCGCCCAACCAGAGGTCTGTGCTTTTACTGGCTCATGAGAAGGTGCAGCGCTTCCCACTCCTAAGGCAGGGAAATCCATCTCTGTTACACTGTTAAGATCAATGTCAGTTTGTTGGCTGTCAGTTTTTTTTGGGACATCGTCTGCCCATTCTCCCCAATCTGTACGCATATAGGCTGGTGTCTCTTCATCTTCTTCCGAGTCATATTCATAATCGTCGTCAAAATCTTCACCTGCGTCGATATCATTCTCTTCATTATTCTTTTCACTACATTCAACTCCATTTTCAACGTCACCATCTAAACTAAAACATTCTTTATTCGAGTCAAATCTTTGACTAGTGAGTGCCAGGGAAGGCATTTCAGATTTGAGACTATTTTCAGTACTTTCACCACTTGCCTCTTGATCAATTTTGATGACATTATTTTTTAAAGTACTAGTACCACTACAGTCACCGTTTTTTGGCAACAAAGCCTTTTTAGCTGGTTGCAAGCGAATGTGTTTACCAGAATCGTTCATTTCAAATTCAAGTGCATAAACCAGCGCTAGCACCTTTAAATCAGTTAAAGAAAGTGCCGCAAAATCTCCACTTTCGCGGGCAAAATCTGCTACTGCTTTCATAGCTTTACTGGATGGTGTACAAATCTCGAGTTCAAAGGGTAACTTCAGCAATAGATCACGAGACTTTGAATCGCGAATTTCAGAAACAACTTCTTCTATTGTTACGAGCCTCTTAGCCAACTTGTGGAAATTAGCTCCATGACCTTTAATAATTGCACCAGAATCCACAATCAGCACATCCAATAGTGGATTCTCAATTGAAGTATGCCTTTCAGCGACTGAAGGACTTTCTAGCCAATTTCCCTCCATATCAGCCTAAAGCTCTCTAGTAATTAAAAATCTAAAGAAATTATATATATATTATTAGTACCAAAAGAGTTTCTCTCGCATTAAAGAATAGAAACCTTTTATTTCTCTTCTACAAATCTTGGACAAACAAAATTAAACCAAAGAAGCTCCTTTGGGACTTTAAGCGAAGTATGGTTGTGACGACGCAGAAAAAAGGCGTGAAGTAAGAGTGCATGAACCAGAATCGACACCTTGTCCATATTAATATCATAAATATTCAATATCTTTCGAAACAAACCATTTTCAATTTTTCATTTAATTAACAAGATACAATATGTCTTTTAAAAAGGCAAGTGATGTAGCTGAAAGAAACCGCAGTCAGCTACGCAAAAAGGAAATTAACAAGCTGAGATCAGACATTGTATCTCTGTTTCGAGTGACTGATGAAGAAATAAGCACACTTTTCAATTCCAAATCTAACACGGAGAGCGCCAAGTTAATGAATAAATCTATTTTGTATTATGTTGACGGCATACCATATATGCTTGATGAGGGAGGACGAAATAAATTGATTCCTACTCTTCAGTTTATGTGGAAATTCCCGAGTTCTTTGCGAACATTTTTGATTCATTCTCAAGTAAGCAAGTTTGTGCTTAACGGCGCAGATCTAATGTTACCTGGAGTTGCTGTAATTGATAATCTTGTTGGTGTCGAAGAGGGTGAGGTATGTGCGGTCCGAGTGTTGGGCAATCCTTTGCCATTCGCTGTCGGCCGCTCGCTATGTTCTTGGGACGGTATTCTCACAAATAACAGACGTGGTAGAGCATTGCAGACAGTTCTTTGTTTTAACGATCTTCTTAGTGGTATTGGCATGGGCTTTACCTCACATGGTCCTAATTCAGGTTTTTTGTGTAATGCTCCATTCATTTATCACTTGGATGGATGGGAAGAGGACCAAGAAGGAGAGCTTGTTATTGAAGATTGTGATAGCGATGATTTAGACAATGCAGAAGACCAACACTCACAGAAAGAAAACTCGATTGAAGCCAGCGACACCAATGTATTTTCATCGTCATTATCAATGCCATCGATTTCACAATCTTCAATAGAAGTTCTTGAAGAAATAGCCATCACAACCTCGCGCAGAGCGGAACCAACCTCTGCACAACGTCAAATGATGGATTTGCGTCTGAAAAACGCGCTAATCTTGTTACTGAAGCATGTGGTGAAAGACAAAGCGCTGCCAACTTTGGTGAATGTCCTTTGGCCAACCCTTTTGCGG
>JACCDO010936572.1_pt1 | contig 12501 bp, 10 predicted proteins | sample 7446101 | NCBI WGS metagenome assembly JACCDO01 (sample SAMN15323440, study PRJNA562643) | freshwater metagenome | isolation source: river surface water | place: USA:Blue River Watershed | collected 2017-08-16 | reverse complement strand
TTCTCACTGGTGGGACAGTACACGACGGGGTCGTACAACCGACCATCATTGCCAACGCAGCTGCCACGCTCAATGTCAACTGCCGCGAAGTCTTTGCGCCAGTCGTCACGGTGCAGCCGTATGTTGACTTTGATGCGGCGATTACGGCAGTCAACAACAGCGACTTCGGCTTGCAGGCTGCCGTCTTTACACGAGACATTGGGCGCATCTATGCGGCATACGACCAACTCGAGGTTGGCGGTGTCATCATCAACGACATGCCGACATGGCGCCTTGACCCCATGCCCTATGGTGGTGTCAAACATTCAGGCACCGGGCGCGAAGGTGTACGCTACGCCATCGAAGAGATGACCGAACCCAAATTAATGGTGATTAATCTGAGTTAGTGCAACCAAAGGATGACTCATCTCGTCAGAACAGTATGTCGTTCGACAGCTTTTGGTGGAACGGAGACAACCAATGAATGTACATACACGGTTTTATCGGCGGCGCAACGAATCCATGGTCGCTGGAGTCGCAAGTGGCATTGCGCGGGCCCTCGATGTTGATGCATGGGTCATCCGACTCATTTTTTTGATACTCGTGATCGGATTTGGCACCGGCGTATTGCTCTACTTCATTTTGTGGATGCTCATGCCCCTCGAAACACCCGGGATGATTGTAGAGCCGTATCCCTTTGATGCACCGGCAACCAATCGTAATCGCAGTCTTGTCGGCGTTGTGCTGATGCTGGTTGGTGTGTACATGCTCATCAATATCTTTGCACCACAATTATGGCGCTATGCCATCCCCGCCCTCTTGATTACTGGTGGTATCATCCTCTTTAGTCAAACCCGCGCCAAATAGCCACCAAACGCACACGGCGGGATTCCCTGTGAGGGAATCCCGCCGTGGTGTGTGTGTGTCGACACGCCTAACGCAAGGCGATGGTGAGGACCTCATCCATCGACGACACCGGGATGAGCTGGATCTCGTCACGGATGCGTTGTGGAATATCAGCAATATCCTTGGTGTTGGCCTGGGGCAAAATGAATGTCTTGATACCAGCCCGATGTGCTGCCAGCGTTTTTTCTTTCAGTCCACCGATTGGCAATACTTTGCCACGTAACGTGACTTCACCCGTCATGGCCACATCACGGCGCACCTTGCGGCCCGTCATGGCCGAGATGAGTGCGGTAGTCATGGTGATGCCAGCTGACGGGCCGTCTTTGGGGACAGCCCCCTCGGGGACGTGGATGTGGACGACATGGTCATCGAAGAAACTCGTTGACACACCCAACGATTCGGCCCGTGAACGTGCGTAGCTGACTGCAGCCTGGGCAGACTCTTTCATGACGTCGCCCAACTTGCCAGTAAGTTGTAATGCCCCCTTGCCATTGATAGTCAAGACCTCGATTGAGAGGGTCTCACCACCCACCGATGTCCAGGCGGCACCCGTGGCCACACCGACTTCGTCTTGTTCCTCGGCTTTGTCGTAGCTAAAGCGTTCCACGCCCAGGTACGTTTCGACGTCATTGGTATCGACATGAGTCAGTGGAGCTTCATGCTCAAGGGAAGCCACTTGGCGTGCTACTTTGCGACATATGCTGGCGATTTCACGCTCGAGCGAGCGCACACCCGACTCACGCGTGTAGGCGCGGATGACCTGCAAAATCGCTGCATCACTGATGGTCAATGTGCGCTCTGACAGACCATGTGCTTCACGTTGTTTGGGGACAAGAAATCGTATGGCGATACCGAGTTTTTCTTCTTCGGTGTAGCCACTCATCTCGATAATTTCCATTCGGTCACGGAGTGGTGCCGGGATGGTGTCGAGCTGGTTGGCGGTGGCCACAAAAACCACTTGCGACAAGTCAAACGGGATTTCGAGATAGTGATCTGAGAAGGTACCGTTTTGTTCGGGGTCGAGTACCTCGAGCAATGCTGAGGTTGGATCGCCACGAAAGTCTTGACCAACTTTGTCGATTTCATCGAGCACAAAGACAGCTGAACGGGATTTGGCCGTTTTCATGCCTTGGATGACACGCCCTGGCATGGCGCCAATGTAGGTGCGCCGGTGCCCGCGGATTTCGGCTTCGTCACGCACACCGCCGAGACTCATGCGCACAAATGTCCGCCCCAGCGCACGAGCGATTGAGCGCCCCAGCGACGTTTTGCCCACACCTGGAGGGCCAACCAGACACAAGATCGGAGAGCGCATATTGGTACCGACCAGTTTCCGTACCGCAATGTATTCCAGAATGCGCTCTTTGACTTTGTCGAGGCCATAATGGTCTTCATCGAGCACTTTTTGGGCTTCATCCATTTGGATAGCGTTGAGCTCTTCTAGGTTCCATGGCAATGTCATCAACCAGTCGATGTACGTACGAATAACCCCGGCCTCTGGGCTCCCCGGTCCCTGTTGGCTGAGACGCCGGTATTCGTGCATGGCCTGGTCACGCACGTAGTCGGGCGCCACCATGGCCTGGATTTTCTTTTTGAGGTCATCGACAGGGTCATCGAGCTCTTCGTCTTCGCCGAGTTCACGGCGAATCACACGAATCTGCTCACGCAGGAAGTATTCTTTCTGACTCTGGTCCAGAATATCCTTGGTATCCATTTGGATTTTCTGGCGGATTTTCATCAGCTCAAGATGGCGCGCCAACATGCGGTACACGATATGCAAGCGATTCAGGGGATCAAGCTCATTGAGCACCGCCAGGCGCTCTTTGAAATCGAAGGCAGGTGCATAGGTCACAATATCGGCAAGGTGCCCCGGTGTATCGATGCGGCGCACAAAAGCGACTGCTTCTTGGGGGACTTCGCCGAGGTGGTCGACGAACTCGTCGACCTGCTGTTTGACCGTCTCCATGAGTGCTTCGACATCCATGTTCATGATTACGGCATCACTAATCGTATGTGCAACCACCTGGTAGTAGGGGTCTACTTGCAACATGGTGTCAATCTGCGCCCGTTGTTGTCCTTCGAGGATGATGCGTGCAGTGCCATCTGGCAGTTTGATGAATTCTTCGAGGCGTGCCACCACACCCACGCTTGGGAGTGCAGGGGGAGTACCACTTTTGTAGCCTTCGATTTCTTCTTCGGGCACAAAAATCAGCAACACCGTTTGTTGCGCTTCCCACGCCACTTCAATCGCCTTAAACGATTTCCCCTGACCAATTTGCAGGGGCACGGTCATATTGGGCATGATGACCATCTCGCCGAGGACGACGAGTGGATACATCTGCGCGCCATTTGTGTTGTCCGTCACTGCGTCGGTCATGGTGTATTCCTATCAATCAAAAGTACATATGCTCTAGACGTGCACTGAGAGGGAAAAGTTGATGCGTCTATCCCACAGTTTCATTGTCGGTAAATACCGTACGTTTTGCAAATGAAAAAATACTAGAATTGTGTTATTTTTTGCGGTGGGGTAGTCAACCCACCCCACCGACGCACTCCGTCCTTTAACGGTAGTTCACAATCCGGATGAAGCTTTCCGCGACCAATGATGCCCCACCCACGAGCGCCCCATCGATGTCGGGTTGCGCCATCAGCTCATCCACGTTGTCAGGCTTCACACTGCCACCATATTGAATACGTACCGCATCAGCTGCGTCACCACCAATGCGCCGTAATTCGGCACGAATAGCAGCATGCATGGCTTGGGCATCGGCTGATGTGGCAGTCAAGCCGGTACCAATTGCCCACACCGGCTCATAGGCGACCACCACGTGTGCCAACTGCGCTGCCACACCCGCGAGTGCCCCTGCGATTTGACCGAGCACGACAGTTTCGGCACGCCCTGCTTCGCGTTCAGCGCGTGTTTCACCCACACACACGATGGGGGTTAATCCTGCGGCCAAGGCTGCAACCGTTTTGCGCGCAATAAGTGCGTCTGTCTCACCAAAGAGTTGGCGCCGTTCACTGTGACCGATGATGACATGCGTACACCCAATGTCGGTCAACATCCCCGGCGCAATCTCACCCGTAAAGGCTCCTTGTGCTTCGGGGTAGACATTTTGTGCGCCAACTGCTACCACACCACGTGGACGAGCAATTACCGCATTGAGTGCCGTAAATGTTGGACAGATCAATACCTCACGCCCTGCGGCTATACTCCCCAAACCGGCCACGATGGCATCAGTTAGAGCCACTGCTTCCGCAATTGTTTTGTGCATTTTCCAGTTACCAGCAATCAGTTTACGCCGCATGATGTTTCCTTTTTTGTAGAAAATTACGATACCCCGAATGCCATACGAATGATGGCACCCCATACCTGAATCAGCACATCCTGACGAGCCAACCCAAAAGCCATCGCCCCCGCCACTACCACAGTCGCAACATAGACGGGCGTCGACCATGCTAATACTTTGGCGCCATCAAAGGGTCCGCCAGGGATAAGGTTAAACAACCCCAACCAGGCATTAAACCCCACCCCTACCACACAAATGCGGAGCAACAAATCAAAATCCAGTTGCACGATATAGGCGATAGGGTAGAGCAACAGAAAGAGCAACGACAGCAGTAAATTCGATACGGGTCCAACCCACGCAATATGCCCTAAGCGCCGTGCATCATTGACGCCCGTATGCCACACCGCACCCGGTGCTGCAATAAAAATACCAGTGAACGACAACAGCAGGGACAACCCCAGCCAGCGCATATCTGCGGCAAAGTGTGCCGTGGCACCATAGCGGCGTGCCACTTGCCGATGCGCCAATTCGTGCACGACAAAACCCAAACCACACACGATGGCTGAAACCAACAACGCTTCGATAATCTGTATGCTCAGCAGATTGGCAGCCCCTGTTAACACGATCGCATAGGCAACCGTGGTGCCTGCCCATGCCTTGGCTAATTCGACAATGTCATCATGCTGCGGACCACCCAATGTCACGGGCGGATAATTCATTGTGTTGCCTTTCAGGGTAACCCAGTGGGTGTGCACACCCCTCTTAGTATAGCAGATGAGGCCCTTTATGGCACAGGTATGAGGTTGCATCACGTAATGCCTGCGTAATGCACCTACGGCATAGTAATGTCATGGTTTGGCTTTTGCATAGTAGATACAGGAGGAATACCATGACTCATCAGCACAACGCAGCCACCCTCTACCACAACCATGCTGCCAGCATCCGGCGCTACTTGTTCAGGCGCGTACGCGACATGGACCTAGCCGATGATTTGTGCAACGATGTCTTTGTACGCATCATCGAATCGTTGCCCCACTACGACGAGCGCGGGTTGCCGATCGAAGCTTGGCTCTACCGCATTGCCCACGACAAAGCAGTCGATGCAATTCGACGCATGGCGCGCTACCCTGCAGTAACCATCGAAGAACACCATGCCACAATGCTCGACCACACCACAGTCGAGAGTGACCCCGTGCTCCAGCACGCACTTGCACGACTCAACGATGATCAGCGCAAAGTCATTTTGCTCCGCTACTGCGATGACTATTCGATTAGTGAAATTGCCCAGCTCCTCAACCGGAGCGAAGGTGCCATCAAACAACTGCGCAACCGTGGAGTGGCACTCTTACGCACCCACTACACCGCTACCTCATCTGCTTAGCGGTGGTGCTGCCAATCATGCATGGTGGCGGTGATCATACCTTGTGCGGTCGCAGTAATCACTGGATTGGTGGTGCGATAATAGGGCAAGGCGATGACCGCCACCGAAAAGGCCCAGGCCCGCCCACGTGCCCATGTGGCATCATCGTAGCCGATAGCAGCACGGAATGTGGCACGATATACATCATCACCACGCGTATCCCATGCCGCCAAGAGATCGACAGCCGGATCACCAATCCCCATGCACCCAAAGTCAATCACCGCAGATAATCGCCCATCCGCAACCAGCAGGTTGCCTGCATTGAGGTCACCATGCACCCAAACAGGGGTCTCGGTCCAGGCAGGGGTAGTCAGCGCATCGTGCCACATGTGCATGGCCTGTGGCACATCGAGGACATCGCCACACTGCACGATGTGTTGGCGTGTGCGACTATCACGATTTTCGTGCGTCAATGGCAGACCGCGCCCATGATTGGCGACACCAGCCGGGGGAGCATCGTGTGTCTCAATGGCATGAAGTGCCCGCACCCAGCGGGCGAGGTCACGTGCCAACTGTGGCATATCGACATCTGTGGCATGTGCCAAGGCCTGCCCAGGCAACCATGGGTAAACGTACCATGGCCACGGGTAGATGGCACTGGGCTGACCGAGTGCACGTGGCGTGGGGATGGCGATCGGCAGTTGTGGTGCCAAGTAGGGCAACCAGCGATATTCGATGGGGACTTGGGGTGCCGCCCAATCGATGCGTGGCAGACGCACCGCCAATGTATCACCGAGGCGGTAAATAGTATTGTCGGTGCCACTCGATGCAACCCGTTGCAACGGCATCTCAGACCACTGCGGAAACTGTGTCGCGATCAGCTCCGCCACTATCTCAGGAGTAACATCAAACTCGCCAGCATGCAGGCGCGTTGTCATGCAGAAGTCCTTTTAGATGATGTTCCGCTCAAAAATCGATCCAGTCGCATAGCGCTCGATACGCAATGGATCAATGTCGATGGTGTGCGCACGCCCATCAAGCACTTCCTCGGCTATCAGCAAACCCGTCGCCGGCGCATGCATGATGCCATGTCCACTAAACCCTGCCGCATTAATGAACGACGGCAGCTGCGGGTGCCGCCCCAAAATGGGCATGTGGTCGGGGGTGACTTCGTAGGCACCCGCCCAGCACTGCTTTTCGGCGAGTTGCACATCACCCAAGCGCGGAAAGCGCATAAACCCGGCGTCCAGCACGGTATCGAGCCATTCCCAGTCCACGTTGGTGTTGTATCCCGGCGGTTCATCGGCTTTGGAGAGCCCAAAAATCAGGCTATCGTGCTCTTTGCGCATCCAAAAACCCGACTCCACGTCCACCGTCAATGGCATCTGCCCGGGAATAATCTGGGTCGGCTGGGTCACGTACACGTTGCGCCGGAACGGTTGCACGGGCACCTCTAGCGCAGCAAGAGCTGCCACCGCCCCCGCCCACGAACCGGCACAGTTGATGACCGTTTCGCAGTCAATACGACCACGGGGTGTTTCGACTGCTACCACACGCCCATGTGCCACCACGATGCCGGTGGCAGGTGTGGCGCGCTCGAGTGTGACACCGAGGCTACGGGCACGATTGAGGTAGCCGAGCGCCACACCGTGCGGATCACAAAAGCCGTCATCGGGCCCAAACGTGGCACCAATTAAACCATCCAGATTGACATCGGGGACGATGGCATGCACATCAGCAGGCTTCAGGAGTTGTGTGCGTACCCCGAGGCGCTGTTGCATGGCAGTCGCATCACAGTAGCCCTGCCAGTTTTGCATGTCGTTGATGAGAAAAAGATAGCCGACCTGACGTAACCCACTATCACCGCCGATTTCTGCATGAAACTGTTTGAGACGTTCGATGCCATATTGTGACATGCGCACATTAATTTCATGCGAAAACTGGTGGCGGACACCCGCTGCCGAACGTGCCGTACTACCTTGGATCTCAGTGGTAAATTGCTCGAGAATGACTACATCCGTACACCCACGCATTGCCAAATGGCAGGCAACCGATGCCCCCATGGCACCTGCGCCAATAATCACCACTGCTGCCTGTTGCTTCATTGCACTCGCCTTTGTTGATATCTGCTAGGGCAAATTATACGCTACCATGACACCTCGTACTAAACGCCCATAAGACTCCCTAAATATGTATCGTTGTACGCCAATGCCATCAATTTGCGTACTATAATGCAGGCACTATGTTGTGAGGTACATCCATGCTGCGCATCACACAATTTGCTCAGCTCGTACGTCGTGAATTTTCCGGCTACGACATCCATCGTTTACGCACCGACGTGCTTGCCGGTATCACCGTAGCGGCGGTATGTCTACCGCTCGCACTCGCCTACGGGATCGCAGGGGGCATGACCCCTGCCGCAGGACTTGTTACTGCGATTATTGCAGGTGTCATTACCGGTATGCTGGGTGGCACCGCGTTCCAAATAAGTGGACCCACCGGGGCCATGTCTGCAGTACTGCTTGTCGTATTACATCGCACTGGGGTCATGGGGATGTGGACAGCCACGCTCATTGGTGGAGTGTTCCTCATCATCATGGGGGTGCTTCGTTTCGGGCGCTATGTCGTATTTATTCCTACTCCAGTGATTACCGGATTCACAAGTGGCATTGCCTTGATTATTGCAATCGGGCAAATCGACCCTGCATTGGGCATCATGACACCCCCTGCCGATACCGGATTCGCCAAACTCACGGGATATTTCACATGGCATCCAGTAGTCAATCAATGGGCGATTGCTTGTACGTTGGGCACGATAATCGTGATTTGGGTGTTGCGTAGCTGGCTACCCCGCATCCCCGATGCGCTCGGTGCCATGGTCATCATCACCTTCGTGAGTGTGGCAGCAGGGTGGGATGTGACCCGCATCGGATCACTCCCCAATACCATCATGCTTGCATCACACTTGCAATGGCAACTCATCCCCTGGAAGCAACTGAGCACCATCGTAAGTGCTGGGATTTCGATTGCAGCACTCGCAGCCATCGAAAGCCTGATGACGGGAACAGCAGGGGCTGCGTTGAGTGGCAAACCATTTGACCCCGACCAGGAATTGATGGCCCAGGGAGCGGCCAACGTGGTAGCACCCTGGTTTGGGGGCGTCCCCTCGAGTGCAGCGATTTCGCGCACGGCTGTGGCGATTCGGAGCGGGGCATCGACACGCCTGACCAGCGTCTTTCATGCCATCACCCTGTTGCTTAGTGTCATCTTTTTGAGTCAGATTATTGCGCTGATTCCGCTGGCGAGCCTGGCAGGAGTGTTGCTCTGGACAGCCTGGCATATGTGTGATTGGGCCACCCTGCGGCGCTATGCACACGCCCGCCTCAAACACGCCATGGCTGGGGTAATCGTAACCATGCTGGCGACTGCCGCCTTGGATTTGACCCAGGCTATTTTGATTGGGCTGGCAGTATCGGCCATCATTCATCTGCGCCTCGAAGCCGAAGCTGCCTCAGTGACCATCGTACCCATCGACCCCACCCGCCTACCCAATGCACGCTTTACCACTGCCTGTCCGGGTGTGCGGGTGGCGTATGTGAGTGGGGCGCTCTTTTTCGGCAATGCGGCAGCCATGCGCCAGGCCCTGCAACAAGAGCAAACCTGCCATACGCTCATCCTCAGCATGCGTGGCGTACCCATGATCGATGTGATGGGGGCCGAGGTATTGCGCCAAATCATCGCTGAGTATCAGCAGCGCAACGGCGTGGTGCTCCTCGCCGGCGTGCAACCAGCGGTACGCGCCATGCTCGAGCGCCTGCGCATCGACGACCTCATTGGGACGACCCACTTCTATTGGGATGCAGCCAGCGCCATCCACGCCGTCCACGACGAGATTGCGCTGCACGGCTGCCAATGGTGCCAGGAGGAGTGTGTGGCTGCCACCACACCATCATGATGGCGCTATGCCGTGCTACAATCATGACAAGATTGTGTGGATAGGGGTCGTGCCATGCTGGCGTTTTTGTTGTTGGGGATTTCATTTGGGCTCTCTGCGAGTGTCAATCCGGGACCTTCGCTGACGTTGGCCATTTCACGGGCACTGCGTGATGGAGCCCGTGCCGGCGTCATCGTCACCCTTGCCCCACTCTGTACCGATGCCCCCATCATTGCACTTGCCGCGTTGTTGGTGGGGAGTTTACCCTATAGCGCATTTGGCTGGCTCGGAGTGGTGGGGGGTGCCTACATCGTGTGGCTAGGCATCAAAGGGGTGCGCGATGCACTCGGGCGGCAAATCGACTTGGCCGCCCTGAGTGTCAGTCGTGGTTCGACTGATGATGGGAGTCTACGCTCCCTCTTCCAAGCCATGATTATTAATTTCCTCAATCCCAATCCATACTTGTTCTGGGGGACTGCGGGTGGCCCCAATCTGGTCAAAGCGTGGAACCAATATGGGGTGGGTGGGGCAGCCGCATTCGTGGTTGGCTTTTATCTGATGCTCGTCGGTGTACGTGCCACGCTCGCGCTCGTGATTGGGCGCAACCGGGGCATTTTTTCACCACAACTCTATCAGCGCATCCTCATCGGCAGTGGGGCACTTTTGATCATTCTAGGCGTGTTACTCATCAAAGATGGGATTGTTATGCTTGGAGGTGCTGCATGAAACCACTACACTACGTGATGCTTGCAATCATGCTCTTGATCGGCATTATTGTGGGCATCGATGGTGTGAATCGCCAACAACTATCGGTAGCACCACGCACACAAGGGAACACCGATGGCAGTACACTCTACGTGCGCTACTGTGCCGCCTGCCATGGCGCCAATCTCGAAGGCCAAGCCAACTGGCAAACGGCACGTCTGGATGGCAGCTACCCTGCACCACCCCACGATGCGAGTGGGCATACCTGGCATCACCCCGATGCGTATCTCGTCGCAGTGACCCTGCAGGGTGGTGCTGCAATCACTGGGAATCCACAGAATGCGATGCCTGGATTTGCACAACAACTCACTCCAGCGCAAGCACAGGCGATTATCGATTACATCAAAAGCACCTGGCCTGCAGATATTCAGGCACAACAAGCCTCGTTGAATCAATGAGCGTAGCGGTTATATGCAAATACCTACCAGTAGTACTGCCTGCACACATACCACTGACATCATCGTTGTACACACCCCTAGCTTGACACTGCACCACAAACTGCATGGCGTGATAGCAGCTGTACCTACCGTCTACCGGTACAAACACGCTATGTCACGCCTTGTGGCATGATTTGTGTAATGTTTGTCTACAAAATTTACATTTATACAGCAAATATTCATAATATTTCATTTCTTTTCGGCGCATATTGCATTATGATGAGTATGTATAGTGCTTGCTAAGGATTTATGCACTCCAAAATATTGATGAATTTATATAAGATATGCTTTATTGCATGGATATGTATATATTCAGGCAATGGGGTAGTTGTTGATGCGCGCGGACTAGCAGCGCCACAAAATACGGTAGCACTTGGCACTTCGACGCTCATCATCAATGGCGGTGGTGGCGTCAACACGTCAGGAACAGACGGGCAAAAAATCATCATCAATGCGGGCGGGGTAGGTGAACAGGTACGATTTGCCAACAGTGCCAATTACTATGGTGGATCAGACAGTTCAAATGTAACCTTTGTGCTGGCCGTCGGAAGCAACTCATTTGGTACCATCTATGCCACCAATAATTGGACGAGTAAAAATGTTCTGGCACTTTCGGGTACGGCAAGTATCACCGGCAACAGTGGGGTAGGGAGTGGGTATGCGTTGTTGGAGTACACCGCTGTTTCTGGTGGACTAACCTACCGTGTGCTGCGCGAGATTATTTATACCTATCCCAATCGCTACTTCACCGAAAACTTTACCGTCACCATACCGAGTGGAAATACATCAACGATACGACTCTACAAGGGTGGCGACACCATGCCGGGTGGGTCGGATTCTGGGGTCGGCAATCGTGTCACCACACCGGTCAATACGATTTTGTCGGTGGAACCCAACTCCAAAAAAATCCTCGGCTTTCGTGAAGATGTGAGTGGTACGTTCACTGGTATATTTTCTGGGGCATACAATACATCAACATTACGCACGGCGGTACGCACGGGTGCCGACATCGGGACCACCGTCACACTCACCAATCACGATACCGAGCTGTGGGCACAATTTACCCTTGGCGCAACACCAGGTGATGTAACACGCTCAATGGAAACACTGACCAACTTTCAGGCAGCCAGCCTTGAAGCATCGTTTGCTACCGCCATTACCAATAGCAGTAGTACATTATCATTGCTATTGACAAACACGAACACGTCGGGCAGTCTGACGGGGATTGGATACACGTTTACCCTTCCCGCACCGATGACAGTATCAGGCAGTATTACCAACGGGTGTGGTGGGAGTGTCAGTGCGGCAGTAGGCGCTACGAGTATTGTGGTTTCAGGGGTCTCGAGCAGTGCACTGACATCGTGTAACATTGCTGTGCCGGTCAGTGTACCGTCACCGACAACCGTCAGTATTGCTAGTAGTAATGCGACAGGCTTGACACCAGGAACACTGGTCAATAACGTGGGATCATCATCGATTGAATTCAACTTTGGGTCGCCGACAGTCACCAAATCGCCGATCCCAAGTTCCACATTTACCCCGACGCAAACATTCACCCCTTCACGTACAAGTACGGTAACCACAAGCAATACGGCAACGACCACGTTTACAAACACACTCACGCCATCACGCACATTCACCAATACGCCGACTGATACCGCTACCCAAACGTCGTCGCACACCAGCACACCAACCAATACGTTCACACCAACATTTACCGAAACCAATACGCCCACGGACACCGCCACACCCACCGATACCTTTACGCCCACCGATACCGCCACCCAAACGTCGTCACACACCAGCACACCAACCAATACATTCACACCG
>JACCDO010683384.1_pt1 | contig 12501 bp, 10 predicted proteins | sample 7446101 | NCBI WGS metagenome assembly JACCDO01 (sample SAMN15323440, study PRJNA562643) | freshwater metagenome | isolation source: river surface water | place: USA:Blue River Watershed | collected 2017-08-16 | reverse complement strand
CCAGCTACCACAGCAAGGATGGTTGCGAAGGCGATTGCACCAATCACAGCCAGCATTGTGGCGCCACCGGTTTCACCCGCCAGCTCAAGTCCAAGTTCTTTCGCAAGAAGTGGCGCGGCCAGGTTTCCACCCTTATCGGCTTCCTTGATAGTTGCCGAACCGACAAGTGCGGCGGCACCAAAACCAAGTGCGATGGTCATTAGGTAGAACGCGCCAATGTTTCCAATGGCCCAGTTCACCGACTTACGCGCAGCCTTAGCGGTTGGCACTGTGTAGAAACGAATCAGGATGTGAGGCAAGCCCGCGGTTCCAAGCACAAGTGCGAGACCGAGCGAGATCAGGTCTAGCTTGCTCATCAGAGTCTTGAATGCGTTTAGAGTGCCGTCCTCATTGAGAACGTCGAGGCCGTACTTACCGCCCGGGCTCAGGAAGTTGGCATTACCGCTCTGTTCCTTTGCCGCTCCAAGAAGCGAACCAATGTCGAACTTGAACTGCCAAAGCACGAGGATGGTCAGCACTAGTGCACCAATCATCAATAGGAATGCCTTAACAATCTGCACGTAAGTTGTGCCCTTCATGCCACCTACGGTTACGTAAATGATCATCAAGATACCGACCACACCGATGATTAGATTCTTTGCACCGGTGTCAGTTGGGTCGATGCCAAGTAGCAAGGAAACTAAACTTCCGGCACCAACCATCTGGGCTAGCAAATAGAAAATGGAAACTACTACGGTTGATGCCGAAGCTGCGGTGCGCACTGGGCGCTGCTTCATGCGGAAAGCAACCACGTCTCCCATTGTGAATCGGCCAGAGTTACGCAGTGGCTCAGCTACGAGAAGTAGAGCAACCAACCAGGCGACCAAGAATCCGATTGAGTAAAGGAAACCGTCGTAGCCAGCTAGTGCAATCATTCCGGCGATACCGAGGAATGACGCTGCCGACATGTAGTCACCGGCGATAGCTAAACCATTTTGGAAACCAGAGAATGACGCTCCACCATCGTAGAAGTCTGACGCATTCTTTTTGTTCGTGCGTCCGGCACGAATTACTAGAAATAGTGTGAATGCAACGAAGACTACGAATAGAACCGTTGACAACATAGTTGAATTCATTATTTGTGTCCGATCTTCTCGTTGATCTTGTCGCGCAAGTCGTCTGAAGCTTTATCTAGGTGCTTGCTTGAGTGACGCTCGTACAGCCATGCGATCAAGAAGGTAGAGACAAACTGCAGTACGCCGAGAATGATGGCGATGTTAATGTTTGGAGCTACCTCGGTGCGAACCCAATCACGTGCAAACGCGGTGAGAAGGATGTAACCGAAATACCAAACGAGAAATGCAATTGTTACTGGAAATGCAAAGTTGCGAAATTTCTTGCGCAACTCTTTAAATTCGGCAGAGTTTTGGGCTTCAGCCCAAACTGCCTCATTATTTGAGGAACTCATATAACTCCGTTGTTCATGAGACTCGGTCGACAACACCGACGACCGAGATGGGGCTAGCCCTTCGCTCAGACTAGCGAGAAAATAGCCAGTGGCTCAAATTCCGTAACAAATATTCGGGTACCCACTTAAATCAGCAGTTTGGGTCGGTTTCCGGCACGATTCCGCGAATTAGGTAAGCGTCAACCGCCGTGACCACGCATTTGTTTGACCGCCCATATGCGGTGTGGCCTTCACCATTGAATGTGATCAAATGCCCGTTGGCCAGGATATTGTTGGCCAGGTTTTGCGATTGCCAGTACGGAGTAGCGGGGTCACCGGTGGTACCAACCACAACAATTGGCGCCGAACCTTCGGCCGCATAACTTTCCGGTTTCTTGGCAATCGGATATGGCCATTCGTCACAACCTGCTGCGCCATTTTGCCAATAGCGTCCTAGGAATGGACTCGCGGCAAGTACTTTTGCATTTTGTGCAGCCATAGCTTCTTCGGATGAATCCGCACGCGAGTCAAGACAACTAATTGCAATGTTTGCTTCGAAAGTATTACTTGCATAACTGCCATCATCATTGCGATCATTATAGAAATCAGCAAGGCGCAAGAACATCGTGCCATCACCATCGAAAGCACCTTCAAACGCTTCATCCAAATATTGCCAATACTCATCGCTGTAAAGAGTCATGATCAAACCGGTAACTGCCGAGTCAGCATTCAACATTCTCTTACTGTCAGTTTCGATTGGCTTTGTTTCTAATCCTAGAAAGAACTTAATAATTCTTTGCATCGATGAATCAACGGTTCCGCTGAAAACACATGAAGATTTTTCGAGACAATCTGCCAAGTAATTACGAAGTGACTGGTCAAAAGCTTTGAGCTGATTAAGGCTCTGTTGTTCATCGGTGACGCTTGGATCCATTGCTCCATCGAGCACCATTCGACCTACGTTTTTAGGAAATAGCGCCGCATACGTAGTGCCTAGAAAAGTACCGTATGAGAAGCCAAGGTAGTTGAGTTTTTCTGCGCCGAGCGCGGAGCGAATGATGTCGATGTCTTTGGCGGCTGAGACGGTGTCAACAAACCCGAAAATCTTTCCAGAGTTCTTTTCGCAAGCTGCCACGAACTCTTTCATTTCTGCGCGGACCTGAGCCAGTTCCTCAGCGCTTCCTGTTGCCCCAAAGTCGTCATAGAGCAGGTGGTCGGTGTCCTTGGAGTCGTAGCACTTAATTGGGGCGCTGCGTTGGACTCCTCTAGGGTCGAAGCCAATGATGTTGTAGTGCTTGCGCAACTCTGGGCTACCCAGTTGCTCTCCCCCGCCTGCCACAAAATCAACGCCAGAAGATCCAGGCCCGCCAGGATTTTCTAACAACCAACCAAGGTCTGCACTTCCGGTGCTGGCTAGCCAGTTGATAGCAATCTCAACCGATCCAGATTCAGGATTGGCATAGTCAATTGGCACAGCAACCGTCGAGCATTTCAGATCGGCGCCGCAATCTGTCCAGTCGAGTTCCTGAGAGTAGAAATCTTCGATTGTGCTGTGGCTAGAAACTGTAGGCGCAGGAGCACAGCCGGTAAGCGCCAAGATACCTGCAAGCAGAGCAAAACCGATGCGACGCACTTTTTACTTCTTTACTCGCAAATTAACGGCTAACGCCTCGAGAACCATCGAACTGTTTACGTTTGCAGCGATACGAGCGCGAGCCTGTTCAATTTGCTTGATTTTGAAAAGCGAATTTTCCGCATGCGTCTTGCCAGCGAGGTCGTTAATTTTGCCAACCAAATCTTCGTTGACTAGAGGAACACCTGCGCCAAGTTGCATCATTAGAACGTCACGGTACAGCGACAACAAATCAACCAGAATTCGATCTAGTCCGTCTCGCAGTGAACGAGTGGCACGACGCTTCTGGGATTCTTCCAAAGCTTTCACATCTGCTCGCACATGCGGAGGTAATTTGCTAGCATCCTCAACCCCGAGCGTACGAAGCAGCTCTTGTCGCTCTTCGTCATCGCGTTCTGCTGTGAGCGCATCCGCGTCTTTCTTGGCAAGGTCGAGCCAGCGATCCGCGGTAAACATCGCACCGGATATTGAATCGATTGCAATGGCAGCCATCAGAGTATCTTTTCTGCGACCACGAGCTTCAACGCTAGTGCCAAGTCTGCGTGCCATACCGATGTGACTTTGCGCCTCGGCGGCAACCTGCTTGGCTAAAGCAGCCGGGATGCCATCACGCGAAACCAGTAGCTCAGCAACCTCTTCAACCGATGGAGTCTTTAGCGCAATGCGACGAACTCGAGAACGGATTGTGGGAAGCATGTCTGCTTCGCTTGGTGCACAGAGCAGCCAGACTGTTCCGGCTGGCGGTTCTTCAAGCGCCTTTAATAAAACATTCGACGAACGCTCTGCCATGCGATCGGCGTCCTCGATGATCATGATGCGATATCGTCCCATGGATCCGCCGAGTGATGAGCTAGCCACCAACTCGCGTACCTCGTCAATCGAAATGGTCACCTTCTCGGTGGCTAAAACGTTGATGTCAGGGTGATTGCCACCCAGAGCCAAGTTGCAGGAGTGGCAAGTGCCGCAGCCATTGGCGTCGCAGAGCAAGGCAGCAGCAAAGGCCACTGCAAGATTCGAGCGACCAGAACCCGGCGGTCCAGTCATTAGCCAGGCGTGATGAACACCTTCGTCTTTATGTTTTACCGCTAGTTCAAGTTGAGCGATGGCATCATTTTGCCCGTATAGCTCATTCCAAATTGGTGCAGGCATTAGCCGAGCAAACTCGCAACGCGTTCACGAATCTTTGACTGCATGTCTTCAACAGTTGCAGACGCATCTAGCACCAACCAACGCTGAGGCTCAGCCTTAGCGAGAGTTAGAAAAGCCTGACGCACGGTTTCGAAGAACTCGATTTTCTCGCGCTCAAGGCGATCCGGCTCTTCGCCAGTTTTGTTGCGTCGTACCTGTGCGGCACTTGCGTCTAGGTCTAGCAAAACGGTGAGGTCTGGTAAAAGACGATCAGCGGCAAACATAGATAACTCGCGAATCTGATCGAAACCCAGATGGCGTCCGCTGCCCTGATACGCGATTGAAGAATCCATGTAGCGATCACTCACCACGACTTCACCGCGCTCTAATGCTGGGCGAATTTTCGTTGCAACGTGATGCGCGCGATCGGCAGCATACAAAAGTGCTTCGGCGCGAGGAGAAACTTCACCTTTGCGATGCAAAAGCAGGTGACGAATTTCAACACCGAGCTCTGTGCCACCAGGTTCGTGGGTTCGACAAACGGTTTTCCCCAGCGACTCAAGATGCGCAATGAGGAGCTCAACCTGAGTGGACTTACCCACTCCATCGATTCCCTCAAAGGTTATGAACACTGCTACTTTGCCTTCTTACGAGTTGCGCCTTTTTTAACCACCCGAGTGGTCGAAGTGGTCTTGCGAGCACGACCAGCTTTCTTCGGAGCCTCACCCGGCTCTACTCCGAGTTTCTCACGTCGAATGGCAAGCAGTTCGAAAGCGCGATCTGGAGAGAGCTCATCAAGTGGCTCTTCCTTTGGCACGGTCGCATTGACCAGTGAGTCCGTTACGTAAAGTCCGAATTGGCCGGTCTTGGCCACTACCGGCAGCTTCGAGGCTGGGTCTTCACCGAATTCCTTGAGCGGAGTGGCCGCAGTGCGGCGAGCTCCATACTTAGGCAGTTTGTAAAGCTCGACGGCCTGCTCGAGGGTAAGGCTGAAAATCTCGTCCTCCGAGGCTAACGAGCGAGAGTCAGTGCCCTTCTTGATGTAAGGGCCGAATTTTCCGTTCTGCACGGTGATGTCGGTGCCAGATTCTGGATCCTGACCAACCACGCGAGGCAACGAAAGCAGCTTCACGGCTTCCTCGTAGGTAAAAGTCTCTGGCGACATCGACTTAAACAACGAAGCTGTCTTTTGCTTTTCGGCGTTTGGATCGTCAAGTAATACGTATGGTCCGTAGCGGCCATCCTTGAACAAAATGTCGAAACCGGTTTCAGGGTCTTGCCCCATGACGCGGTCGCTGATGATCGGTGCATCGATAAGCTCTTGAGCTTTTTCGACGGTCAGTTCGTCCGGCGCTAATCCTTCAGGGATGTTAACAATTCGGCGACCGTTTTCGTCGGCACCTTCGCTACCAGGCTCGACCATGGTCTCGATGTATGGACCGTACTTTCCGGTACGAAGCGTTATGTTTTCTGCGATGTGAATTGAGTTCACTGCGCGTGGGTCGCTGTCGCCAACATTTTGCACTGTGTCGTGTAAACCTTCGATGCCATCGCCACCGAAATAGAAACGGTGCAACCAAGTCGAGCGATCAACTTCACCGGCGGCAATTAAGTCGAGGTCTTCTTCCATCTGCGCAGTGAACGCGTAGTTCACCAAACGTTCGAAGTTGTTTTCAAGGAAGCGAGTGATGGTGAAAGCAATCCACTCTGGAACCAGAGCCTGGCCACGCTTAGTTACATAACCCTTACCGATGATGGTCGACATGATTGATGCATAAGTTGAAGGACGACCAATGCCATCTTCTTCGAGTGCCTTAACGAGCGATGCTTCGGTGTAACGCGGAGGTGGTGAAGTCTGGTGATCGTTTGCATTCACTTCAACTGCAGCAAGCTTCTGACCAACCTCTAGTTTTGGAAGCTTTGACTCGCGCTCTTCGTTTTCGTCTTCTTCGTTACGAGTCTCATCGTGACCTTCTTCGTAGGCAGCAAGGAAGCCGCGGAAGGTAACCACAGTGCCAGAGGCGGTGAATTCAGCCTGGTTGTGCCCAGCCAAGCCGGTCACGTGAATGCGAGCAGTGGTGGTTGAAACCTTAGCGTCCTGCATCTGTGAGGCAATAGTGCGCTTCCAGATCAGGTCGTACAAGTCGTAGGCACGGCCAAGCAGAATGCCCTGCATCTCTGATGGGCGTTTGAACTGTTCACCTGCTGGACGAATCGCCTCGTGCGCTTCCTGTGCGTTCTTGGATTTGCCGGTGTAGACGCGAGGTGCATCAGCCACCAAATCTTTGCCAAACATCTCGGCAGCCTGAGAACGCGCTGCGTTGATTGCCTGCGTTGATAGCGTCGGTGAGTCGGTACGCATGTAAGTAATGTGACCGTCTTGATACAGCGACTGTGCTGTGTCCATAGTTTGCTTCGCAGACATACGCAACTTACGCGATGCTTCCTGTTGCAAAGTTGAAGTTGTAAACGGAGCAGCAGGGCGACGAGTCGATGGCTTTGCTTCGACAGAGGCAACTTCGATATTTACCGACCCTGACTTCATGCCAATTGCGATTTGCTCTGCTTCAGCTTCGCTAAGCACTCGAACGTCAGCCTTAAGCTCACCGGAATCGTTGAAACTCTCGCCAGTGGCGATACGCTTGCCGTCTAGTGAAAGAAGCTTCGCTTCGAAATTTGGTTCACCTGAAACTTTTGAATCGAGAATTGCTTTTACGTCGTAATAACTTGCCGAGATGAAAGCCATGCGCTCACGCTCACGCTCAACTACCAAACGCATCGCAGGTGACTGCACGCGACCGGCACTCAAACCGCGATTAATTTTGCGCCAAAGCACTGGCGATACTTCATAGCCGTACAGGCGATCGACCACACGACGGGTTTCCTGTGCCTGCACTAGGTTGTCGTCGATGTCGCGGGTTTGACTCACAGCAGCTTGGATGGCTTCTTTGGTGATCTCGTGGAACACCATTCGCTTGACCGGAACCTTTGGCTTGAGCACCTGCAAAAGATGCCAGGCGATGGCCTCACCCTCGCGGTCTTCATCGGTAGCAAGGAGCAGTTCGTCTGCATCCTTTAGGGCCGACTTCAGGTCGGCTACGGTTTTGCTCTTGCCGGCCGAAATGGCGTACATCGGCTCGAAGTCATTTTCGATGTCGATTGAGAACTTGCCGACCGAGGTTTTCTTGAGCTCCTTCGGGACATCCTTAGTGTCGATGAGGTCGCGGATGTGACCAACCGAGGCCAGCACTTCGTACTCTCCACCGAGGTACTTAGAGATGGTCTTCGCCTTGGCCGGCGACTCTACGATTACCAGTTTCTTTGCCACTAAGTTGTCTCCCTATTCAGGTGGCCCCGCCCTGGCGTCTGCCACCAGGTCAAACTGCTCGGAGCGCAGCCTTAAAAAACATTCGAAGTCGACAATACGACAAAAAGCGATTTTGACCATATACATATGTGCAAATTGGTCAGCCACCTCACAGGGATAACCCGTGGTCAAACCCCGGACAGAATCTGCCACCGCCACGGCTATTTGCTCAGCTTGAACCTGCAATTTCTGGGCCGCAAATAGCCTGGACACCGCTAAATTACTGCCCACCAGCACCGCAAGCAGTGACAGCACGACACCGAGCCCAAGAATTGTGCCGGACCCCGAATTCGACCGATTTCGGCCCAAAATAATTTTTCTCACAATCCCAGCTTCCGGGCGCATTCTCGGTCAGCTATCGGGAACGGTAAGCCGGGCAAGCCCGGCAGCAAATAATCAGCAGATAGCTCAACGCATAGGTAATTTTCGAGGTCGAACACCTCGATCCGTTTGCCCTGAATAAGAAAATCGAGTTTTTCCTGCGTTTCTCCCCTAGCCAGTGCTCGACTAACCGTGGCCGCAACGGAAACCAGTTTGAGTCGCTCGAGCTGCAAAGACAATGCTCCGAGGCTGATGCCAAGAATCATCGCAACTACCGGAAGCACCAGTACAAACTCGGCACTTACCGAGCCGTCGCTACCCCGCCGGAGTTGCACTATCGGCAGGAGCGACAAAAGTTAGTGCGCTCTTAACTAAATCGAAGAGAATAGACCTCACTTCTTCGCTGCGCATAATCACCACCAAGAGCCCGGCAAAGCCAACCGCAGCCATTGTGGCAATTGCGTACTCTGCGGTAGCAGCTCCTGTTTCATCGTGAATTATTTGCTTCATTTATGCTCCTTTATTTTGAACCAGAAAAGATAGCGCAAGTGGCACTACTGCAATCAGCGCAAACGCCGGTAACACGCTCGCCCCGAGTGGAATCATTAACCTCACCGAAAGTTTTTCTAGAGCGAGGGACTTTTTGTAATTGGTTTCGCCACGAATAACATCTGCTTTTTCGACGAGCAATTTGCTCAAAGCTGCACCGGTTTGATTTGAAAGTTCCACCAGTTCTTGTAATTCATTTTGCAAGTTGTTTTCAAATTCACAATTTCCACTTGCTAAATCAACGGCTTGCTTGGTTGTGATGCCTGCCGAAAGTCCAATCGCAATTGCATCCAGAAAAATCGCCGGGTCATGTGATTCGGCCCGAGCGCTGCGTAGCATTCGAGAGCTCCAGTAACTTCCAGCGGCAAGTAACATTCCGCCAATCAACACCGACGCCACTGCCTGCGGAGATCGAAAGAGGACGGCAATCGTGCCCTGCCCAGCCAACTGCCCCATCAACAGCGCGGCAATAGGTAGCCAGAGCACCAGGCGAACAGTGGCCTTTGGCGACGCATTCGCCAGCTCGACTTTACGCCGCTGCGCTTGGTTTTCCTCGATAACCTGCCTGATGCGAGTAATGGCATGGGATGCCACGCCACCACTGGCGAGGACCACTGAGCGAAGATACCGGTAATCGCTAGCCGCAGCGGGTGACAAATTATCAACACCGGCAGTTCGCTCAGCCTGATGAAAACTCAATCCGGCACGAAGAAGCGCAGCCAGCTGTCCAAGAATTTTCACGTCGTTCACGCAGCCAACTTCCTAATCGTCACTTTTCTTTTGGCGTCGAAGCAATCGATGTGAATCAACCAATTCAAAGAACTTCTCACTAGAGCATTCAGAGCGGCTTCGCCAAGACCAGCGCTATGCGCGATTGCAAGTAGTCGCTTTGAAACTTCTGAAATCGAACTCGCGTGAATTGTGGCTCCGCTCGCGTGCCCGGTGTTAATTGCTTGTAGCAAAGTGATTAGTTCTGCACCACGAATTTCGCCGACCACAATTCGATCGGGTCGCATTCGCAAAGACTCCGTGAGTAGCGAATGCAAATTGATTTCGCCGCGACCCTCAACATTTGCTGTCCGAGTTTGCAAAGAAACATAAGTTTGCGCTTCGAGATTAAGTTCAGCGACATCTTCGATTGCAATGATGCGTTCGTGCGTAGCCATCATTAGCATGGCGCGTAGCAACGTGGTTTTTCCGCTGCCGGATGCTCCACTAATGAGAAAACTTTCTCTTGATTGAACGATGGCAGCCAGATTTCGATATTCATCTGCAGACAATGTTCCAATTTGCACAAGTTGCTCCAACGCAAATGGCCGTTCGCCATGCACTCGAAGCGAAATGTGTGTTTTCGGATTCACAGCGGAAGCCAATAGTGCGTGCACGCGAACTCGACCATAAAGATTGACGTTGGCAAATGGATGCGCTTGGTCTAACTGGCGACCTCCCTCTGCAATCAGGAGGCGAGCGGCATCGGCCAGCTCCTCCTCGCTGACAAAGGGGTTCGGTGCTGAGTGCCAGCGCCCACCCCGAAGCACCTGGGTTGACTCAAAACCGTTGCAAACCAGATCGGTGACCCCGGATTCCAGCAGCAGCGTCTCGAGGCTACGAAGGGATGGCTGGCTGAACATCACCCCAGATTGCTCGAAATTGGCAAACTCAAACCAAAAATGGCCAAATCTGTGGATTATTCGAATTAAAAAAGAGGAAGGCGGCTCTTGGGGGAAGAGCCGCCTTCAGGCGATACCAGATTGGGGGAATCGGTATCGCGGGATGATTTACATCATCTGAACAATGATAACTGTGGATAGCCGAATACATTCCTCAAAACCATGAGTTTTTCGCTTTTTATGGAAATTATCAGGGTCGAAAATGTGGCAGTATGGCGAAAGGACCCGAACCTGGAGGACAAAGATGTCTGAAAGCCACGAACTGGATAACTTGCTCCACGAGGAGCGCCACTTCGCGCCAAGCGCGGCATTTGCTGCCAACGCCATTGCCAAAGCCGACCTATATGAGGAGGCGAAAAAAGATCGACTCGGATTCTGGGCTAGGCAAGCGAAAAACCTTCACTGGCACAAGCCATTCACCGAGATACTCGACTGGTCTGAGGCTCCGGTTGCCAAATGGTTCGCCGATGGTGAGTTAAATATTTCTTACAACTGCCTCGACCGTCACGTCGAAGCCGGCAACGGAGATCGCACCGCAATCTTCTTCGAGGGTGAACCTGGTGACACTCGCGAATGGACATACGCGCAACTTACTCGCGAAGTTAAAAAAGCAGCAAACGCGCTAACCGCACTCGGCATTCAAAAGGGTGACCGAGTTGCAATTTATCTTCCAATGATTGCCGAAGCAGTCATTGCGATGCAGGCAGTTGCGCGTATCGGTGCTATTCACTCGGTAATCTTTGGTGGCTTCAGTGCCGACTCGCTTGCATCCCGCATCGAAGATGCGCAGGCCAAGCTTGTCATCACTGCTGACGGTGGATATCGCAAAGGTAAAGCGTCTGCGCTAAAGCCTGCGGTTGACGATGCACTCGCAACCGGCAAGTGCGGTTCAGTTGAAAACGTACTTGTGGTTCGTCGCACCAACCAGGATGTCAATTGGGTTGAAGGCCGTGACATCGAATGGAACCAAGCGGTTGGTGAAGCCAGCGACGAACACGTTGCTCAACCATTCCCAGCTGAGACACCACTGTTTATTCTTTACACCTCAGGCACCACCGGCAAGCCAAAGGGTATTTTGCACACCAGTGGCGGTTACCTGACTCAGGCAAGCTATACACACAAGAACGTTTTCGATTTGCACGAAGAAACCGATGTTTACTGGTGCACCGCAGACGTCGGATGGATTACCGGACACTCATACGTTGCATATGGTCCACTCGCCAACGGAGCAACCCAGGTAATTTACGAAGGCACTCCGGAGACTCCAGACTGGGGTCGTTGGTGGAGCATCATTCAGAAATACGGCGTCAGCCTCTTCTACACCGCTCCGACTGCCGTGCGTTCATTCATGAAGCTTGGCTCGCAAATCCCTGCGCAGTACAACCTAGAAACCGTGCGCCTATTGGGCTCGGTTGGTGAACCAATCAACCCTGAAGCTTGGATGTGGTACCGCAAGCACATCGGTGGCAGCCACGCTCCAATCGTGGACACCTGGTGGCAAACCGAAACAGGAGCCATCATGGTTTCTCCGCTTCCTGGCGTCACCAAGCTCAAGCCTGGATCGGCTCAGCACCCACTGCCTGGCATCGAAGCGAAGGTTCTCGACGACACCGGTAAAGAACTAGGACGCGGTCATGCCGGCCTACTCGTAATCACCGAACCTTGGCCATCGATGCTTCGCGGAATTTGGGGAGACCCAGAACGCTTCAAGGAAACTTATTGGAGCAACTTCCAGGGAATGTATTTCGCTGGAGATGGTGCGAAGTGGGACGAAGAAGGCGACCTCTGGCTGCTTGGACGCGTTGACGACGTGATGAACGTTTCTGGTCACCGACTATCAACTGCGGAAATCGAAAGTGCTCTAGTTTCTCACCACTTTGTTGCAGAAGCTGCAGTAGTTGGTGCGAAAGATGAGACCACCGGACAAGCAGTGGTTGCATTCGTCATTTTGAGACAGAACCAACTCGATGCGGCTGGCAGTGACGCTGACGTTTCTAAGATTTTGCGCGATCACGTTGCGAAAGAAATTGGTCCGATTGCAAAACCACGCACCATCATCGTGGTTAGCGAACTACCAAAGACTCGAAGCGGAAAGATTATGCGTCGACTCTTGCGTGACGTTGCAGAAGACCGACCAATCGGTGACGTAACTACGCTTGCAGATACTTCGGTGATGAATTTGATCGGCAACAAAATCGCTGGTGGCGCGAACGACTAAGCGAACTCCACAATAAGTTCAACTTCAACTGCGCTATCTAACGGCAGTGAAGGAACGCCGACTGAACTGCGTGCGTGAATACCCTTTTCGCCGAACACTTCGCCTAAGAATTCGCTTGCGCCATTCATAACCAATGGGTGCGCAGTGAATTCTGGAACACAGGCAACGAAGCCGACTACCTTGACTATG